>Ga0102924_1001730_pt1 | contig 24723 bp, 25 predicted proteins | sample PaiPotPPM11metaG_FD_80116 | JGI IMG/M metagenome (GOLD analysis project Ga0102924, IMG submission 80116) | Iron sulfur acid spring bacterial and archeal communities from Banff, Canada, to study Microbial Dark Matter (Phase II) - Paint Pots PPM... ...
ATAACTGGCCGTCGACACCAGTGGATTCCACAGACCCGCCGAAACATCCGTCAAACGTGCGCTAGTTGACACTGGCGGACAACAGCAAACAGATGCCCGGACCAAATTGACACTGTAGAGGTCCAGAGGTTCGAGACCTCTCGCGCCCACCACGGCAGAACGACTCAGGTGACGCCCACAACGGTGCAATAGGTATCAGCGCAACGGGTTGCTCTATGGTTAGGCCGCCTTCTTGAAACTGTAGGTAAAAAATTCCACCGAGACATAAGTGACTGGCAGCGCTCAATCCAACTCAGCCAGGTACGAATGCTCGAAGACGGGCTGCCGCGCCGCCTAAAGAGTTTTACTCATAATAATGCTGTCGTAGGACTTACCATCCCACCTAACTCGACCGACTCTCCGGTAGCCAGATTCAGCATAGAAGCGGACGAGGTCTGTCGCGCCCTCGGCGGTGTCAAGGGCGATCTCGCTCAGGCCTAACGCGCGTGCACGATTCTCGATGTGAGCAAGAAGGCGCCGACCGATGCCGAGGCTCTGGAATGCCGGCTCTACTGCGAATTGACCAAAATGGGCGGTGTCCTTTCGATTATACCAGTCTGATCTGGTGCGTCTGCCTGGTCTATACATCGTTACTGTAGCCACGATCGCGTCATTGATCGTTGCAACATAGCATTCACCTCTCTCGATCCGTTGTCTCGTAACTTCGGGAGACTGATCGCACGCAGTGTAGTTAAACCCCATTTCAGCAAGCATTCGGTACGCGCGATGCAAGAGCTCGGTCAACGCATCGATTGAATCATCTTTGCCGATAAGCCGAACTGTGATTTCCTTATCTCTGAACTCGTACGCCTTGCCTTCGAGTCCCGATGTAAATATCTGCACCATTTTTGCGACATAATAAGGTTGGTCTAAGTGAACGTCGTGACCGGCGTTGTCGACTCGCACTACGCGCATGAATGGCCTGCGCCGCCTCATCTCCTCCAACACTTTGGCGGGAACGAACCCCCGACTGCCGACAATCACGAGACCTGGACAGTCGATCCGGGACCAGTCATCCCAGTAATCTCGCTCAGTGAGGTCAGCGATCGACTCGATCATGTCATCGCGTCGGAACCGCGGACACAGTCCGCTGCCGCCGTCGAGTTCCTCAAGCCCTTCCACCCACGCCCGCGAGCTCGGGCTACTGCCACCGAAAAACGCGAGGGCCTCTTCCTGCGTCTGGAATCGTTCCGGCCACTTGTTTAGCCACACTTGAATGTCCCCAATAACGGTTGGGTCACGATCGGGGGTAGCTTCGATCATGATGAGGCCGCGCACCAAATCTGGTCTGCGGGCCGCGACTAGCATGGCGTTCAACCCACCCATAGACTGGCCAATGAGGACCAGCGGAGCCAAAGATAATTGCTCGATTACTTGGATCACGTCCCCAACATAGGCATCCCGCGAATAATTTCCGGAGGGCTTGCTACTGAATCCATGGCCGCGCTGATCAAAGGCTAACACCCGATGCGACGACACGAGCAGCTTCGCAGTCGCGCGCCACTCGTGAGCGCCGCCCGCGAGACCGTGGACCAACAAGAGCGCGCTGCCACAACCGCCGAAATCGTAGAATTCGAGAACGATGCCATCAATGGTGAGGTGTGATCGCCTGCTCTCTACTTCAAAATACTGTCCCGACATGTGCTCATGATACCAGATGGGCATGACCTGTAACCTTCGGCTGCGGCCGAACTCGCTCGCCTTTCCCCATAGATTCAGAGACGGTGAACCACCGCGGATGATGCCAGAATCGAAAGAAGAACGAAACGGTTCCTTTTTTTAGGCCGAGCGTTTGCTGTATTTCACGGTTCTGACCTTCGGCTGCGGATCGCAACTTATCGGGCCCAGACAGGCGCGACTCTCGGATTCAGCCGCCGAGACGGATCGGACCCGGTGCACACTAAGGTGCACACTTGACAGCAGATATCAATGGACGACCGTCGATTGCAGTGGACTTACGAGACGTAGAAAATCGCCCGTCAAATGGGCCCTTGTGGGCAGCTATGGACAATAGTAGATAGACGCCCGAACCAAATTGACGTCTCATGCGCGCAGACAGCTTGCTGTGTCTGCGCCGGCTTAAAGCCTGGCGTAAGTACCCAGCCCATCCCGTCTATCCGAACCTTGCCGCGGAGTTCCAACCTACCAGCATCGACCAACTCTGGGTGGCTGAACTCACCTACATCCGGCTGCATTGGGGGTTCGTCTATCTGGCGGTCATCATGGATGCATTCAGCCGTCGCAGTTTGGGCTGGGCTTTAGGTGAGTATCTCGACGCCGAGCTAACCGTGCTGGCGCTGCGCATGGCAGTGCATCGACGACGACCTGCTAGTGATTTGATCCATCATTCCGATCGGGGTGTGCAGTATGCGTCAAACCAGTACGTCGCGCTCTTGCGCGAACACGAAATCCAGATTAGCATGAGCCGTGCCGGCAATCCGTACGATAACGGCGCCTGCGAGCGTTTTATCAAAACTCTCAAGCGCAACGAGATCTACTTACGCGACTACGAAGACATCGACGATGCGCGCCGCCATATTGGCCGCTTCATCGACGATACGTACAACCACAAGCGCCTTCTGCGCTCGGCTATCTGCCTCCAGCGGAGTTCGAAGCGAAACTCATGAACGACGACTCATTACCGACCCCTGTCTTAACTGAATGTCTCACGTGAGGGTCCACTACATCTGAATATCCACTGGTCGCCTGCTTCGTCGATCTGATACTGGAAAGCGGACTTCACAACCTTAAGGCTGTAACCGTCAGCAGTGTTCTCGAGAACCAGTGACCTGACGCAGACGACTCACGCGGCTTGCTGTATAATCAAGAACACTCCACCAAAACGGGCCAGCTTCAGTATATACAGACCCGTGACAGCGCGACGGGCTAAGAAGTAGTCGCTAGAGAGAACGGTAGAGGTTTCTAATGTCCAAGCTTCGCGTTCACAGTTTCGGGATGTCCATAGACGGATATGGCGCTGGACCAAATCAGAGCCTTGAGAATCCACTTGGGGTCGGCGGACTTGCGCTACACGAGTGGGTGTTCAAGACGCGCACCTTCCACGCCATGACGGGCGAAGACGGCGGGGAAACGGGCGTTGATAATGACTTCATCGCCCGTGGCTTCGACAAGATCGGCGCGTGGATCATCGGGCGCAATATGTTTGGACCGGTGCGAGGCCCTTGGGCCGACGACACGTGGAAAGGTTGGTGGGGAGACAATCCTCCGTATCATACTCCCGTTTTCGTTCTCACCAATCACGCGCGCAGTTCGATGGCCATGAACGGTGGAACGACGTTTCACTTCGTCACCGATGGCATCGAAAAAGCGCTGGCTCGTGCTCGTGAAGCTGCTGACGGGAAAGATGTCCGCTTGGGCGGCGGGGTTGCAACAATCCGAGAATACCTAAGGACAGGACTCGTCGATGAAATGCATTTGGCCTATGCGCCCATACTGCTTGGCTCCGGAGAGTCCCTACTCAATGGGTTGGATATGCCGACACTCGGATATCAGGTGAAAGAACATGTATCGACTGCTACGTCCTTGCACGTCCTCATAGCACGCGATTGAGGACATCGACCACGGCAAAACCAAGGTCAAGAGCCCGCAGACCAACGGCATAGTCGAGCGCCTGCACAAGACGATGCTCAACGAGTTCATCAAAAGCGCTACGTGTCGCTCAAAACCTTGGCCAAACACTCATCGCGGAGCGGGCTTATCCGCGTCACAACGAATTGGGACATTCGACCGCGATCTTACGCTAGGACAGGGAAGGGGGTGCTCATCCAACTGCCTGCGGCCGTACCTCAATGAGATGGATCGCGGCTCTTGATAATCCAATTCTTCTGCGGACAGGGGCGAGTAAATCGCGGCTTTGAGAACCTATCCAACTAAGAAACTCGAACGGCACAACAAGATCGAATATGAAGGCGTCGGATCGCGCAAAACGGCTGCTTCCCGAGATTGAGCAATGACCCCGAATTCGCAAGGCCGGGCAAAATCGTTCGGCCCTCTACAGACCGCAAAATCCCGAAAGCCCTCCTTCGAGGCCGGCCAACCAGCCGCCGCCTTGCGTTCTTGTGTCCGAAACAGTTCGGTATTTGTCGAAATCGTCGATCTGCGTTCGACGTGGTACGTAGGCGTGGCCTTGAAGGCTCCAACGGCCAAGGGCAACCCCTTCCAACCTCAAGCCAAAGGAGAATCAGATGAGATTCATGGTAATTGTGCCGGCGAACAAGGACAGCGAGGCCGGCATCCTTCCGACACCCGATCACCTCGCTGAAATGGGCAAGTTCAACGAAGAGATGGCGAAAGCGGGCATCATGCTGGCAGGCGATGGACTCCATCCGACCTCGAAGGGCGCGCGCATCCGATTCGAGGGAAGCAAGCGCACCGTCATCGACGGACCTTTCACAGAGGCGAAAGAACTCGTGGCCGGTTTCTGGATCATCCAGACAAAGTCAAAACAAGAAGCAATCGAGTGGATGAAGCGTGCTCCGCTCTTCGACGGCGGGACCGAACTCGAAATCCGTCAGCTCTACGAATCCTCCGATTTGGGTGATGAAACCCGAGAGAGAGAAGAGCGTCTTGGCGCCAAATTAGCCGAGAACGCGCGGCGCTCGTCTTAGCGTGTCCTCCGTGTCGCCAGACTCTGCCGAAACGCATGCTGCGATCGAGGCAGTTTGGCGGATCGAGGCGGCGAAGCTGATCGCCGGTCTCGCACGCATGGTGCGAGACATCGGGGTCGCTGAGGAGCTCGCGCAGGACGCGCTCGTGGCCGCACTCGAGAGATGGCCTGAGTCGGGCGTTCCACGTAAGCCGGGCGCCTGGCTCATGGCCACCGCCAAGCGGCGGGCCATCGACCGGTTTCGCCGCGAGAAGACGTTCGAGCGCAAATACGAGCACATGGTGCAAGAGTTTGAAGCTCGTCGGACGCTGCCCGACCCAGATCTCGACGTCGCGGAGAGCGACGACTGCGGCGACGACCTGCTACGGCTGATCTTCACCGCGTGCCACCCGGTGCTTACCCGCGAGGCGCGAGTCGCTCTCACTCTCCGACTCCTCGGCGGTCTGACGACGGAAGAGATCGCGCATGCTTTTCTTGTGCCGGTTGCAACGATTGCGCAACGAATCGTGCGCGCGAAGCGAACGCTCGCAGAAGCGCGAGTGCCATTCGAGGTTCCCACAGGCGCCGAACGCACCGCGCGTTTAAAGTCCGTGCTCGAAGTCATCTATCTGATATTCAACGAGGGTTACGCTGCGACAGCCGGCGACGATTGGATGCGGCCCGAACTGGGCGGAGAAGCGCTTCGGCTTGGGCGGATTCTTGCGAAGCTCGTGCCGGGTGAGGCAGAGGTTCACGGCCTGGTGGCGCTGATGGAGATCCAAGCCTCGCGCATGGGCGCTCGAACTGGCAAAGGAGGCGAGATAGTACGGCTTCTCGATCAGGATCGCGGACGGTGGGACTACATGCTGATAGGTCGCGGTCTCGCAGCGTTGCAGCAAGCCGAGCAGTTGAAAGGAACGCTGGGACCTTATACGCTTCAAGCAGCGATCGCGGCCTGTCACGCACGTGCGCGCACGCCCGATGCGACCGATTGGGAGCGAATCGTGGCGCTCTACGATGCGCTGGTCGAGCTCACGCAGTCGCCGATCGTCGAACTCAATCGCGCGGTCGCCGTCGGCATGGCTTTCGGCGCCGCGCAGGGACTAGAAGTCGCCGATGCACTGGTGGAGGAACCATCGCTTCGTGCATATCACCTGCTGCCAGCGGTGCGCGGCGATTTGCTCGCAAAACTCGGACGGCTTGACGAGGCACGTGCGCAGTTCGAACAGGCAGCCTCACTGGCAAAGAACGCCCGCGAGCGAGAGTTGCTTCTCAATCGCGCAACGGACATTTCGCGCGGTTCGGCGGCGCAAGACGCCGCCCTGGCGCAAAATGCACGCGATAAAAAACTTCTGGTCGAACCCGCGTCCACGTGTCGATTTTAAGAATCCACGTTCGACGTCCAATGTGAAAGGGGCCGATTGGAGCCCCGGTCACGCAAAGGACGTCAACATGAACATCGTAAGGACCATCGCACGCATTCTCCTCGGCCTCTTGTTTGTGGCAGCCGGCGCGGCCGGACTGCTCATCGCCCCGCCTCCGCAGCCGGGTCTCGCGGGGGAATTCAGCACCGTCGTCTATGCTTCGCACTTCATGAACTTCGTGAGCGCGGCGCAGTTGCTGCTGGGAGCCTTGCTGCTGATCAACCGCTTCGTCCCCGTCGCGCTCATCATGCTCGCCGCGTTCATCTACAACAGCTTCGCGTTCCATTCCACGATGGCGCAAAGCGCGATCTTCGCACCCTTCGTGGTTGCCGCGCTACTGGTCGTCGTTGCCTGGCCGTATCGCGCGTTCTTCGCTGCGTTCTTCGTCGCGCGGCCGCTGCCTACAGGTCAAGCGCGTAGTGAACAATCAGCGCACCGGTCGAATCCGTCATCTGTTGGCCCGTTGCCGTGAAACCCAGTCGCTCGTACACGCGCTGTGCGCGCACGTTGTCCTGATGCGTCCAGAGTTGCACATGTTTCTAGTGCTTCTCCAGCAAATCTTTCATCAGCTGCGACCGATGGCAAATTGTCCTTGATGCAGGCAAAGACCAACTTCAATGAAGACTGGCGAAAAATCGCGAGGGACGGCGAAATCTCACGACCTCTGCCGCCGCTTATAACCCCTGTCGGGTCGCATCGACAGCTTCGATTCGCTCTGGTCCGTGCGGCAATTAGGTACCCACTAAAGTACCCACTACTCAGTAGAAATGAGTAGACATTCGTCGGCGTCGGTAGACTCGCAAACTTACGCGATTGCTCGGCAAATGGACCTCCGTAGACACCACTCGACATTCATGGACAATCGACAAACGAAATTGCCACTGTAGAGGTCAGAGGTTCGAGACTTCTCGCGCCCACCATCGAAAGTCTTACGGCGCAAGCGATTGCGCTTTTTGTTTGACTCTACGGTTTTCCATTTGCTGAAATGCTGACCAAACTTTTCCCCCAATACGAAATCCACTTTGGTTGCCGCGCCGGCTTCAAGCGCGGGCAAAACTGCAAATGGCCGGTGTGTAAGCCTATGCGTGGTAAGGGTCGCAATACCAAGCCCAAGGCTGCGCGAGCATTGCTGTTGGTCGCCATCACAGTCCTGGCGTGGAGGACGGGCCGACGCCAACCTACTCGCGAGTGACGCGCAGCGCCGAGAAGTTGTACGTCTTGTTATTCGCGTCATAGAACGTCCCCCTGATCTCGTCCACGGAGATTGTTCCCCTGACCGTTATACGCCCAGTCGTGCCGAAGCTGATTCGGATGGAGTCCCCGTTGACACCACCGGTTACGTGAACAATTGATCCCCTGAATGGGTCCGGGCGGATCGAGTTGCTGCGATACTGCCCGCTTAGGATGTTGCTATCGCTCACGGTGATCGTGAGATCGCCCGTCCACGGATGCGACATGGTGAAGCGTTGGGTTATCTGGACAGCATAGATGAGTTGCTTATTCTTGGGCACGTCGTAGGATGATAACGCGGGTGCGAGACTTGCAACGAGCAGCAAGACGATGAGCGTGGCTTGTCGTGTGGTGCGCATGAACTGCCTCCTTCCAGACCGGCCATCGTTGCGGTTGTCAGAAGCCGCGATGGGTATGGCGCGGGTTGGATCTAATCGTCCATTTAACCCCCGGCCATAGATGCTAAGTGGCAGGGCTTCGCTGGAATCCGCCAGGCCTCTTCTGGCCGTCTCGAGCTATGCGCCGGAAGTGGCGCGTCCGAGGAACGCCAAGAACACCCAGGACGACATTGCCTGCGACGACGGATCTAAAGGGTCCGATGACTCAGCGGTCTGTTGTTCAAGTGCGCTAGTCCGGAGCCGACCTTCTTAGCTGACCGTTTATGGTCTGGGTAGGTGCGCGCTCTATCTTCATTAGAGTAAGGAAGAGTAAGGACCAAACATCCCCCAAGCTTTCGAGCCTTGACCCATGCTACTTAGTCGTGAACGACCCAACGCTATCTGTCTCCGTGCCCCCACGTGCGCCGGTGAACGTTCTCGTATTTACCACAGCATATGTAGTCGTCGGTGAGAGAGCGGGAACGCTGATCATCCCGTAAACCAGACCCGCCGGCGTGGGTAACGAAGAAGGCAGCGGAGCGGCGCTGGAACCCACTAACGACCGCTCCGCAATTACTCCTGAAGACGATCTTTTATTTCGGCGCTGACAAGGGGATATAATGGATTCCTGGATTCTTTCCGAAGCTAAGCAGCGGCATGAGGATCTCCGCTCTTTTGGCCTCCGAGATCGCTTGGGTCGCTCGGAAAAGGCCGCCGGGCTTTTGGTCGCCTCGCGCGAGGAATCGGGTGGGAAAACGGTCGTCGTGATTCTGCCCGATACGGGCAGCGTTACGTGACGACGGAGTTATTCACCTCATAGCCGACCGTTTAAGATACTGAAGCTGGGCTGGCTCTTCCGCCACCGCCGGAGACTGCATCGTGGGGCTTGAGTTGAAGAATAACATCGCGAGTCCGGGCGGGGGATGGCCGACTTGACCATTTCAGACTATCGAGAGACTGCCGTAATTGTGTGGACGCCGTGAACGCGTTTGATTTAGTCAAATGAGCTTGTATCTGACACCTCTGGCGTTAATTCAACGTCAACGCGTACTTTGGTGGATCGCACGTTGTCAGCTCGGCGAACCGACGGCTACGGCACCACCCCACCGCCCTGACGGGTTGTAGGTGTGCGTCCCAACGCGCACTAAGACCTCAGCTTGCAACTTCAGAAGCCGAGATCATGCATGCGCACCTGCCGGCAAGTCTGGTTCCACGCCATTGCGATAACTCTCGCGCTTGGCCTAACGCGAGCGGGTGCCCACGCAGCTACGAGTGCCGCGATCACTCCGCAGACGTACGCAGGTCTCCACTGGCGGCTAGTGGGTCCGTTTCGTGGAGGCCGAGTGCTTGCCGTAACGGGGATCGCCGGGAATCCATCGCTGTTTTATTTTGGGGCGGTTGACGGAGGTGTGTGGAAAACCGATGATGCAGGCCGCACGTGGAACCCGATCTTCGATCGCGAGGCAATCGGCTCGATCGGCGCCATCGCCGTTGCTCCGTCGAACCCGAACATTATTTACGTCGGCTCCGGTGAGGCCGACATGCGCTCGGACATTTCCTACGGCAATGGGATGTATAGGTCGCAGGACGGCGGCGCGACGTGGAAGCACATCGGATTGACCGAAACCCGCCACATCGGACGCGTTCTTATCGATCCGACAAACCCGCAACGAGTTTTTGTGGCTGCGTTGGGCCACGCCTACGCCGCAAATGCCGAACGGGGCATTTACCGGTCGCTTGACGCCGGCAGCTCGTGGCAACGAGTGCTCTTTGTCGACAACAACACAGGCGCCATCGACGTCGCGATGGACCCGAACAACTCAAACCATCTCATCGCCGCGATGTGGCAAACGCGTCGTCCTCCTTGGAATATCTACCAGCCCTCGAACGGACCGCACAGCGGCCTTTATGCGACGCTCGATGGAGGAGCAACCTGGACGCGCGTGGCCGGCCACGGCATGCCGGCCACTGGAGTCGGCCGCATGGGTATCGCATTCGCGCCATCAGACTCGCGGCGCGCATATCTCATCGCGGATGCAAAACGCGGCGGGCTTTATCGCTCGGACGACGGCGGCAAGAATTGGCGGCTTGTCAACGCTGATGCGCGAGTATGGGACCGAGGTTGGTATTTTTGCACCGTCACCGTCGATCCAAACAACAGCAACACTGTCTACCTTGCCGATACAGCGCTCTACCGGTCGCTCGACGCCGGGAAATCGTTCGTCGCGATAAAGGGTTCGCCAGACGGCGATGATTTTCACGCGCTGTGGATCGACCAGAAGGATTCGCACCGGATGATTTTGGGCGCCGATCAAGGCGCAAGCGTGAGCGTGAACTCCGGAAAGACTTGGAGCAGCTGGTATAACCAGCCGACGGGCCAGTTCTACCACGTGACTACCGACACGCGTTTTCCGTTCTCGCTGTATGGAGCGCAGCAAGACAGCGGCGCGGTGGCGGCACTGAGCCGTTCGGCATACGACTCGCTGACCTTTCGCGACTGGCGTGCGGTGACGGTTGGCGGAGAAAGCGGTATGCTGGCACCCGATCCCGAGAATTCGGACATTGTCTTCGGCGGCACGGTCGAACGCTACGACCTGCGCTCGAGCCAGGACCAGATCATCGATCCAACGCTGCCACATCCTCTAGCGCAATGGCGCGAAACCTGGACGCTCCCCGTGGTCTTCTCGCTCGCTGACCGGCGGTCGCTCTACTTCGGACGCCAGGTGATGTTTCGCAGCATCGACGGAGGCCAATCGTGGCAAATCATTAGCCCCGATCTCGCGCGACCCAACCCACGTGTGCCACCGAATCTTGACGCCGTCAGTGCGGCGAACAACCAAGACACGGGCGTACGGCGCGGCGTGATCTACTCGATTGCGCCTTCACCAATTCGCAGCGAGCAAATCTGGGCCGGAACGGACGACGGAAAGATTTGGGTGACGCTTGATGGCGGCGCTCGCTGGCGCGACGTTACGCCGCGGGAGCTCAGCTCGTGGAGCAAAGTCACGATGATCGCCGCTTCGAGGTTCGACCCGAGCGAAGCGTATGCGGCGATCGATCGCCATCGGCTCGACGACCAGCAGCCGTACATTTATCGCACGCGCGACGCCGGCGCAACCTGGCAGCTGATCGCATCTGGCATACCCGCAGGCAGTTACCTCAATGCGGTACAGGCGGATCCGGAGCGGCGCGGTCTGTTATACGCGGGCACCGAAACTGGGCCGTTTGTCTCGTTCGACGACGGTGACCGGTGGCTGTCGCTGCAACTGAATCTTCCGAACGTCTCGATTCGCGACTTTTCGATTCGTGGAGACAGTCTGGCTATTGCAACTCATGGACGCGGCTTCTGGGTGCTCGACGACCTGGTTCCACTGCGCCAGCTCAGCGATGATGTTGCTGCCAGCAGTGCATGGCTCTTCGCACCGGCAGTCACCGTTCGCGTTCGTCCGGGCGACGATCAGGCAGAAAGGTTGCCACCGGACGAGCCGGCGGCGGCCAATCCTCCAACCGGTGCGCTCATCGATTATCGGCTCGCTCATGCCGCAGAATCGCTCGAGTTGGAGATCGTCGACCGTTCAGGAAATGTCGTGCGGCATTGGTCCAGTGCGCAGCGGGTTAGCCAGCCACAACCGATCGACTTTGCGTATCCGCAGCGCTACGTGCCAACGATCGCTTTGCCCACTGCGGCGGCCGCCCTGCACCAATTTGTTTGGGACTTGCGGCGCGCGCCTGCATCCGGGTTGCCATCACGTCGCCGCGTGCCGCCCCTCGGCCCGTGGATACCACCCGGTCACTACGTCGTTCGCCTGAGCGTGGATGGGCGTTCGTTCGATCGTCCGCTCGAAATTGTGAAGGATCCTCGAGTACCGGCGAGCGACGCGGATCTGAGTGCGCAGTATCAACTTGCGTGGACCATCGAGCTGGCACGAGCGCGAGGATTGTCATGGTATCGAGGCGCGAGATCGGCACTTGCACTGTTAGGGCCGCTCGAAAGAAATCCAACATCGACATGCTCCAGGGCCTACCTTCGCGTCGCCATGCGACAGCTTGACGCCATCGCCGGCGCGCCAACGCCGGACAACCCTGACAATTCTGCTGGCGCTCCCGAAATTAACCACGCCTCGCTTCATTATCTTTCGGGCCAGCTTGATCAACTGGAAGCCGCGGTTGAGTCCGCCGACACAGCGCCGACACCGGACGAGCGGAGAGCCTACGCAGTGATAAACGGGTTACTTGATGACGCGGTGCGACGCTTGCCGCGCGCAGTTTGCGGCGTGAAAATATAGGGGCGGCGCAACTTGGGTCGAGACCGCTTCCCCTATCACCGAGCAGTAGGCGGCCCGAGCTTGACTTGTCCCCGGCGCGTCGACTCCGTCGACGATGTCCAAAGCGTTGAAAATCTTTCCTCGAGTCAGAGCCAAATGACGAAAGCTGTCACGCCTGGAACCGCATTACCGTAGGGGTGTGCGGCGGCGTTTTGCCGATTCGTTGACAGAGCCTCGACTCAATCAGGTGACGCCCGCTGGAGACGTGCTATCGCTGATTCGGCAGAAAATCCGTTCCAAAGCGCACGATCGCGCTTCTCCCATCGCTTCGCTTGACTGGCGCTAACGCGTGTGCAAGCTCGTTCGCCGTAGGCGATGAACCAACCACTTCGGTCGTGCCTGACGCCTTTTGCGTGATGAGGGTCCGAACGTTCCAGCCTCCTCCGCGTAAGGCGCCGACAACCGTCTTGATAAAATCGCCGTCACCGGTTGCATTTGCAACGAGCACGATGTCCTGTGAAGGCGCCTTCGGCGAACACACCAGGCTGCGAATAATCTTCGCCCAACGTTCGTCGACAAATACGACCGATGCGTCACCGACGCTACCGGTGCGCGAGGGAAGTGTCAGGGTACGGATATCATCGGGTCCGACGCTGCGGTAAAGTTCGGCAAGAGCTTCCAATTGCTTGTCTGTCAGTTCCGTTTTGAGATCGGTTCGAGCAAGCGCGATTAGGCGCGGCAGCTTGAACCAATTGCCTGCCTGGCCTATCTCGTGCATGAGCTCGCGGGCGACCTGTTGCTGGCGACGCATTCTGCCGTAATCGCCCTCTGGATCGTGCCGAAACGAGAACGATGTATCGAAACGGGGGACGGGACGAGTTAGGCATGTCTTACATGACGCGTCACTTTCCCAGTCATCGGGTTGTTCCCCGCGAACAATGACGAGCAATCTATGAGGAATATCGCTCAGGTACCTTACAATGCGACGCTAACGCCAAGCTCAACGCGGCGTTCGGGCGGAATCTGCAAATCGTCCGGAAGCGATCGCGAGTTTCGCAATAGCATCGCGAACAGCCAGCGTCGCCAGCCGAGAAAGCCATGTTTTCGATCGGGCACAATTTTAGCATCCGCATAGAAGAATGATGTATCTGGATTGTCGATCTCCAGACCGTGCGCTTCACATGCTTGCAGCACCGGGTTGATCCGTGGAAGCTCCATAAAGCCGAACCGCCCATGTACGCGAACGAGTTGGGGCGTTAGCCTTTCGACCGTGACGCGATCGGCTTCGGTGACGTATGGCTGGCGCACTGGCTCAAGATGCAAGAGCACGATGCGTTCGTTATTCACGCATTCCCGGATCCAATGACGCTTTGCAATGAAGGGCACTCCTTTGGGATCCTGAGTGAGGAAAACCATCGTCTTCGTCGGTGTAGCCGCTTCATGCCCCATCATTTGAATAATTTCATCGACCGGTGTCTGTTCTGCGGCCAGGGCTCCATGCACACGCTTGCGTCCCTCAAGCCATGTCAGCGCGGTTGTCGTCAATACGACGCTGATTGCAATTGGCAGCCAAGCCCCCTCGACAAACTTCGGCAGGCCGGCAAGCACGAACGAGCCATCGACTATGACGAACAGCGAAACGAGTGGGACTGCGACTGGGTGGCGCCAGTGCAAGACGCGCGTGATAACAGCATAATAGGCGACGTCGGTCGCGAGCATCGTCATTGAAACGGCAACCCCGTAGGCAGCGGCAAGGTGATCGCTGGAACGAAACGTCACGACCAGTACGATACATCCAAGCGCGAGCGCCAAGTCGACACCGGGTAAATACACCTGCCCATAGATGCGGCGCGACGTGTGACGCACCTCGATGCGCGGAGACAATCCGAGAGAAATGGCTTGCGCGATCAACGTAAACGCACCTGATATGAGTGCTTGCGAGGCTATAACCGTTGCTGCGGTCGCAACAACCACCATCGGGATAAGTGTCCATCCAGGCGTGAGAGCATAGAACGGATCGGCCAGCGCCTGCGGGTTCGTCACGAGGTTAGCGCCCTGCCCGAGATACGAAAGCAGTAGCGGCGGAAACACAAAGAAAAACCAGGCGCGAACGATCGGCGTTCGCCCGAAGTGCGAGAGGTCCGCGTACAACGCCTCGACGCCTGTCACAGCCAAGACGACGCCACCCAGCACCAGAAAACCACCGAATCCATGGTGACGCGTAAACGTGATTGCGTGACGCGGATCGAGCGCCCACAGCACAACGGGATTCCGAACGATCGCCACCGCGCCGGCAACGCCTATAGCAACGAACCACGCGATCATAGCGGGCCCAAACAGCCGCCCGATGCCCTCGCTGCCGCGTATCTGGATCGCGAAGAGGGCGATCAAAATGACAATCGAGACTGGCACGATCCATGAGTGCAACACAGGGGAAACGACGCCAATTCCTTCGACAGCCGAGATAACGGAGATCGCCTGGGTGATAACTCCGTCGCCCAATAACATCGCCGCTCCGACCACGACGATGGTTGTTAGCATTCCAGCTGCGACGAGACCACGCCGGCTTGGTCTTCCGGCGAGTGCCAGAAGCGCGAGAATACCGCCTTCACCGTCATGATCTACGCGCATTACGAAGCTTAAGTATTTCACACATACGACGATCACGAGGGCCCATACGATTAAGGAACAGATTCCCAGAATGTCTTCCTGAATCGGATGTGCTCCGCTAAACGTAAAACAGGAGCGTAGCGTATAAAGCGGGCTTGTGCCGATATCTCCAAAAACTACACCTAGTGCGGCGATGACGAGCGGAAGGTTATGGCGATCAGGCCTGGTCATGCGCGGACACTAACGCCGAGCATCTTGCGTTTCCCTGCGGTAGTCGCGGCGCTCGAATAAGCCTCTGTCTGACTGACAAGCGCTCACATCCGCGAATGAATTTGCGTGACCAAATTTCTTTCCGCAATGCGGGAATAACTTCGGATGAATACTCAGCCTTTGTAGACTATGGTATAATAGTAGTGAATCGAACGTCAGTCATTCCATCCCTTCCTCACTCTGTCACTTTTGAAAGCAGCTGTTTATGTTCGTAACCGTTATCCATCGCATCAGCAATCCCGACCAGTTCGAGTCGGCCGCCAAAAGCGCAACGGAGGTGATTCCGTCGCACCTCAAATTGCACCAATACCTAACTGCCACAGACCGCAAAACAGCAACGTGCTTGTGGGAAGCGCGTCTAGCCGATGATGTGAAAGAATTCCTAGAACCCGTTGTCGGCCACGTTAGCCACAACGAATACATACCGCTGAACACCGAGGCTTCGTTCGGCTTACCAGCCACATCGGCGGCCTCAGGACGCGTCTAAAGAAGCGAAGCCGGTTGTCGCGTTGCGCCACAAACGGAAATCGTCTACTGCTTGATATCAGATACTTTTTTCGCTCGTTAACACTGTAGAGATCAGAGGTCCGGGACCTCTCGCGCCCGCCATCGAACGGTTTGAGCAAACCCTTGGTCCTACGCTGCGTCCACTCTAAACACTCGGCCCTGGGAGGGCCAGGGCAACGACGGCATTATTGGCTACGATTTCTTGAGATATTTCACCGCTACCTCGATTACCCTCAAAACCGGGAGTTCTTGACGCCCAATTGCCTCGCGAACAAAGCGGGGCATTGAAGCCCTCACAGGATTAGGCTGTCCGCCCATTTATTTCGTAATTTGGGGTTGCGGGCGCCAATAAAAGATTCATTTATCGTAGCGAATTGTTTTTCTGCTCCTCGCGTGGCCACAACGTCTGCGTTGCAGTTAGGCTCTACGCGGGGTCACCGTGGGCTTCGGCGTCTTGGCCGCATGCGGCGTGTGTTTGGGCGCTGGATGTGGCGTCGTCTTGGGTGCCACGGCGGCATGCGGCGTGTGCTTGGGCGCTGGATGCGGCGTCGCCTTAGGTGTCACGGCGGCATGCGGCGTGTGCTTGGGCGCTGGATGTGGCGCCGGCTTAGGTGTCACGGCGGCGTGTGGCGTGTGCTTGGGCGCTGGATGCGGCGTCGCCTTAGGTGTCACGGCATGCGGCGTGTGTTTGGGCGCTGGATGCGGCGTCGCCTTAGGTGTCACGGCGGCACGCGGCGTGTGTTTGGGCGCTGGATGCGGCGTCGCCTTAGGTGTCACGGCGGCACGCGGCGTGTGCTTGGGCGCTGGATGCGGCGTCGCCTTAGGTGTCACGGTGGCACGCGGCGTGTGTTTGGGCGCTGGATGTGGCGTCGCCTTAGGTGTCACGGCGGCATGCGGCGTGTGCTTGACGATTGTTGGCACATGGATCGGCGCATGAGCGACGGGTCGATAGATAGGATGCACTATCTTCGTAGGACGCGGCGGCAATGGCACGACCTTCGGGTGTGCGCTGGCAATGGTTTGGATGAGCGCCTGTTGTGTCTTGAATGAAGTACGCGTCACGACCGGCGCCTTGGCCGCGAAGCGTGGGGCGGCGAAAGTGCGCGAAAGAACGAGTGGATGCTTAACGGTGCTCACTGAATTGTAATGCAGATTCTCCGTCGTCGGAACGATGGGAACGGTACCGCGAATCAACACGACCTGCTTTAGTTGGTGCGGCTGCACGACGACCAAACGCTTGAAGTTGCCATTGCGCCAAGCGCTGACCGGCACCATGGTAACCCCACGGTAGTACTGGGCGTTGTTGTAGTAACTGTAGAGGTTAGTGATGTTTGAGACGTTTGTGACGCTGGTCGCCGGATAAGTTGAATTCTGACCGTACCACGGTTGATATTGTTCGCCCGGCGCGAGCGGAATCCAACCGATGTTGGCATTGCTGGTGGTAGCACTGCCAGAATTCCCAAGACCGAGAAGACTTTCAAGACTCCCGACCGAGCCGCCGTTGTTACCGCTCAAGAGGTTTCCGAGACCCCCTAGAGAGCCGCCGTTGTTACCGCTCAAGAAGAAGGAAACGACAGCCGGTAGCCACGCTGACGCGAGGCTTGTTGACGAGTTCTGAGTTTGACTCGCCGGAGGCTGCCACAGCCATCCGCCATAGTTTGGGTTGTTGAACCACGTGCCGTAGTGAGACGTCGTATACCCGGTCGGAGTATTGTCAACCCACGTGTAGCCGTATCCGGGCTCCCACACCCATTGACCGTTTTGGTAGGGTGCGAAGTTCGTTTGGCTCTGATTGTTCGGAGACCAAGCGTACCCATAGCCTGGAACGTTTTGCCACTGACCATAGTTGGCGAGATTTGAAGAACCCGCAAGTTGGGGCGACAGATAAGGATTCGAGTTGTAAGCTGAGACCAGCGCCTGGTCGCGCGAAACGTTGAATTGGTCGAACGAATCGAATCCGATCGCGTTTTGCATGCTGACTGAAGAACCGTAGGCAACGAGTGTGCTACCGGGCGTAAGCGTCTGCGAACCATTCGCCGTCGCGATGGTGGCTGCTCCGCTGCGCACGGTCACAAGCGTCTCACCGTTGCCCAGCACCGTGACGCGGTAGTCACCGCTCTGATTAGGACGCACCGTGAGCGACGGGGTATCGATTTGCGGGCTGCCGTCTGCGCCCTGCAGCTCTGCTAAGTCGACAGTGCCCGCGGCCAGTTGTACCTCACGCGAGTTGGGACTGAGATTGACGAAACGCACTTGCGTATTGTTCGCGAGTCGCAGCATCGAGATGCCGTCGAACTGCACCTCAGCAATCGAGCCTGATCCCGTTGCGATATAGTCGCCTGGCACCAAGGGTGCGTTGACCACAGCCGAGACTTGCGCGCCGCTGTCCCCACGGACGATAATAACGTTGCCGTTAGCAACGCTGACGTTGGCAACGCCGGCGTTCCCATAATTATAGGTTTGAGCGCTGGCGGGAGTCGCGTATGCGATGACGCCCGTAAGGGCCATCGCCGACATAAGAAGCACTCCGATGATCTTCACATGTATATGCATAACAAAGTTTGAACCTCGATATGTATAACGCGCAAGCCACCCAAAGCGTTCCGCACTGTCTAACTCAAGTTAAAAGCGCCCAGTCTACGCCTGCCGCCCCATCACGTTCCGAAAGGTGTCGCCCAATCGGGACACAAAAAAAGTCAGTCGGAAGGATGGAGCTCCGCCCGACCTTTAAATCAAATGGTAAACCACGCCGGACCCAAAATCGGTACGGAAACGTACGAGCCGTCTTCTTCTGAAGGTACAAGTCTGCGAGTCGAGAGACTTTCGACGCCAAAACAGCTCATCCGGTGGCAATTGCTTGTCGCTCTGCTGACCAAACGCAGCGGTTGCTTGGGAAAGAAAGAGGGGAGCCTCCACCAATAATAGTGCGCTCCCCTGATCTATTCGATGGCCTTACGTCGGGCAGCCGCTAGGAGCACAAGCACCCAGAGCGTCGGATAAGACCACCGTCGCGTCGAGCGAGGCTATGATACGCGGTGAGCTATACATGAGGATATTTCTCCCGTCGTTTAGTGTGGAGAGAGCGCCTCATCGCGCCCGACCGCACGGGGTAACCCGAGCGTTCAATCCTCATTTTCTTGACCTCCAGCGTTTTTTACTGGCGGCACCGGGCTGATGCGTTGGTAATAAAGGCCTCATTTCGAGAGAGTAGCCTAAATGCTACTGCCCATTCTCCGCCGACTACCATTGGTACGAAATCCTGGCCTGCGCGCCGCTTGTCGCCATGGACAACGTTCTTCGAGTCAAGGATCGGGTGGGTCGAGCCCAGACGACTTACGGCCATCACTACTGGGGAGTCCGGGTCTTGGTATTGTTCGCAGCTCTCACCCGATACGAGCATCGCATGGTCTGGACGTTTGCTTATAGGGCGTCCCTTGAATCAAGATTGGCACGCCGTAAAGAATCTTGCTTCGAATCACCCCACGCTTCTAAGGGCCCTGTGCCGAACTTTGCGGGCCCCTAGTCGTGTAACTTATATGTGAAATCCTTGGCCGTTTCAAGCCTTGACTCTAAGGAAACAGGCAGATACTCCGGTATGCATAAACAGGGACTGGTACGTTTCCGTACCGATTTTGCGACCAAAAAGCCGCATCATAAGGTAGGAGGTTAGATTAAGGCTGCTGCTATCAGCCGTTTTCGCCAGTCCGGCGCCTGCTATGCTAAACGCGATTACTCGACCGGCTCCTCCGCCTGGAACTGATAGATAAAACCCGGCGTTCGGTCAGAGTATGTAGCAGATCGAAGAACGGACTTAAACCACAGCTGCTCTGCTAGTGGCGCGCCTCAAGGCGTTTCCAGCAGGGCAGATCTTTTTGAGCAGCAAAGTAAATTAGGTCGAACAAATTTGGCCGAACTTCCTTTGTTTTTAGGAGAATCGGAAAACGATAAAGAGGCCGCCATCTACCGCTACTGCGTCCTCAAAAAGAGCGATCACAAAATCGGAAACCTCCGCCCTTTTGACGAGGCGCGTTCTCGCCCCGTAACCACCGAGGGGTCCCAGCCATTGCGCCTAAACCACCCAACGGCTCGGTGTTTTCGGAAGCTTGTCCATCGCGAGTTCGAAAATGGCAAACGCTGTGCCCAACTAACAACCGTGGGTGCAGTAAACGCGCGTAGTCCGGAACGATACCGGCAAACGTCAGGGCGAGAAGTTCAGGTCCGTTCATGAAAACTCTTTACAGCCGGTTACTAGTAAGCCTATACTCATGTTGACGAATTGGAGTAGACATGTTGAAAGTCGGCGATAGGGTTTATATTGATGGGACGAAGTTTGAAGGCACCGTAAAAGAGGTGCATCCACACGGGGTCATCGTGCGTGTAGAGGTACCCGGAGGCCACGAAGACCGAAAATACGCTTTGGAAGATCTGCAACTCGATCCCACGATGGATGAAGTAACGAAATTCATCGACCACTAACTTTAGGTCGGATGCTCTGAACGCGTGTTTCATCTCACTCAGTTAACCGATTACGGCTTGCTGTTTCTTAGAATTATAGTCGGCGCGACCTACATCAACAGCGGCTACAGGGATCTTAAGGATCCAGACGCGCGCAGCAAAAGCATCGAAATGTCAAAAGGCTTCATTATTTCCCTCGCCGTTGCCGAGATCGCGGGGGGAGCGGGAGTGATTTTGGGCGTTCTCCAGCAGCTCGCTACGATCGGATTGGTCCTTATTATGCTCGGCGCAATTCAGAAAAAGATCTTCGTTTGGAAAACCGGTTTTTGGGGCAACGATGGATTTGGCTGGTCGTACGAATTGACGCTGATTTCCATGCTGCTTATCATCCTTTTCACAGACGGCGGTAAATTCGTCCTCGTACGGTAATTTTTGCCTTCTTATACTGTTATATCGAAGGTCTCATTGCCCGCGTGGCAATCAACATCGTTGCCAGACCGGCCGTTGAAATCGAGAGTGAACGTGAGATCCGTCGTGCCGTCGCCAGCATCGGCTGCGCGATCGAAGCTGTAGGTAACTTTCTGCGATTGCTTCGGGCGGAGCGGCTGTAGACCGATCTGGCTTGCCTTTTGACCGTCTTGGAGCACGACCACCGACTGGAGCAGATTGCTCGGCTGCCGTAGGTTGCCTCGGTTCTGAACAGTGACGGCGATTGTGTAGTGCTTCAGCGCACCGTTAGTCGTGACTGATTGGACGCCAGCCGAAAGAATACTTGGGTTTGCGCATGAGGTGAGGGCGACTGCAACGATGAATCCGAGCACATTAAACTCCTCCCGAGATTGACTAGACCTAAGCTAACGCTTTGCTGAAAGGCAACTGACGTGCGCGCTTCCCCATAAGCGCGAAGATTGCATTCCCGACGGCAGACCGCAAACGAAGGACCCAATCCGGTTGCTTTTCTGCTTTTTCCGTGGCGAGCAACGTAGCGGGGGGCTTCACCACCACCAGTTGAGTGACCAACGTGAATCGCTCCCTTGATATCAAGTTCCTCGACAAGCTGTGCGAGGTCGTCCACGTATGTGTCCATGTCATTGCCATTCCAAGGCAGACTCGATCGGCCGTGGCCGCGGCGGTCATGCGCAATGCAACGGTAACCGTTGGATGTTAGGAAGAACATCTGATCTTCCCACGCGTCGGTACTTAGCGGCCAGCCATGGCTAAAGACGATCGGTTGACCTGTTCCCCAATCTTTGTAGTAGATTTCGGTGTGATCGCGTGTTTTAAAGGTAGGCATCGCTTGGTCTCCTCCGCGCCTTCGTGCGCACGTTTCAATAAGGAGCGTTCTTGGGATTTGTAGATTGGAAAGGCAGCCTACTTGTCAGTCGTCTTTTAAGTAACCTCGCCGTCCACTCCGATTACAATGAGCGCTCCTCACCAACCACCGAAACAACAGCGAGCGCTAGCAGCCGCCCTCACCCGAGCGAGCCCCAGGTGCCTGACACACAGAGACTCAACAGACTGTGGGTGCTGGCTGACAAAATCGTACGTTGTTCTTGGGCGCAAGGTAGTAATCTGATCATGCAGCGCTATCACGATCGCGAATGGGGTGTGCCGGTTCACAGCGATAGAAAGCTCCTTGAATTTCTTATCCTGGAGGGCGCGCAAGCAGGCTTAAGCTGGTCGACGATCTTGGCCAAGCGCGCTGCATACCGCCGCCTATTCGCAGGTTTTGATCCGGTTGCAGTCGCGCGCTTCAATACAGCGCAGACACGACGGCTGCTGAAAAATCCTGACATCGTGCGCAATCGGCTCAAGATCCAATCGGCGGTTGGAAACGCGAAGGCGGTATTGGCGATCCAGCGAGACTTCGGATCGCTCAATCGGTTCTTGTGGCGGTTCGTCGGAGGGCGCCCGATTCAAAACGACCAGAAGCACAGCGGGCGCGTTCCTACTCGAAGCCGCGAATCGGATGCAATGAGCCAGGCGTTGAGGCGCGCCGGGTTCTCATTCGTGGGAACGACAATCTGCTATGCGTTCATGCAAGCAGTCGGTATGGTGAATGACCACGTGACCACGTGCTTTCGCTGGAAGCAGCTGCGTCGTGGACGGATCTGAGGCTTCGGATCGAGCGTCGTCTCCAATGAGACTAGGGGATTAGGCCACCCGGCTTCGGGTCCGCGAGCGCTTTGGAGACTCGCGAACCGTTTCGTTTGACTTCGGCGGCCAGATCGTCGTCTGCGGGCGGAATTTAGCCTTCGTTTTCAACAATTCCGGCAAGACGCTATCAAAAACGTCCACCAGTGCAGGGTCGAAATGCGTGCCCCGGTTGCGATGCACTTCGGCTACCGCATCTTTCACGGGCCACGCCTTTTCGCATATCCGCACTGAGGTGGTAGCCTAGGTGCGCCATTTTGGCCGGCCGAACCTAGGCTTTACTGACACGTCGAACGAGTTTCCGCCAAATCGACACCCTAAACTATCTTTTTTCAAGCAGCTTAGAAGGGCTTGCTGCACCATTCGGGCTTGGGGTGGAGGAGTGGATCGTTCCGGCCAGTGAGCTCGACCTTAACGTTGGGCGACGCAACGACGAAGGCTCCCTGCTCATTGTTGCTATAGACCGCGCGCCGGCCACTGAGTGCGTCTGCGCGCGCTCGCGCGTACCCAACGGTTTCGTCGGGGCACAAGTGGCGCCCGAATCGCACGACCGTGGCATGATTGAAAAAGAGCGCCATGAGGATTGAAAGCGCAAAAGCGTAGCGCGCGAGCATTGGACGGCGAGCGATTGCGACGACCGCGCCTATTGCAATGAGGCTCACGAGAGGAACAGTCCAGTGGGTTCCAGCGCGAGCGAGCGGATATGCCCACGGCCCATTGAGCGTGATTTCCGCGATCAATGGAGCTGCGAGGACTATGCGCCAGCCCAGCGTCAGTGGCGCAAACGCAAACGGCGCGAGAACTTCGGCAAGAAACGCGAAGTCTTGCGGCCACGCGGAGAGGCGCAAACTATAAGCAGGAGCTGCGGGAGCATAGCCAAGCGCGTGCACGATGCTGTAGTATATCGCTCCATTAACGACGGCAAGAACCGTGACGGCGATGCCAAGCCTGCGATCGTACCACAGCGCCCCCGCGACGCCAAACCAAGCGAGAAACCAGATTTGATCTTCTTTTACACCCATGAGCAACTGCGCACAGACAAGCGTCCAGGGCAGCGACCGGCCCTGAGCCGCAAGAGCGAGCGAAAACGCAAGTATAGGGACGAACACATTCTCTGAAAAGTCCATGTACGCCCAGCCTTGCGTCGACGGCATGATGAGATATACTAGCGCAACGAGCTGACCGGGCAGCGCTGCCAAACCGGCGCCGCGCGCAAAAAAGTACAATGGAATCGCCGCTGACGCGACCACAACAACCTGGATCACGAGCAATGTTTCCGGTCGCGGGAAGAGCGCGACGATTGGTGTCAGCAACAACAGCGCCCAGGAGTCGTGCACTGCAAGATGCGGCAGGCGTTCGACCCAATTGAACGTCGAGCCGTGCTGCGCGAAGTTCACCAAGGTTTGCACAAAAATGCCGACGTCCACGCCGTAGCGCAGCGCGTGCAGCTTGTTGAGATCCAAGTAGATGTAGAGGCCAAGAAATGCGGCAATGCCTACAAGCACGAACCGCATTTCGGAGATGGTGGACGTCACGTCAAGGTCACGCGTCCGCACCGTAAAGTACGTACTCTTGGCGGTCGATACACAAAGAGGGTCCGTTCGCGGCCAGCACCGGCTCATCCCCGTCCAGGAGGCATATCGTGCAACGTTCGATGATTGCAATCATCATCGTGCTGATGTTACTGATAGGTCATAGCGGCGCACGGGCAGATTCATCGGACCTTACGAGCATCATGGCAAAATACGTGAGCGCTTCCGGCGGTCGCGAAGCATTGAGCAAGATCCATAACTCCGTAACGGTGTACAAATCTACCATTATGGGACGCGTTCTTAAGGTTACGACAACGGCGAAAACGCCATTTTATTATCTTCAAGAGGTGCAAGCCGAAGGCAGCACCGGGAAGATAAGCTTTGGTTTTGATGGCACGACCGCGTGGATGCGAACTCCCGATGGCTCGGTCACGACACTCACCGGTGAGAAGCGAGCAGAAGTCATATCCGACGCGGGTGGCGCCAATAACTCCGAGATCTTTCCCAATCGATGGCCGACAACTGTGACGTTGAAACCGACGGAAGTGATTGACGGACTGTCGTACTCAGTGCTGAGCATCAAAGCCAAGGACGGCGTCACCCACGACTTATTCATTGATCCTCAGACGAATCTACCCGTGATCGAGCGGACCGTCGAGGACCAGGTGACGGCAGTTTCGGTTGTCGAGGCGTTCGGAAAAGGTCCCCTGGGTGAATTGCAAGCGCGCGTCATTACAAGTACGCGTTCCGATGGATCCCCGCAGGTCAAATCAGTCCTCCGCGAGGCGCAGGACAATACTCGTCTTAGCACGTCGATCTTCGCGCCGCCGGTCAGCAGCAAAGGGGCCCAAACAATCTGACCGGGGGAGGTTCGGGCGGCCGGCCCAAGTAAAACGCAGGGGTGAGCGCGACAACGACAACTGATCTCGCGGCCCTTCGGCACACCGCGGCCCACCTGCTGGCGCATGCAGTCGTCGACCTCTTCGGCGATGACGTTCAATTAGCGATCGGCCCAGCTATCGATAACGGCTTCTACTATGACTTCCTCAAAGAGACGCCGTTCGTTCCCGAAGACCTGCCGCGCATCGAAGCGCGTATGAAAGAGCTTATCACCGCGAATCTCGCCATGACGGGCGAACCGATCGAGCGGGCTGCAGCCGAAACCTATTACGCACAACGCCATCAGCCGTTTAAGCTCGACATCTTGCGCGGCATTCCATTAGCTGAGCCGCTGACAATGTACACGATCGGCGG
>Ga0102924_1001732_pt1 | contig 24697 bp, 21 predicted proteins | sample PaiPotPPM11metaG_FD_80116 | JGI IMG/M metagenome (GOLD analysis project Ga0102924, IMG submission 80116) | Iron sulfur acid spring bacterial and archeal communities from Banff, Canada, to study Microbial Dark Matter (Phase II) - Paint Pots PPM... ...
ATTTATGATAAGACATCGGTACGTATCAATTGCATCATGGAAGGAGCTTACCTGTCAAGCTTGCGTACTGCTTGCGTCACTGCACTCTCCGCAGACATTTTTAAGGGAAGAGAAATTGAGAGTGTAGCCATAATTGGAGCAGGTGTACTGGCTCAGGCTCACATTGAATTGCTTACAAAGCGGCTTCCTCATTTATGCTCTATATGCATATTTGACCTGAGTAGAGAAAGAATAGCAGCTCTGGAAGCCATCGTGGAGCCAGTGCTTCGGGAACACGGAGTGGAACTTCAAGAAGCACCAACTGCAAAGGAGGCGATTGAGGCGGCACAGTTGGTTGTGCCCGTGACTACCACAACAACTGGTTACATCCAGTTTGACTGGCTACAGCCTGGCGCAATCCTGGTCAACATTTCGCTTGATGATCCCTTACCAGAGGTTGTTTTCCAGGCAGATAAAGTTATCGTGGATAGCTGGGATCTCGTCAAGAGTGACCCAAGGCGTTTGATTGGACGAATGTATAGGGCAGGGCAGATCATTGGACCGGACGAGCCTGATGAGAATGTCGAGGATAGACAACAAAGGCGACGCATTGATGCTGAACTTGGAGATATACTCACTGGTAGCAAGGTTGGACGAGACCATCTCGACGATATTATTCTTGTGAATCCTTTTGGGATGGCTACAGAAGACGTAGCTCTGGCAGCTCACGTATACCAGAAGGCCCTCAAACTCAACATGGGGGTATGGCTGGAGCGGTAAAGAGGATACTCCTCTGAAATAGAGAGCAACTGAACAATTGAGCGGAGCGTGAAGAGTATTGTTTTTCATTGGCGGTGGTGAGCCGCAGGCTCATGACGTGCAGTCTACAGGAGTCATGAGCTTCTCTGTTCCTCTGTTAGCTTGTTTTTCTGCCCTTTAGGACAGGTTTCATTCATGGCTTGCTCAAGTAGTGCAGGAGCTGATTAGGAGAAGCTATTGTTGAGTTTGAGGTGTCGATTTTGGTATATGACGAGCAATAGTAGATTTTAAATCGCTCCAATGCTGTTCAGCGTTATTATATGACATGGTATCATCATAACTATACCAAAGGATAATTCTCGGGTGTGAATTTGCCAGTGTTTGGGAAAGCATAGACTCCATTTGGTCAGCAGTAGGATAGGGTGTACCTGGTATGTGATATTGGCTATAACTAAATGCTTGCAAAACAATCGCACTATCTTCTTTATGTGTGTTGGCGTATGCTTGTACGCCAGATGCAATTATGCCTGCCTCATAAATTGTGGGATAATCGGGTGAATTATCTCTGACCGGGTAAAAATCACTCCCTATTACATCTGCGGTATCAAAAAAAGGACTGTTTCCACGCCATGTAGCTATTGGATGCGGTGGATTATCTATAAACAGTCGGGGATGCTTGGGATCTAGTTGGTGCACCACATCAGCAAGCGTACTTTTCATCTTGTCATGATTGCCTGGATCTACTTCATCACCAATATAATAGCCCCACACTGCTGGATGATCTTTTACTAGGTTCACCACATACTGAATGAAACCATGATTGTCTTCACAATTGCATGTTTGCACTAAATCAGGAAAATCTGAACTTAAATCTGCTCCATTATAAAAATCAGGATTGTTAAGCGCTACAATCACTTTTATGCCTACTGACTGTGCATGATCAAGATAAGCTTTTTGTGCATTTGCGTTACCACGTAGCTCACCATAATTAATAACCAGTTTAAACCCTGCTGCCGCCATATTGTCTAAATTGGAAAGACAAGTTGCTAGATTCCTTAGACTACAACTGTCATAAATGCCATATCCATCAAATGGTGTGTTTGAAGGAGCTGCTGGTGTGTTCGAAGGAGCTGCTGGTGTGTTCGAAGATCTTGCCAACTGAGGTGTACTTGTTTGTATTTGCGCAATATGTACAATTAGCGCAGAAGCAAGAACGATCACTATGAGGAAAAGTGATCCAAGAATTAATGGACGTTTAAACTTCATAGGTAATGTACCTGCCCTTCAAAAGCGTGATCAAATATCCTTAGTACAGGTGGGCACAAGTGCGTTCCGAGTTGATCCTCTCATCATGAGACCATTTGTCATAACAAACTCGATCACATTTATGCTCAGGTGTACTTAGACCAAGTTGCAGTCCGTCATGCAACTTTGAGTAGCGCTTCGATACGTCCCTGCTATACTTAAACGTATGGTGTGAATTAAAAAAAGCTCCTTGGCTTGTGAAGCTGGTTCGCGCTTTTGCAGCGAAGAAAATCCGTGCGATCTTTGTGAAATCACCCCGCTCTGGAAGCTCGTTTATCTATTTCACACCAAAACGTTTAAGTATTATACGTCGGTTGGCAAGTTAATATCACATCCCGGAAGTATGGCATTCATCGAAGATCACGAATCTAAGTTTCTCTGGTTAAGCGTTGCTGGTTTAGCTGTGGCTGCACGAACGTTTGGTTTGGAGGTCTGTGTATAATAAAGATAGGTGGTCCGGTTAGGAACTAAAAAGTTAAATGTTGTATAAGAGTTTCCTTGGATATCTAAATACAATGTTTAAGGGGAAATCATTAAATTACAGCATTTAGTTATAGAACTTTAACGTTGTCCTTCGGACACTGTAAATCAACACATTTAGTAACCTGAAAAGGGAAAGGATTCACACGAATGAACATTTTATCTGCTTGGAAAAATGCAGCTTATCAGCAGAGTCTCACTGCTGGGGCACGAGCTCCGTTGCCTGTAAACCTGATCGGTGAAGTTGAACTGACAGATGCAGATCTGGAAGCTATCCATGGTGCTAGTGGCTATGACTCTGGTTGGCTAAATGATAACAACAGCCACAACAATGACAATAACCATAACATCAATGTTCTTAATGGTACTAGTGTCCTTAGTGGCAACAATGTCCTCAATGGTGCTGTTTCTAATATTGGCATCCTTGGTATTGGTAGCTATAACTCCTCCAATGAGGAATCTGGCTATTGCCACAAATGTCAATAATGAAAGCTGTTCTAGGGTCAGGTTATCGGCTACCTTGGTTAGCATTGCCTTTGATTTGTCTCTAGTGCCCGTGTGGGGTTGAAAGAAAGAGGGTCAGGGAGCTTCTGCGTAACCTGACCTCTTTATATTACAGGCAGGAGCTGATCTTCAATCGTAAAGCGGTATTGCCGTGTGGTGTCAGTAGGTGTCATGTCCTCTCTCCTGTTGTAACAACAAACACCAGGAAAGTGCAAGCAGAGGAACTTCTGTTAGCGAAAAAATATTAATGGCTTGTCATCCCATAACTTGCCTGTAGAGTTCGCAGATAGTCATTGTCGCTTCTTGATCTCCAATATATTTGGCAAGCTGGCTGTGATAACTGTCCACACGTTTCAATCGTGCATCAATAAAGGCGTGTTTTGAGGTACCCAGAGCAAAGCCTGTTGGGCCGCGCTTCATCGCTTCGTACTCTTCTAAAATTTTCTGGCAGAGCTCCGCAACCTCACTTTGATACATCAGAACACCGCTCCTTGTCTGACAAAAGAACAATACATAGGCACACTCCCTGTTTTACTATTATATTATAAATGAACGCAAACCCTGCTTATTTTGTCGCGGGCGGGCATGTCAATAGGAGCATGCCACCACTTTTCTTGATAAGTGCTAAAATGCCCCTTCTGCAAAACAATGTGCGGAAGGGGCATCACTATTGCTTAATTACCGGATAGGCGGCGTTGTGGTAGGTATGGGCGGTTTGATGAAGAGTATACCACCAACAACGATAGCAATCGCACCTAGTAGGTAGAGCCAGGAGCCCACACCCCAGATACTAAGGTGACCCAGATCCAGGATGAAGTGGAAGAAGATGCCGAAGCTTCCCGCTGCGATTAACCAGGTATACCAGGTTCGAGGTTGGCTGGTCAGGGACGTGATGAGGCGTTGGATCATTGGATTGGTAGAAGGTTTGAGCCATTGCTCCCCGAACTGCAAAAGGATGACTATTCCAAGTGCAACCAGTGTAATAATAAAATCGAGCCAGTACCTTCCGCCTACGCCGTATCCTGAAGGGCTACTACTAGAAAAATCTACAAGTAAGAATGGGACTGTATAATACGGGAGAAAGAAAGAAATAAGAGCTACAATAGCACCAACACCAGCGATGATATTGCGGTAATCGAGCGAGATAGTGGGACTTTGTGGATAGGGTGACTGCTGGTATGGTGACTGCTGGTAGTTTGTCGGTTGTTGCTGGAAGGGTTGCTGGTAAGCTCCCTGCTGATAGCCACCTTGCTGAAATGGTGGTTGGTAAGGTTGCTGATCGCCATAAGGTGGCATATTTGCTGAGGGCGAATAGCCCCCATACTGTGCATTATCCGTACCCTGGTTGGGGTATTGGCTTTGTTGAGTGGGATCATCCTGTCCCTGGCTTGGATATTGATTCATGAGTGCGTACACCTCTTTCTTACTCTATTATGTTGAACCAAAATGTTTGGGGTGTCATCTTCTAAATTATATCTGAAATGGAGATGAAATGGTAGTAAATGCCAGAATCGATAGTAAAAAAGAAGCACATGAGATAGGACTAACAGCTCTCCCTTTCTCATGTGCCAGACTACTGCTAGGCAGGCTAGCGAACTTTCTCTTTCAAGAAAGAGACCGCCAGCGGCCATGCTTCAGCTGCGGCTTTTTCATTACCCATTCCGTGTGCCGGATTCACAAAAGCGTGGCCTGCATCGTATAGCTTAACAGTGAAATTCTTTCCGGCTTCTTTATATAACCGCTCGATTTTCTCTATCTGAGCGAGTGGAATGCTCTGATCTTGTCTGCCATAGATGGCCAGTACGGGCGCATTGACCTTTGCCACCTCTTCTGGGGTGGGATCATAGCTGCTACCGTAGAAGGAAACGACAGCTGTCAGGCTAGGATAGCGGGCTGCGACAGTGTAGGCTAAGAAGCCACCGATGCAGAAGCCGATCAGCCCAGGTTTCTTCGGCTGTACATTCGGCAACCCTTTCACGGCTTCCAAGGTAGCGACGATCTCGTCTGCCACCTTGTCAAGATTGCTTCTGAGGGCCATCATCATAGGCATGGCTTCATTCGGTTCGGTTGCAATCTTACTGTGGTAGAGATCGGGAACGGCAACTACGAAACCTTCCGTGGCAAGCTTTTGGGCAACGTTTAGAATATGCGGTTCGATTCCCCACCATTCCTGGATCAATACGACCCCTGGGTGGTTAGCATCATCATCAGGTTGTATGACGAAAGCGCCAACTTCGGTGCCCTTGACCTGCAAATCTAGCTTCGATGTACGTAGAACTGCCATACAAAACTCCTTTATCTTTGGCGAAATATTGTAGAGTTTCAGTGCCTCTCTCTATACATACGAAAAGAACATGAAAAGGTGATACAGCTTCGCGCTCATTGGCATGAGAGAGAGTATGTGTCTTTCCAGCAGTATTATATATCATCCGCGTGCTTTCTTGCGTGCTATTCTATGCTTTCTCCTGTACAGGATATGCTGTTTGCTCTAGCGATGTTTCTATCACGGATCTATCTATGCCTCAATGTACAGGGGTCACCTGATAGGTAACCAGCGAACGTGCTGGCACAGTGGCACTGAACGTTTGGTTTTGAATAGATAGCTGCGCCTGGGCGGCGGTATTATGTAAGGCATTTGTGATATAAGGAGTGGCTACATAATCTTGAGTGATACCGGTGTTTTGCAACGAGAACGTAACTGGAGTATCTGACTTCGAAGTGTTTAATACAATAATGGAGATAGAACCGTTAGTATTTTTGAAAGCGGTTAGTTGCAGGTTGCTGTTACTGGAAGTGGTACCAATCCGTATCGCTCTAGGACGAACAAAGCGGCTATAGTTTGCTAAAGCCCAGAGCCGTTTCGAGGTCTCTATGGCATTGTTTTTGTAAAGGATCAGTCCCTGATTGTCTGTGCTATTAGCAAGGCCCCACCAGTAGAAAAAGGCGCTCAGATTGGCTGCCGTCAGACCGGTATAGGCTCGTTGGGCCCAGGTGAAACCGGAGTCATTGCTGCCGTCATCCCAGGAGGGGTCCCACGCGTCAAAAGTCGACCATTCTGTCTGCCAAATGTGTTTCTGACCAGTGCCAGTGAGAGTGAAAGTGGGAAAACCGGTATAGCCATGACTGGAGATGACACCGACATAGCCGTTGACAGTTGGATCACTGGTAATGGCATTAGTGTAATTTTGAGCCAGATCCCAACCCTGAGCCTCACAGCAGACAACCTGAGGATGGAACGAGGAAGCACGTAAGGTTGTCCCCAGGACTTTGGCGAAATCAGCCATTTGTGGAGCGGTCATGACCATACTAGAATAGGAGATCTTCAGGTTGGGTTCATTGACAAAGCCAATGTGTGTGATCGAGATGCCATCACTCTTGTAGTCTTTTATATACTGGACTAGATAGTTGGCATAGGCTTGTCGCCAGTCGCCAGTGCTACATGATACTACGGGAGTATCAGAAGTTCCAGGGGCTCCACAGAGTGTTCCCCCATTCGCTTCATCACCGTTGGTCTTCATGAAACTTGGAGCACTCCAGCTATCAATATAAAACTGTTTGACCCCATAGTGCTGTGCCTGTTTCGCTAACCAGATCTGTCCCCAGCTATTGTGGTCCCACACATACTGGGGAGTTGCAGTCGGACCCCCCGGATTGTTGGGCTCAATGGTATGGGCCGCATCAGAGGGAAGCAGATTGCGCAAAATACTGAAGCCAGCCCCAATCGAGGTATTGAAGAGCAGATCTAATATCTTCGTCCGATCACGAGTCGATGAGACTGTACGCAATTGATCAGCAGGTCCAAACGCCTCTGAAAAGCCAAAACCATCTATAGTTTGATACTGTTTCGCGCCATTAATGATAAGAGTAGGGGGAGGGGGATTAGTAGGAATCGAATGATCTATACCTTGAGCATGGAGAGAAGATGATGGGCCTATTACTTGAGTGGCTAGAGCTACTACACAGAGAGTAAGAAGGAACTTGAAATGATTCTTTTTCATAGCATTGGGATATGTAGATGAAGACATTGATGTTATAGACCTCCCATATTGGTCACAAGATCGGGCGGTTTCCATGCTTACTCTCGCCTAAATAGGGAACTCCATCTGTGGAGATTGCATGCAGAGTTTGCAGGACCCTGAGAGAGTATAAGAGAATGTGGCACTCTTGTCTAGGGGAAAACAGGTATAAAAAGCTCTGCTCTATTATTGACTTTTTGGTAGAAAATCTTTTATACTCAAAAAGTGATTATAATTCAAAATGTGAGTTCTCTACTAACATATGAGGTTTATGGTATATGAAAATTTCCATCTCGAAAGAAATACTATTACTCAGTCTTGCGTTCCTCTTTTCATTCGCAGGTTATAGTGGCGTTCAGCAATATGTCACCACCTTTTTTGTACATATAGGGTTACCTCAGGTAGGTTTTCAATCGCTCATTCTTGTTTATCTCTTCTTTGTACTATCAAATCCTCTGTCTGCCCTAGTAGTTTCTCGCTATGGGGCGAAAAGGTCAATGGCAGTAGCTATCCTATTTTGTGCATTATTTATACTCGCATTACTATCAAAATCTATTGTTATCATTTATATTGCATCTACTATTCTAGGAATAGCTGCTTCTTTCCTATGGACTGGGCAGAATAGTTATCTGGTAAGAGCTGCAACTGGTGATGATTTTGGTATTAGCGCAGGTTTTTTCAGCATGTTATTTTCCTTTGGGTCAACTGTTGGTGTTATTGCTTTAGGATTCCTTATTAATAAAATATCCTATGAATCCTCATTTTTTCTTGCTGCTCTTTTGCCATTGATTGGTTTACTCTTCATCTTTCCATTGAAGGATTTACGGTCAGAGAAATCAGAAAACCGCCTTCGCCTTTTGCGGCAAGCTGTGATGAGTAAAACGATGTGGCGACTATCAACGATTTGGTTTTCAGTCTACTTTGTCTTTGGTTTAATTATTGGTATTATCCCGCTTGAGATTAAAAATACTTTGGGAGTATCCTACGTTGGTAGTTTATCTTCGCTCTTTTACATTATGCCTGCTCTACTTTCTTATGGCTTAGGAAAGCTTTCAGACGCCAGAGGAAGAAAAACTCTTTTACTCGTGGCATTTCTGATAAGTTTGCTGGGGTTAGTTGCTTTGTATTTTTCTCACAATATCCTTCTCCTGATAGTAGGTCTCATATTGGTTGCTCTTTATTATTCGATAGTGTGTCCGATGACATTAGCTTTAGTGGGAGATGTAAGTACAAAAAAGAATTTAGAGTATTTGACATCATTCTTTTGGATGGTACAGAATGTTGGTGTAGTGTCAGCTCTGCTTCTTTCTGCTTTTATTCAGACAAAAATCATCTATCTTATCTCAATTGCAACATTAAGCTTATGCCTTTTAATTGTTTTCCCTCTTCTCAAAGCGGGTTTTCAGCAGGTAAAGCAAAGAATTGCTCTTGAAATTGGTTAATCACATCAAAAGGTATAATTCAAATAAAAGGGGAAAAGGGTAGTGGGTTATGTGAGGAGGATGGCCAGTAATTGTTACCAGGATAAATTCCCCTTCTGAAGCGTTCAGTAATGCTTTCATTTTACTACCTCATCCTCCCTGTATAACCCACTACCGGGAAAAGAACTTGACAGTCTCGGAAAAGAGGAAGGAGATAGAAATGTTCCTTTGTTGCCAAGATGTCTAGAAGATGTCTATGAGTTGTCCTGGACAAAGATCTCTTCTCCAGGTTATTCTTAAGGCAAGGTTTCAGTTGAGTTAAATCCAATGTGATAATTTGAATGATCTAAAAATCGGAGTTATGATTATGATAAAAGGTCTTATCCTTGGCCTTGTCGCTCAGGCCGTAGTAGCTGTCGGTTTCACTCTCATTGGGAGTGTTAAAGGTATTAAGAGCGATCTCTTTAAGACAATACTTATCTTATGTACTGGTGGTGTGATCGCTGCAGTGGCGATCTTCTACTTGCAGGCATCAGGGCACATTCAACTTGTCGCCCTATCAGGTAGTGATATACTGTTTCTCATCCTTGGCTCTATCCTTATACTTGTCGTCGGAGAATTCCTCTATGTTGCGGGATTGTCAGCCTCTAACCTAACCACAATGAGCTTTACGGTTTTAGCCTATCCCATTGCTGCCTTGGCGTTAGACCTCATGCTCCGGAGAATTACACTCTCATCATTTACTGTGCGCGACATTCTTGGAATTGGACTCTCAGTAATAGGTTTCATCCTTTTAGTCAAGAAGGAGGTCTAATTCCTCGCAGCTTGCTGCGCAAATTAGAGAACAGCTTTAGCTATTCGACTGGTAGATGTTCCGCTTCAAGCTGCGGGGAGCTTGATTCACATCATAAAGAAGAAAGGTATGGTTTCTTGGTTATGGTAAAAGGTCTTGTCTTGGGACTTGTCTTTCAAGTCGTGGTAGCTGTTGGTTGGACCCTCATTGGGAATATTACAGATATCAAGAGCGATCTCTTTAAGACAATGCTTATTCTATGCGTCGGTGGTGTGATCGCCGTAGCTGTCGTCCTCTACCTGCAGGTATCAGGGCGCAGTCAGCTCGTCACCCTATCAGGTAGGGATATTCTGTTTCTCGTCCTTGGCTCTACTCTTGCACTTGTCGTTGGAGAATTCCTCTATGTTGTGGGATTGTCAGCTTCTAACCTGACTACGATGGCCTTGACGGCTTTGGCTTACCCCATTGTTGCCTTGGTGTTAGATCTGGTACTCCGACGAGTTGCACTCTCATCATTTACTCTGCGGGACTTTGTTGGAATTGGACTCTCAGTAATGGGTTTCATCCTTTTAGTGTACAGAGGATAATAACTATTCTCATGTATTACTTTCAGCCATACAATGTAGCGAAACATTGTGAGCAATGCCTTTTCTTTTCTTGCGCTGTAGTACTGGCTCTATAAATCCTTGACATTCGAGAATGGACATGTTATAACTCGAAATGAAGTAAGAATACAACAGCATAGTGTAGAAAGCTTTGACAGGGACGAGTAACGGTGTTCTGGTATTTTCAGAGAGCGAGCGGTTGGTGGAAAGCTCGTGTGCCTACTCTGTGAAAAAGACCCTGGAGCTGCGAGAAGAAATCGTCTGATGCGAAACTAGAACTCGCCGGAGGCCCCCGTAATCGGGTAAGAGTACGTAGGTACTCCTTGAGGTTGTTGTCGCGAGGCAGCAATAAATGAAGGTGGTAACACGAGAGCAATGGCTTTTCGTCCTTAGTGAAGGGATGAAGGGCTTTTTTGTTTACCCTTTATCTTTTCGGTGTCCTTTTAAGATTAACAACTAAATAAACAAAAGCTGTAAAGGGACGAGTAACGGTGTTGTGGTACATTCAGAGAGCGAGCAACTGGTGGAAAGCTCGTATGACTGCTCCGTGAAAAAGACCCCTGATGCTACGAGAAGAAATTGCGCTAGCGAAAGTAAAGCTCTGTTGGCTGGCCTCCATTAGTGGGCTAGTACAGGGAACATCATAGATTTCTTAGATGTCCTGTAATTGAGGCCTGTGTCGGAAGGTTGCGTTTTCGCGCTTGGGCGATTGAAACGGAAGGCATGGGCAAATGAAGGTGGTACCACGAGAGCACACTCGCTCTTCGTCCTTTCGAGGGGATGAAGAGCTTTTTTTATTGCAGCACAATAGCAGGCAAAACAAGTAATAATTCATTATATTAAGAGCGTGAAAACCCGATTTATCGGGAGGAAATGTAGGGACCCGATTGATCGCGTCCGCTGTTTCCCACAAAAGAGGAGGAATAGACTATGACACACTGTCCCGAATGCGATGCCGAGGTGAGCGTCCAGGGCTTGCTGGTTGGCGAGATCATCTACTGCTCTGACTGCAATGCTGAATTAGAAGTGGTCAACGTAGAGCAACCCGAAGTAGCCCTTGCTCCGCAGGTTGAGGAAGATTGGGGAGAATAACTCTATGCGTCTGGCTATCCTGACATCGCGAGTCCGTGTGGAAGAGAAATTGCTGGTTGAGGCTATGCAGCGGCGCGGAATCGAGTTCGACATTATCGATGATGGCGAGTTGCTCTTTGATCTGGCCCAGCTAGGTGAGCGTTGGCGTGCGTATGACGCCGTGTTCTGTCGCAGTGTCAGTCAGTCACGTGGGTTGGCTGTGCTGCATGTGCTAGAGCACTGGGGTATTCCGGTGTTCAACTCTGCTGCAACAACTGCAGTTTGTAACGATAAGTTGCTGACTACGCTGGCCCTGTTGCAAGCTGGTGTTCCAGTGCCCCATACAATGCTGGCGTTTGACGAACAAAGAGCTATTGAGGGCATCGAGATGGTGGGCTATCCCGCTGTCGTCAAGCCCATCGCTGGTTCGTGGGGCCGTTTGCTGTCGCGCATCAACGATCGTGACGCTGCTGAGGCAGTCATTGAGCACCGCGAGACCCTTGGTTCTTATCAACATCATATTCATTATATTCAGGAGTATGTTGCTAAGCCAAAGCGTGATATCCGAGCCTTTGTTGTAGGAGATCGAACGATCTGTGCAATTTATCGTACGAGCGAGCACTGGGTAACTAATACTGCTCGTGGCGCAGTGACCAGCAATTGTCCCGTGACTCCCGATCTGGATAGCCTTTGCACCCGCGCAGCGCAGGCCGTTGGCGGTGGTATCCTGGCCGTTGATGTGCTGGAGGATGAAGAGCGTAGTTTTCTAGTTAATGAGATTAACGCCACTATGGAGTTTCGTAACAGTATTGCACCAACGGGTGTGGATATTCCGCAAGAGATGCTTAAGTATATATTGAGCCATGTACGGGAAGAGGTGCTGCGGTGAGTCTCGTGCGAGTTGCTATCATTGGAGGGTCCGGCTATACCGGAGGTGAGTTGATACGGCTACTGCTTTTTCACCCGCAGGTGGAGTTGACGCAGGTAGCATCTAGTAGCCATGCTGGGCACTTTGTGCATAGCACTCATCCAAATTTGCGTAAGATAACGGCCATGCGTTTTTGCCATCCCGACGACCTTACCACGTGTGATGTGCTGTTTCTCTGTCTACCGCATGGTCTTTCTGGCGAGACTATCGAGCGTTACCGACTTCTTGCTCCGCGCATCATAGATCTGGCTGCCGATTTCCGCTTGCGCTCGCCAGAACTCTACCAACGGTGGTATGGGCATGAACATCAAGCGCCACACCTGTTGTCGGAAGCGATCTACGGACTGCCCGAATTGCATCGTGGGGAATTGTCAGAAGCGAAATTGGTCAGTGGTACTGGTTGTATGGCGACGGCGGCAATCCTAGGTCTGGCTCCACTCTATCGAGCGGGCGTTGTGAACCAGAATGTACCAGTGGTTGTTGAAGCCAAAGTTGGTTCCTCAGCGGCTGGAGCAACTCCCGGAACTGGCAGTCACCATCCTGATAGAAGTGGTGCTGTGCGTTCATTCGAACCAACTGGCCATCGTCACACAGCCGAACTTGTTCAGGAACTCGGACAGTTGTGGCCCACGGACGTGGTGGCAACGGATGTGGGGAAAGCGGACGCGATACCCAAAGGGCACACGGTAAATCGGGTCCCTACGATTCGGGCAATGAATTGCCAGGAGGTCAATGAATTGACCGATGGGCACGATGAATCGGGTGATTTTGCGAATTCTTCGCATAAGCTGTTGAGGCAGACGGTGGCTTTTTCTGCTACGGCGATCGAGTTGGTGCGCGGTGTCCTTGTTACGGGCCATGTCTTTATCAATGAACGCCTGGACGAGCGTGCTCTGTGGCGTATCTATCGCGAAGCCTACCAGCGTGAGCCGTTTATCCGTTTGGTCAAAGAGCGCAGTGGTATCTATCGCTATCCCGAGCCAAAAATTCTGGTGGGAAGTAATTTCTGTGATGTAGGTTTTGCTCTCGATGTGGAGCAGCAGCGAGTTGTGGTCATGTCAGCCCTAGATAACCTGATGAAGGGCGCTGCTGGTAATGGGGTACAGGCTCTCAACTGTATGTTCGGTTGGGATGAGACGCTGGGATTAACCTTTCCTGGGTTGCATCCCATCTAAAAATATCCTTGTCGGTATTTAGGGATTAGTGAGAAATGGAGTTTAACGATGACGCTTGTCGTGAAAATTGGCGGAGGTGCTGGTGTCGCCACAGCAAATATCGTTCGTGAGATTGCTCAGTATGTTGCTGAGGGCCAGCGAGTTGTCCTGCTGCATGGTGGCTCTGATCTCACCAATACTCTATCGGAGAAGTTGGGTCATGCTGCACGTATGATTACCTCGCCCAGTGGCATGACCAGTCGCTATACCGACAGCGAAACCTTACGCATCTTCGCGATGGCGGTGGGCCAGATTAATACCGAGCTGGTTGCAAGCTTGCAGCAGCAGGGTGTGAATGCTATTGGCCTGGCCGGTGTGGATGGTCGGATGCTTGTTGCGCGTCGTAAAGCTGTGGTGCGCTCGGTTACGCCGGAGGGACGTGTGCAGATCTTGCGTGACGACTATACCGGGCAGGTCGAACAGGTGAATGCAGGTTTACTTGAGCAATTACTGGATGCAGGCTATACTCCCGTTATCGCACCATTAGCTTTGGGCTATGAAGGAGAGCGTCTTAACGTCGATGGAGATCGCGCAGCCGCTGCAGTTGCTGCCGCATTGCATGCTGATGCCCTTGTGATCATGACCAATGTGCCTGGACTACTAGCTGACCCACAGGATGCCAATACGCTCATAGGTACTATTCCAGCTGACCAGCTTGAGGAATATATGCACTATGCTAAGGGCCGTATGCGCAAGAAACTGCTTGGTGCTCAGGAGGCTTTGCAGGGCGGCGTCTCGCATGTATGCATCGGCAGTGAATCGCTACGTGCAGTCGTCCAGGGCTCTGGAACCGTGATTACCTGTGTACCTGCGATAGTCAGCCAAGTGCAAGAAGCTCGCGAAATGGTATCGGTGTCATAATGGAGTCGGGAAACATGAGCACAATCATCGATGTTGAAAATACATATACCAGTGGTGTCTATGGCAAGCGCCAGATAGCTATCGTGCGAGGTAAGGGCGCTCTGTTATGGGATGTTGACGGGCATGAGTATATCGATTGTGCTGGGGGGCACGGAGTTGCGAACATTGGTCATGGGCGCACGGAAATAGCAGCCGTGTTGGCTGCCCAAGCTCAGCGTCTGATTACCTGTCCCGAGATCTTCTATAATGACGTGCGTGCTTGTCTCCTTGAACGACTGGTACAGATTACTCCAGAAGAAATCACGAACATTTTCCTCTGCAATAGTGGGTCAGAGGCCGTCGAAGGAGCATTGAAGTTTGCACGTCTGGTAACCGGGCGGATGGGTATTGTAGCAACATTGCGAGGTTTTCATGGTCGTACCATGGGGGCTCTTTCCACTACCTGGGACCCGCATTATCGCGATCCCTTTACTCCTCTGATTCCGGGCGTGACACATATCCGCTATAACGACCTAGAGGCTGCACAGGCAGCGATTACCAAGGAGACTGCGGCAGTGATCATTGAACTGGTGCAGGGTGAGGGCGGTGTCCATGTTGCCCATGATGAGTACGTGCGAGAGCTTGCCGTGCTTTGTCGGGAATGTGGAGCCTTACTGATTATCGATGAGGTGCAAACAGGCTTTGGCCGCACTGGTCGCCTCTTTGCGTGTGAACACTATCACTTACAGCCAGATATTCTCTGCCTCGCTAAATCGCTGGCAGGTGGTGTGCCGATGGGAGCGATTGGCCTAGGACGGCGCGTGATGGAGAGCGGACGTGTCACAAGGGGTGTTCATGGCAGCACCTTTGGCGGCAATGCTCTGGCCTGTGCTGCTGCCCTGGCTACACTCGATATTCTCGAACGGGAAAAACTAGTAGAGCGTGCTGTAGAGCTTGGTGAGTATACACTGCTACGCTTGCAGAAGATGCGTTCACCTTTGATTCGTGAAGTGCGAGGGCGTGGGCTACTGATCGGTATTGAACTCAACCGTCGCGTTCAGCCTTATCTCGAAGCACTTTGTGAACGTGGCATCTTGGCACTGCCAGCTGGCCCCAACGTTCTGCGCTTATTGCCTCCGCTGGTAATTACTGAGGAACAACTGAACCATGCGCTGGATGTAATAGAGGAACTGCTATCTGGTGCACCTCAGGGAAGTGGGCAAGGCCGCAATGAAAACAGTATTGCTGTGTCTGGATCACGCCTGAAGGTAACGGCTGAGGTGCCAAGAGGGATAGAGCATGAGGTGGAACTGTTGCAAGATATGCTCACCATCCCCAGTCTTTCTCGTCAGGAGAGCACTCTGGCTCACTATCTGGTAGAGCAGGCACAACTGATGGGACTACATGCCTATGTCGATGAGGCAGGAAACTTTGTTGCTAGTACTCACCAAGAACTGGCAGATGTGCAGCCTATTGTGCTGCTGGGACATATGGATACCGTGCCGGGCAATATTCCTGTACGCTTAGAGGATGGCGTGCTCTATGGTCGAGGTGCAGTGGATGCCAAAGGGCCATTGGCAGCCTTTATCTGTGCTACTGCTCGTGTTGCATATTCTAAAGAGGTAGAGCGACCAATTGTCGTCATTGGCGCGGTTGAAGAAGAAGCGGCTACCTCGCGAGGTGCTCGCTTTGCCGTGCGACAGTATCAACCGTATGCCTGTATTATCGGTGAGCCGAGTGGAAGTCAAGCGGTCACTATTGGTTATAAAGGGCGACTGCTGGTAGATGGATATTGCTCACGCTCGTTGAGTCACGCTGCCGGACCTTTGCAAAGTAGCAACGAAATAGCCGCAGCATTCTGGGAGCGTGTACGTCGTCATGCTAGTGAATGGAATGAGCAGTATGCAGGCAACTCGGCATTTGCCTCTCTGCAGTCCTCACTACGCAGCATCAATAGTGGTCAGGATGGGCTAGAGGAATGGACGCGCTTCACCATAGGTTATCGGTTGCCGCCAGACTATGACATTGCAGCACTGCGTAGTCAGCTTGAGTGCTGGGCCCATGAAGCTGATATATACATCAGCTTCTCTGGTGAAGAGGTAGCCCATCAATCAACGCGCACAACTCCTCTGGCACGTGCATTTATCGCGAATTTGCGAGCCACAGGAGTGAAACCAACTTTTAAGAATAAAACGGGTACATCGGATATGAATGTCGTTGGTCCTGTATGGGGGCACAATATCGTCGCGTATGGGCCTGGTGACTCACGCCTCGATCATACGCCGCAGGAGCACATACGCATTGCCGAGTATACCGACGCAATAGATGTACTTGAGCTGGTGCTAAGAGAACTACAGAGGATTGTATGATGAGATCATTTGCCATTCTTGACACAACCTTGCGCGAGGGGGAACAATTTATCAAAACGTTCTTTACCCTGGAGCAGCGTTTGCAAATTGCATGCCTACTGGATGCTTTAGGTGTGACGTTTATCGAGGTACCATCGCCTGTCTCTTCTCCCGAGATGCAGAATGCTATTCAGGCTCTGTGCGGGCTGAATCTCAATGCGCACATTGTGCCGCATGTGCGCTGTGTCGAGACCGATGTCGAGGCAGCGCTGGATACTCCTGTGTATGGCTTGAACCTCTTCTTTGGCACCTCGAACGAACTACGTTCATATAGTCACGGACGCCGTATCGATCAGATCCTGACTGAGGCTGTACCGTTGATCAAATACATTCGCTCCCGCGGGCGTTACGTGCGTTTTTCCACTGAGGATGCTTTTCGCAGCGATCTGGTTGATCTGTTGACAGTGTTTGATGCAGTTGTAGATGCCGGGGTCGAGCGCATTGGTTTGCCAGATACGGTAGGCATTGCCACTCCGCGTCAGGTCGAGCGGCTAGTGCGTCTCATTGCTGATCGTTATCCTGGGGTTGGTATCGAGTTCCATGGACATAACGATACTGGCTGTGCGATTGCTAATACCATTGCCGCCTTTGAAGGCGGAGCTGATTGTCTGGATGTGACTGTTCTGGGTATTGGGGAGCGCAATGGTATTGCCTCGCTCAGCGGCATCATTGCACAATTATACATCCATTATCCTGAGCTACTCGCTCATTATGATCTTACAAAATTAGTAGAAGTTGATCGTTATGTAGCTGAATGTCTCAATATAGAAATTCCTTTTAATATGCCAATTACTGCTCCAAATGCTTTTACGCATCGAGCAGGTATTCATACAAAAGCGGTGCTACGCAATCCGCGTGCCTATGAAGTGCTTAATCCGAGCGATTTTGGTCTGGCGCGTCATGTCGATATTGGCTCGCGCCTGACTGGACGCTATGCGGTTGGGCATCGTGCAAGTTTACTGGGATTACAACTCGACGCCAATGAAACTGCTCAACTTACTCGAGCCCTCAAAGAACGTACGGAGTACGGTTCGATGAGCGAAGAGGAAGTTGATGCATTTATTCATGCGTGGTATCAGGAGAAAGGAAGCAGCTTAGTATGGGAACGCTAGCCGAAGAAATTTTTAGTTACAAATTGGGTCGTCCTGTAAGGGCGGGAGAGACAGTTGTGGTAAAGGTCGATCATGTGATGAGTCATGACACAACGACTCCGCTTGCGATCCAGGCCTTTCGCAAGTTAACGAAGCAGACCGGAGGACGTGTTTTTGATGCAAAGCGTTCACATATTGTCTTTGATCATATTATTCCGGCCTCTACAATTGCGGCTGCGACCTTGCACCGCGATACTCGTTCTTTTGCCAAGGAGCAGGACATCAGTATTTTGCAGGAAGGGATTTGCCATCAGGTCATGCCCGAGAAAGGCTTTGTGATACCCGGTAGCATTATTGTGGGCGCTGATAGCCATTCCTGCTCGTATGGTGCTTTTGGAGCCTTCGGTACTGGCATGGGTTCAACGGATATTGGCGTTGCATATGCGACTGGGCGGACTTGGTTCCGCGTCCCGGAGACCATTAATGTCAATCTGGTGGGTGAACTGCAGCATGGTGTCTTTGCCAAGGATGTGACGCTGGAGATGGTGCGCCGTATTGGCGTTGACGGTGCGAACTATCGTGCACTGGAGTACACTGGCGAGGTCATCAAACGTTTCTCGATGAGCGAGCGCTTTACGTTCTCTAATATGGCGATCGAGATGGGTGGAAAGGCAGGCCTGATAGCTGCTGATGAGACGACACGCGAATGGTTGCGTGGCCGTACGGATCGAGATTATCCGATGCTTGCATCGCACGATCCGCATTACGAGCGCATCATAGAGATCGACGTTTCAAATCTCAAACCCCTGGTGGCCTGCCCGCCGGATGTCAATATTGTGCATCCTGCGGAAGAGATCGAGGACATCAAAATAGATCAGGTTTTCCTGGGTACTTGTACCAATGGTCGCCTGGATGACCTGGAAATTGCGGCGAATATCTTACGTGACAAAACGCTTCATCCCGAGATACGCATGGTAGTTATTCCTGCATCTCGCGAAATCTACCTGGAGGCAATGCGCCTGGGTTATCTGGAAATCTTCGCGCGGGCAGGAGCCTCGGTAGGCACACCTGGTTGTGGTCCCTGTATCGGCCGTCACTTCGGTGTCCTAGCTCCTGGCGAGCGAGCTTTGACGACCATGAACCGCAACTTTACGGGCCGCATGGGTGATCCCACAGCTGAAATTTATCTGGGCAGCCCTGCGACAGTCGCAGCGACTGCATTGACTGGCCATATTACTGATCCACGGAACTTCTTATAGTCAAAAGGAATGAAAGGTCCGGCAGATGGGGGTCCAGTGGGCGTGGTGAAGCGGGCGCAACACCCAAAGGATGCACGGTGAATTGGGCCCCATTCGCTAGATCGCGACGTAACCGATGGCGATACCCTAAAGGGCACACGGTAAATCGCGTGTGTGGGGTACGGCGGGCGCAATTTATTGCGAGAAAAGGTAGGGGTTCGTAGATCGCGACGAACCCGGATTTATCGCGTCCGTTAAGAAAGAAAAGGATAGAAAGATTATGGGGCGTATTTGGAAACTTGGCGATAATGTCAATACGGATGTCATTATTCCTGGCCGCTACAATGTGACGACTGATCGAGCGCAACTGGCGAAATACTGCCTGTGTGAAGTGCTGCCGGAATTCGCGCCGCAGGTGAAACAGGGCGATATTGTGATGGGTGGGCATAACTTCGGCTGTGGATCCTCACGTGAGCATGCACCCACAGCTATTCTGGCAAATAGTGTGAAAGTAGTCATTGCCCGTAGTTTTGCCCGTATCTTCTATCGCAATGCCGTCAACATCGGGTTGCCAGTGCTTATTTGCGAGGAAGCGGTGCTGAATAGTGAGGATGGTCAGGAACTAGATGTGAACTTGGAGACTGGGACAATCCATAATATCACGACCGGGCAGACGTTCCAGGCGGAGCCTCTCGATCCATTTGTGGCACGTATCGTGGCAGCTGGTGGGATTATCAATTACATTGAGCAGGAAGGAACGTTGCGATGAGGAGCCAGGAGCAGTCTCCGCCCACCGTTTGCGTAATTGCTGGTGATGATGCCGCTCCGGAGGTGATGCGTCCAGCAGTTGAGATTCTACGTGCTCTAGCGCCCGATATTCGCTTTGTTGAACCGCCCTGTGGTCGGGATGCGCAGGAGCGTTATGGAACAGCCTTCCCTGACGAGACGCGCGATGCGATTGATGCTGTGAGCTGCACACTCTTCGGAGCTAGTGGGGGACCTTGTCGTCCGATTCTATGGTATCTGCGCTGGAACAAAGAGACCTATATCAATGTGCGCCCAATACGCTGGCTGCCAGGTTATCGCAGTCCGATGCTCAATCCTGAGCGCATCGATTACGTGATTGCCCGCGACAATCTGGAAGGTATGTATCCACCGCGTGAAGGAGACGTTTCAGAACTAGCAGCTTTGCCGAGCAGTAATGGCTGGTGGCTGGCTCCTCCAGTAGACAAAGTTGGGGCATATGCCGTGAAGGTGAGCACGGATGAGCAGATGTACCGGGTAGCGCATACAGCCTGTGAGCTGGCATTGCAGCGGCAGTTGGCAGGCTATCCCGGACGTGTGACGCTCGGTGCAAAATACTCAATCCAGCCGCGTACCGATGGCCGTTTCCGCACGATTGTTAAGGAGGCGGTAAGTGGGCATAGCAGTCTGACCTATCAAGAGTTTTTGATCGACGATCTGGCACGTCGTCTGGTGGCTTGCCCAGAAATCCTGGACGTAGTGGTGCTTGGCAACGAGCATGGCGATATTCTGGCCGATGTATCCAGTGGCACGATCGGAGGATTAGGTCTGTGCCCTAGTGCCTGTTACGGCAAGGCCTATGCCTATTTTGAGCCTGTGCATGGCTCTGCGCCTGATCTAGCTGGCAAGGGAATTATCAATCCCACAGCGATGCTCTTATCCGGTGCAATGATGTTGGGCTATCTGGGCTATACCGAACAGGGACGTATGCTTGAGCGGGCCATTGCGCAAACATATAAAGAAGGCACGGTATTACCGGTTGATCAAGGTGGGCAGGCCAATACTATAGAGTTTGTAGATGCTATTAAAGCGCATTTGCCTGTGAGCACGAGCTAATTGTCAGAAAGGAAATTGCTGTGCAGGCTCAGGACATAGAGGCGCATCTTGCTGATCTCGGTCTGGAGTTGCAGAATCTAGGTGTAGAGTGCCCTGTTCGCATCCTCATGATTGGAGGGGCATTCATGCTAACCCAGCTTCGCAATCGATCCACGACGGATGATGTGGATGTGCTTCTCAAGGATGTTGATGATCCCACAGTCTCACCGCTCTACCAGACGTTCGAGACAGCAGTCCAGGCCGTTGCGAGCAGAAATCAAATCTCGATTAGCTGGATCAATGACAGGATTAGGGATTTTATTCGCAATATCGGTGAGGTGCCGGAGGGAGCGTTGTGGAGGACATATGATATGCTCGAAGTGTATATTCCACCAAGGGATTATGTTTTGGCACTTAAGCTACTAGCTAACCGTAAAAAAGACCAGAAGGACATTCTAGCCCTCTGCCAGCAGTTAAATGTTCAGGCACGCGAACAGGCACAACAAATAGTTGATCGCTATGTTCCAGATAGGGAAGTACAACAGCTCAGCAATCTAAATAAGACGCTTAGTATTTTGTTCCCCTAAGTCATTATGGTATAATTAGGAAGGTGAAGAGAAAACGTGCAGCTGATCAGTAGACTAGGTTTTCTTTGCTCATTTGTTGTTCCACTTCTACCTCAAACGCGTTAGGAGGCAATATGAAACCGATCCATCACTTACAGACCATGGCTTGTGCCTATCAAGAAATCTGTCAGGGAGAAGAGCCCTGGGTAGCCCTGGGCAATTTCATGAATGATTGGTTCGACTATAAAAAAGAGCGGCGAGCTGAGCTTGTTGTCACACCACTCTCTTTACCGGAACTATTAAATGATGAATTGTTCCGTTGGGCCGTTTTCTGTGCTGCCTCGGTAGAATACCTATGCGATCGCTATGCGGTGCCTTGCCCCTCTTGGGTACATAATCCTACCTATCATCTGTCTGAGCCCTGGTTTGATGCTCCCATGGCTCACAAGCCAGAGGTACGTGAATGGCTTGTACAAGAGACTCCAGAGCCTTTCACCAGGCGGAATATCTATTGTGGCAATCGCATGTTTAACAACAAGTGGGAGTTGGCCGAACAATATGCACCTCTCTTTGCTCGTCGGCGTTCTGGCGCGTCAGCCTCTGCTGAGTAGTCTAGGATATGACCAGAGATAAGCTTCACATCGAAGTCAAATGGAAAGAAGAATAGAGAGACCTATGTAGGGAGTTTTTAGTAGGATGAAAGCTGATTGGATAACAAGGATCGCCGATCGCGTTGAGGCGAACGTGCGGCGAACAAAAGGTGAGCAAGCCACGATTGTGTGTGCATCGGGGATTAGTCCCTCCGGACCGGTTCACCTGGGGAATCTGCGTGAAGTGATGACTGTGCATCTGGTGGCTGAGGAACTACGCTCGCGTGGATGGCAGGTAGATCACATTCATTCCTGGGATGATTATGACCGGCTGCGTAAGGTTCCTGCTGGAGTATCTGCCGATTACGAAAAGTATATAGGGACTCCTATCTGTGATGTCCCCGATCCGTTTGGTGAATATGATTCTTATGCCACACGCTATATCACTGATTTCACCAGAGGTTTAGAGCGGCTGGGTATTTATCCACGCTACATTCGCCAGTCGGTAGCCTATCGCCGGGGGGATTACGTTGCACAGATAAAACAAGCGATGCGACAGCGTTTTGAGATTTTTGATATTCTGGCTGAATTTCAGACCTTGCAAGGGCAGCAGGAAACTGTCATGCAGCGGCGCAACACGTATTATCCTTTCCGTGTGTATTGCCAGAATTGTCATAAGGACTCTACTCAGATCTCTGCTTACGATGATGTGACAGGGACGATTGCTTACTCCTGTGATGCTTGCAGGCACAATGGCTCGTTTAGCCTGGATGAGCGCGTCGAGGGCAAACTGGTGTGGAAGGTCGATTGGCCGATGCGCTGGAGCGTCGAGCAGGTTGATTTTGAGCCGGGTGGTGAAGATCACTCTTCGCCGGGTAGCAGCTATAGCGTCGGACAGAAAATCGTACAGCAAGTGTATCATGGCAGGCCGCCATATTTCGTCGGCTATGCCTTTGTTGGCATGGGTGGGCGTTCGAAAATCTCCAGTTCCGTAGGCACTGCTGCTACGGTCTCGTCGGCACTGGACATCGTGGAACCAGCGATTCTGCGCTGGCTCTATGTACGCCGTGCCAACAACCAGACGTTTGATATTGACTATGGCCGGGGTCTGTTGCGTCTCTATGATGAATGGGATTCGCTGCTATGCCAGATCGAAAAGGGGGCCATTAACGAGATGAACAAGCAATGCTGGTGGCGAGCGAGTAGAACAGTCGATGAAGAGGTAACCTATACCCATCATGCAGTCCCATTCAGCCTGCTCACTTCTGTCATGGATGTGACGCAGGGCAATGAGGAGCAGGTATTGCGTATCGTTTCGCAGCATCTTCCCCAGGTAGAAGGATTGGCAGCCTTGCGTGCACAGCTTGAACCGCGTTTTACCTGTGCCCTTAACTGGGTGACGAACTATCTGCCGGATGATGAACGCACACATATTCGCACATCCTTTAATGCTGAAGCCTACGCGCAGTTCTCTGAACTGGATCGTGCCGGGGTGCAGATGCTTGTGGAGGCACTAGACGACTCATGGAATCTTAACGCGCTGACAGACTTGATGTACCGTATCCCCAAAGTTGTACGCGGTTTACCTGTGGATACAGCTCCCAACGACGAGTTGAAGCGGGCCCAGCGCTCATTCTTTATCGCCATCTATACTCTGATCTGTGGGAGCGACACTGGCCCACGTATCCCTACACTGCTGCTCTCGATTGGCAAAGAACGCGCTAGAAAGTTGCTCTCTCCTGCTTCTGACGAGTCAATGGAGCAAAAAGAGTATGCTGGTGCGGCCAGGTAGGTCCTTATTGTTAGCATCTACACAAATAGCCATCCTTTGGCGATAACTTTCCGCCGATAAAAGGGATGGCTATCTGTCCCTCCCCTGATTATTTGATAACTTGAAGTTATTCACTCTATATATAGCATGTATTAGACTTATAAAACAAATATAGGTATACTTAAAATAATGAATGAGACACCTGCAACCTCAAAGCAATCACATCTTATTTGCCTGGAGGCTCATAAAGCCATCTACGCTTCAGATCATTTTGAGTTGCTTGATGTTCATGTAACCTCCAGTCCCCGTTCTCCGAAGAGACACGATTGCTCTGTGTAGGATCTCATTAGCAAATAATAGTAAAGAAGGATGAAGTATGCGCTTACAAGAATCTACTTCGGGAAATGGCTCATCGAATGCTCGTTTCAGTTATCTCAATCATCTTATGTGCAGTGTTTGTCATCAACCTTATGATGCCGATCAAATCCATACGATCAGCCCCTGTTGTTCCAGGCCGCTGCTAGCGCAATATGATCTTACCGCGCTCAAGCAGCATATTACACGCGAAGAACTAACTCAACGTGAAGCCACTATGTGGCGCTATCACGAGCTATTACCAATACGAGAGCAGGAGCATATCCAGGGATTAGGTGAGGGGATGACACCCTTATTACCAGCACCACGGCTGGCACCTCAAGGATTGGAGCACGCTCGCCTTCTGGTAAAAGACGAGGGACAAAATCCTACTGGAAGTTTTAAGGCAAGAGGGATGGCAGCAGCAGTATCGCGTGCGGTCGAGTTGGGTGCACGAGGCGTAGTGACCCCTACTGCGGGCAACGCGGGAGCAGCAATAGCAGCTTATGCTGCTCGAGCTGGCATTCCTGCTTATGTCGTAGCACCAGAAGATGCACCTCAATCATGTATCCAACAGGCACGGCTTTATGGTGCAGAGGTCAAGCTCATTCCAGGATTAATTAGTGACGCAGGACGCATTGCTGCTGAAGTTGCGCAAGAGCGAGACTGGTTCAATGTAGCAACCTTGCGCGAGCCATATCGTGTCGAGGGAAAAAAGACGATGGGGCTAGAACTAGCCGAGCAGCTGAACTGGCGTCTCCCCGATGCCATTATTTATCCAGCTGGAGGGGGAACTGGCCTTAGGGACTCCAGTTTTATTAATTATCCCGGAGAGCTAGAGGGGTCCCTGATATCGACGAACCACTTGTCCAAGTGTGGCAATCGTTCAAACTGGGTTTCTAGTGCATCCATCGCTTGCTTGGTG
>Ga0102924_1001736_pt1 | contig 24668 bp, 29 predicted proteins | sample PaiPotPPM11metaG_FD_80116 | JGI IMG/M metagenome (GOLD analysis project Ga0102924, IMG submission 80116) | Iron sulfur acid spring bacterial and archeal communities from Banff, Canada, to study Microbial Dark Matter (Phase II) - Paint Pots PPM... ...
GCCCTTGAGCCACTCGACGTTCGTGACACCGGCGTCTTTGGCGTTTTGGCGTGCGAGCTCCAACATTTCGTCGGTCATGTCGAGCCCGAAGGCCTTTCCTGTGGGCCCGACACGTCGTGCGGACAGGAGTACGTCGATGCCGCCGCCGGAACCGAGGTCCAGCACGATCTCGCCCGGATGTAGATCCGCAACCGCGGTGGGGTTGCCGCAGCCGAGCGACGCGAGCGTGGCGGCGTCAGGCAGCTCGGCTCGATCGGCTTCCCCATAGCGGTCCGGGCCGAACCAAGCCTGCTCCTCGGGTGAACAGCAGTTGGCACCGTGCGCGGCGTCCTGGGCGAGGTCCGCGTAGCGCCCGCGCACGATCTCACGAACCTCGTCATCGGAGGGCGTTACCGGATCACTCATTGCCTCGGCTCCTCTTGAGCACCAGCCGATCGCCGCCACAGCCGCCGATGCACACAACGCGTCAAAACCCAAGAGAAAGGTATCGCCTGCATCGCTAGAACTCCCCCGCCGGCCCCTGGGCATCGAGCCGACGACGGGGCTCGACCTCGCAGGCGCCGGCGCGCGTCCTTCAATCATTTCCTCAAACGGTTCGTGCGGGTATTCGGTGTTCGACGATGGCGACCCGATGTGCCCGTCGAGCTATCCCATCGCCCTGCAAGGGAATGCGAAGTGGTCGGCAGGTGTCTGCACGAGCGTTGTCTTGAGGCTTCGCGTGTTCCAGTCGTAGCGGAGGATCCCTCGCAAGCAAACAGGTGACGTTCGAGCTGCCGTCGCCGCGGATCCCAACGAGGAGCTACTAGTGCCCCATGTCTGGAGCGTTTCGCTGTTGGGCCGCTCGGTAGCGCTGGCAAGGGCTCTACTTTGCTGGTCGTCGTCGCACCGTCGGGCTCCACTACGTTCCCCTTTCGATGTCTGCTCTGGTGCCCGATTACGACAGCGACCCTGAGCGGTCGCGGTCGTTTCGGACAGGCTGGCAGGAAGATGTGCATGCTCCCGTGGCTGACCGGTTGACGGCCGAGCGTGTCGAATGGGTCCTGGATGTCGGCTGTGGTATCGGCCGATTTGGTGCCGCCCTGTCAGGCCGCGTGGGGTGGATCGGTCTGGATGAATCGCCTCGCCAACTCGCGGACTGCCCGCATCGGCCAATTTTGCGAGGTGACGCAGTTCGGCTGCCATTCGCTGACCACAGCATTGGCGCCGTCACGATGCTTTGGATGCTCTACCACGTCGATGACCCTCGAACTGGCCTTACCGAGGCAAGACGCGTCTTGGCGCGGGGTGGTCTTCTCGCTGTGTGCACCAGTAGCCGTCGGGACGACCCCGAGTTGGTGCCGCACGGATATCCGAGAACGCCGTTCGATGCGGAAGAGGCCCCAGACGTCGTCGCTGAGGTCTTTGGCGGGTCCAACATCGAGGTGGAGCGCTGGGACGCTCCCTTGGTTCAACTCAGCGATCGAGGTGAGGTCGCCGCATACGCGCGCAGTCATTTGCTCCCACCCAGCGCCGCCGAGGCTGTCGATCCCCCGTTGACGCTCACCAAACGCGGATGCCTCGTTTGGGCCCGGCGCTCATAGGGACGGACCGGCTCGCACATCGGTGGATCCGGCCTCGGACTTGCCTCACCCGCGGGATCATCCAGACCATCACGGCACCCTGACCTTCGACGACAACCAACCGGGTGCAACGTCTTCGGGTCCTCGGAGGAGCGGCTCGCTTTACCAGCCGCCTGCCCGCGCGGCGTCCGCCGCGTGACCTGCGCCGTATCCGTTAGCGCCATTCACCGTCGGCGCAGGGTCGGCAGCGATGTACGACGATCTGACCGACGGTGATCGTGATGCGCTCGCGCCCATCCGGTCTCGGCTGCGAGCAACGTCGAAGTCGACACCGGCTGGCCGGGCGACATCCACCACCCGGTGACAACCGGGCACTGAATGGCATCGGCCACGACCGTGCCTCGCTCTCAGCGCTCAGCCGCGCCCGCCCGGACCCAACCCCCGCTTCAGTTTGGTCCTCAACGGCCGTGTTGAACAGCAGGACCGGCGTTCGCGTCGTCGGTCGCTGGCGTCACCCGGACCCACTGGGGATCCAGGATTCCCTCCTCGAGGCCGAGCAGGCGGCGGTGCTGCTCGAGGAGGCCCGTGCCGAGCTCACGGGCGGTGGCCGCGTCGGCAGCCCAGACCGTCCCGATCGGATCCGGCTCCCCGGCCACACTCACCCGCCAGTGACAACTCACCCCTCTAATAACGATGGTCCCTCTCGCCACTTTCACCTCCTAGATGTGATGGCCGGCCAGGTTGTTGAGCGTGCTCATGGCTGTTTGGCCTCCGAGGGCGGTGTGGGCTCGGTGATGAAGCGCAGGGTTCTCGGCGACACAGGCACGCGTCCTTGGTGGTCGAGTTGCTAGTTGACCTCGAGTGGTGTGTCGGCTCACTTCGATCGTTGGGGTGATCCCGATCACACCGGAACGTGGGCCTGGCGCCCCGCCGGCGGCGAGTTCAGCGCCTACGCGACATTTGGTGGCCTCACGATCCCCAGCGAAGGCCGTTTCGGCTGGTTCTGCGGGACCGACCGATGGGCTGACGGTGAGTTCTTCCGGTACCGCATCACCCAGCTCACACTCGTCGACTGACTGGACCGCCGATCTGCCCGCCGGGCCCGACCGCGGTCGGGCATTGTGTCGCCGATGACCAGACCCGTCGGTCCGAAGGGTCGCGCCGAGTCGCGTGAACCTGGCCGTGGCGACGGTCCGGCTCGGTCAGGCTCCCATCTGAGCTGGCTGCTGGCGGCCGTGGGCGCCGTCGGGGCGATCACAGCCGCGATCATCCAGCCCGCAGATGCGCGCTCCGCGGCGTCGCAGGTCTGGTCGCCGTTCGTGCTCGTCGGCGGGCTACTGCTGATCGGACTCGTGGCCGACACCGATGGGCTCTTCGCCGCTGCGGGTCACATGCTGGCCCGGGTAGCTCACAACGGCTTCGTGCTCTATGTGGGATCGATGCTGTTGGTGGCGGTCGTCACCGCGGTCTTGAACCTCGACACCTCGGTCGCGTTCCTCACCCCAATGCTGGTCTACACCGCTCGCAGCCGCGGCGAGGGCCACGCGCCCCTCCTATATGGCTGCCTGCTGCTGTCCAATGCCGCCTCCCTCGTGCTCCCGGGGTCGAATCTGACCAACTTGATCGTCCTGGGTCACCTCCATCTCAGCGGCGGCCGATTCCTCACCGAGCTCTGGCCGGCCGCCCTGGCTGCGATCCTGGTCACCGCCGCCGTCGTGGCGATCATCGAACACCGCTCGCTGCATTCCAGCGTCACCGGCGTCGCCAGGCCCGACCGCCCCGTGCTCGGTGTCGGCCTCGCCGCGGTGGTCGCCTCCGCGATCCTCGTCGTAGTGTTGCCCGCACCGGCGCTGCCCGTCGCGGCCGTTGCCGTGGCCGCCGCCGGCATCCGCGTCCTGCGGCGCGCCGAGGATCCCCGTCGTCTCCTCGAGGTCCTCGGCCTCCCGGTCCTCACCGGTCTCTTCGGCATCGCCCTCACCCTCGGCACCGTCGGTCGGGCCTGGGCGGGACCCGCCACCCTGCTCTCACACCTCAACACGGCCGGAACCGCCGCCGTGGCCGCCAGCGCGGCGGTCATCGTCAACAACCTGCCCGCCGCGGCGCTGCTCGCGGCCCGGGTGCCTTCGCACCCCTACGCGCTCCTCGTCGGCTTGAACCTGGGCCCGAACCTGTTCATGACCGGCTCCCTGGCATGGATCCTGTGGCGACGAGCCGCACGAACGGCCGGCGCGCAACCCTCAATCGCTCACGCCAGCCGGCTCGGCGCCGTCGCGGTGCCGCTGGCGATCGCCGCCGCCCTCGGCGCCCTCGCCCTCACCGGCGCGCGCTGACGGTCTACCCAGCACCCAGCGAACACAGAACACAACCCGGCAACCGCGGGCCGAACACGACGGGCACCTACGGCCACTGAACCACCGCCCGCTCAGCACCTTCCCACTTACCGCTTGCTCACGCTCGCGAACGAAGTGAAGTAGCGCCGGCGCGCTCCCAGCGTCGCCCCGAGGGTTCCGCCGGGAGGCGCCGGCAGCTGAGTCTCACACGACGGGCCGAAGTTCAGCGATCAGGCGGCCCTGCATCCGAACCGACGGTGAACTCGCTGAACGGACGCATTCACCAGCCGCGCCGGCTGCGCTGAGCGTCCGTTGGCTGTGCGTGATGGCCCTCAGGTGGGATCGCTGGATAGCCGATATTTCTGAGGAGGTTGGACAAGGCGGCTGGGCCATGGTGAAGCAACGATCCAGGTCTCGCGGTGCTGCTGCGGGTAAGCGTAAGGAGTCGCTGCGCGGGAGTGAGGCGTCCTATCGGCTGCTCTTCGACGCGAGCCACGACGCGGTGTTGGTGACCGATGTCGAGACACTGGAGATCGTGGATGCGAATCCGGCCGCGGCGGCGCTGTACGGCTGGACCCGCGAGCAGCTGATCGGCATGCGGGCCACCGAGCTGAGCACGGACCCGGGGGCGACCGCAACGGTCATCAGCGGCGCGGCTCGTGACACGATGCTGGTGCGGCGGCGGCATCGACGCCGGGACGGCCACGAGTTCGAGGTCGAGATCGCCTACGGAAGCCTCCTCGTCGAGGACCGGCGGCTCGCGGTGGCGGTGATCCGCGACGTGACCGAGCGGGCCCACGTAGAAGCCAAGTTCCGTGCCCTCGTCGAGCAATCCTCGGACTTCGTGCTGGTCCTCGACGAGCACGCAGTCCTCACCTACGCCAGCCCGTCGGTCACTCGCCTGTTGGGGTATGCGCCCGAGGCCGTCGTTGGGCGCCCGGCGAGTGATTTCGTGCACCCCGACGACCTGGAGGCAGTCGGCGCCGAGATCGCCAGGGTGCTCTGCGCACCGGGCACCTTCGGCGAGGTCACCTACCGGGCCATCCACGCCGACGGCTCGCATCGGACCTTCGAAGCCGTGGGCCAGAACCGCCTCGACGACCCGGCCGTGCGCGGCATCGTGGTCAACGCCCGTGACATCACCGATCGGCGAGACGCCGAACACAAGGCAGCCGAGCTCACCGAGATCCTCGAGGCCAGCAACGAGGTCATCGTCGTCTCGGACCCGGGCGGGCAGGTGGTGTACGCCAACCAGGCCGCTCGCATCCTGCTCGGCGCCTCCGAGGGTCAACACGTCAGCCAGCTCTCGACCCCAGGGTCCCGGGAACGGCTTCGCGTCCAGATCATGCCGGTCGTGCAACGCCGAGGGGTCTGGTCGGGCGAACTGGAGCTCATCGGACGGGCCGGCCCGGTCCCGGTAGCGGCGACGATCCAGGCCCACCACGACGACGCCGGCCACGTCGTGCGGGTGGCGACCATCGCCCACGACATCTCAGCGCTGAAGGCCGCCCAGACCCGACTGGAGTACGAGGCAACCCACGACCTGCTCACCGGGCTCCCAAACCGGGCGCTGTTCCGCGAGATCGCCGAACGGGCCATCGCCCGAACCACCCGCAGCGGCGGCACCCTGGCGGTGCTGTTCCTCGACCTCGACGGCTTCAAACTCGTCAACGACGGCTACGGCCACGACACCGGCGACCGTCTCCTCGCCCACGTCGCCGGCCGCTTGCGCGAAGCACTCCGGCTCGGCGACACCGGCGCCCGCCTCGGCGGCGACGAGTTCGTCGTGCTCTGCGAACACCCCGACAGCCAACACCAGATGCTCGAGCTTTCACAACGACTCATCGATGTCGCCTCCGAGCCCTTCTGCATCGACGACCAAGCGATCACCGTCGGCGCAAGCATCGGCATCACCTTCGGCGCCGGCGGCCAATCAGCCATCGGTGAACTCATCCGCGAAGCCGACATCGCGCTCTACCAAGCCAAACACGACGGGCGCGGCCGCGCCGAAATCTTCGACCCCTCGCTCCTCGAACCAGACCTCAACACTCAAGTCGCACCTAACGACTGAGGACCTCCTCACTGCAAGGGCGGTCCGGCTCGTGGGCAGGAGTTGGCAGTAGTGGCGTTTGAGGTCAGGCCGTTACTTGCTGGGCTCGGTGTCGTCTCGACGACGATGCATACGGCTCATTGTCAGCCAGCACGGCGCCATCCCTCCACCACAGGCGAGGATCGGTAGCAGCGCACTCATTGTGTCTTCTCCGCTGTGATGGTGGGCGGGATGTTCTGGTTGATCCGGAACATGTTGGTCGGGTCGTAGCGGTTCTTGAGGGCGACGAGGCGGGCGAACGTCTCGTTGCCGTACGCGGCGCGGACTTGGTCGGCGCCTTCGTCTCCGAGGAAGTTGAGGTAGGGGTCGCCGGTCGAGTGGGCCCGGATTGCGTCCCAGGTGTCTCTGGCCCATTGGATGTGCGGCGCGGATGGTTCGTCGTTGGTGCAGTTGCCGACGATGTTGAGGACGAAGCGTGGGCCGCGATGGCTGAACGCTGAGCCTCCGGGGGGCGGGTTTCGTACCGCGCCCTCGAGGTGGTGGACGTGAATAGTTGTGAACGGGGAGAGGCCGTTCATCGCGGCGGCCTGGGTGACGAGCACGTCGATCACGGCGTCGTTGAGGTCGTCGAGGTATTCGGTCTTCCAGTAGGCGTGGATGCCGCGAGGCGCGGTGCTGTCGAAGAGGGCCTGCAGGACCGTGTACGGGATGGGCATCACGATGTCCACGGCCGACGGGCCGAAGTCACGGAGGGGTCGAAGCGCGGCTTCACCGTCGACGACGGGACCCGTGTAGCAGAGCGCGACGCCGACCATCGGTGTGCCGTGCAGCTCGGTGGAGATAAACGGTTCCGGCGGCGCGGTGATGAAGACGAAGAGTGTCGACAGTTCGGCCGGGAGCGTCCTGGTCCACTCGGCGTAGAAGCGCAGCAGGTCTCGCCCACGATCGGCGGGGTACAAGATGGCGCCACCCAGGATGGTCGGTCCGACCTCATGGAGCTGAAATTCAAACGAGGTGACAACACCGAAGTTGCCACCGCCGCCTCGCAGCCCCCAGAGGAGCTCAGGCTCATGGTCGGCGTCGGTGCTCACCAGTTCACCGTCGGCCGTGACGACGTCCGCGCCGACGAGGTTGTCGGCCCCCAGGCCGTACTCGCGCATCAGCCAGCCGATCCCGCCCCCCAGGGTGAACCCGGCCAGACCCGTCGTCGTGTTGACCCCACCGGTCGTGGCGAGACCAAAAGCCTGGGTCTCGTGATCGAATTCACCCCAGGTGAGGCCCCCCTGGGCCCAGCCCCGGCGCCGGGCCGGATCGACCCGCACGCCTTTCATCGCCGAGAGATCGATCACGATGCCGCCATCACAGGTGCCGAACCCGGCGACGTTGTGACCGCCGCCTCGAACCGCGATCGCCAACTCCTGGTCGCGGGCAAAACCGAGCGCGGCGATCACATCGGCGACACCAACACAGCGGACCACCACGGCCGGACGCCGATCGATGGCGCCATTCCACACCCGCCGCGCCTCCTCGTAGGCAGCGTCAGTGGGTGAGATGACCTCGCCTCGCAGCCCTGCCTGCAGCTCCTCGAGCGCGGCCGCTTCGAGAACCCGGGCGTTCGCCGCCGTCTTTGCCATCGCCGACTCCTGCCTCGTGACCTGTGAACATCGGTCCGCATGCGACGCGCTCGAGAAACCTGACCCCGTCGACGCCCGCACCGACCGAGCCCGGGACCACTCCTCGGGCCCAGTCGGCATCCCCATTTAGATTATGACCTCATTCGGATGATGCTGTAATCTTAACATGGCTTCCTCGCAACCTGCCCGCCGACTCCGCCGCGACGAACGACGTGAATTGACCCGCGCCCAGCTCCTCGACGCCGCGGAGCGCGTCTTCGCCCGCGAGGGGCTACGCGGCGCCTCGATCGAAGCGATCGCCGAGGAGGCCGGCTACTCCCACGGCGCCATCTACTCGAACTTCAAGGGCAAAGAAGACCTCTTCTTGGTTCTCGTCGAGGAACGCATCGACGCTCGGCTCGCCCAGGTCTACGAGGCCGCCGACCACGAGCTCAGCGGCGGCAGCGAGCCGCTCGAAGCCGCCCGTCGGTTCGTCTCCATGCTCCAACACGAACGCGACGCTGTCTTGTTGCTCGTCGACTTTTGGAACCAAGCCGTCCGAGATCCCACCGCCGCCGCCAAATTCGCTGAACGTCACGCACGCATGAGAACACTCATCGGCCGTATCGTCGAAGGCGTCGCACGGGACGCGGGCCTCGCACTCGCGCTCCCCCGCGACCAGGTCGCCAGCGCCCTGATCGCCCTCACCAACGGCTTCGCCATCGAACAACTCGCAGACCCAGGCGCCGCTCCCGACGAGCTCTTCGCACACGCCGTCGCGGCCCTGTTCCGCGGCTTCGCAAACCCACCCCCCTAGCCCCGAGCTCAACAAGACGGAACTCCTCGATATACCGCCTGATCGGACGCCTCGGCCCGGCTTGACCGAGCGATCAGCAAGCGAGCCCGCCCGCGCTCTGCCCTTCCAGGTAGTGATCGAAGACCGCGCCGTCGTCGATCGGTCGCTCCGTGGGAGGTTTCCCAACCCAGTCGTGGCGCGGCTTGTCGAACAGCGGATCGCCGTCGACGTGTAGAGCGGCGCCGGGGAAGGTCGGTGGTACGAAGACCTCGTGGATCGCTTTGAGCATCGTCGTGGATGCCGTACATGCGAGCCCGAGCAGTCGGACTCTTCTTAGGGTCGCGTGGTTCCGGCTGGGTTGGGCGCCGGCCGGTAACGGTCGGGGGTATCGAGGAAAAGCTGCACACAGTCAGTCGAACAGAACACGAGGTCTTGTCCCTGCCACTGCAACCGGCCGGCTGCGATCCCAGGATCGAGCTCCATCCCGCAGACAGGATCCGTTGGCCGCACGGTCGATCCGCTCATCTTGCGAGCAGCGAACAAATCGACGTCTTCCGCGACGCCTTTCAACGCGTGCGGTCCCAGCGCGTCGAAGAACACGTCCGGCAGGCTGGTCTGGTCTCGGATGGCAGCGGTGGTGAGGAATTGGTGACGGTCGGCGCTGGCGGCGATGCGGGCCGCGAGGTTGACGGTGGCGCCGATGTAGTCGCCTTCCCGGTAGAGGGCGGTGCCGTGGTGGGCACCGAGGCGCACGGCGGGGAACATGGGCTCGTTGCTGGCTTGCTCGTCGATGCTGAGCCCGCAGCGAACGGCGGCGGTGGCGTCGGCGAAGACCAGCATCAGCGCGTCGCCGATCTGTTTGACCACTTCCCCGCCGCAGTCGGCGGCGCAGTCGTGCACCAAGGTCGCGAAGCGTTCCAGGACCTGGGCCGCAGCGGTGTCACCCATCGCTTCGGTGAGCGGCGTGAAGCTCGACAGGTCGGCGAACAGGACGGCTCGCTGGAGCTCGCCGGGAACATCGCTGATCCGTCGGCTGTCCTCGCGGAGATGCAAGATGAGGTCGTCGCGGAAGGCGCGTTCCCAGGCCTTGCGATGAAAGTACAAGACAGCGGGTTCGAGAAACCCGGCCAGTGGGTCGGCGGACGCCTGAGTGGCAGCGATGAGCTCGGCGCCGCGCAGCCCCTCAGCTCGCAACTGTTCGTGGACGTGCAGGTGGAAGAGGCGAACGGCGGCGTTTGCAACCCGGCCCAGTGAGCTGGCGAAGACCCGGATCATCTGCAGCAGAACCGGCTCCGGCAGGCCGAGCACGAGCGAGGCGTTCATCCATTGCAGCGCCTCAAGGTCGTCCTCGTAGGCGACCCGCTGATCGTGCAGACCGGCGGCACGCCAGAAGCGATCCAACAGGTCGGGATCAGTACCCGAAATGACAGCTGCGTCCTCGAAACTGACGACCCTGGTTCGAGGACTGCCGAGCATCCCGGTGAAGTTGGCGAGCAGATCGTTCTGCTCGGCGTTGACCCGAGCGATCTCGTCTTCGCTCACGCCTTGCTCGAGCGCAAACTGGATGAGCCGGACCCGTTCAACCGCTTCGACCGGCACGAGGTCCTGCCCGGCCGTCGACAGCAGCCCGAGGTCCTGCCAGCGACCCAGCCGCTCCAGCGGCTCGCCGCACAATGTGGCTAGCTCACTCACTCTGAGAGTACTCATCTCGGTCATCGCAGCCCGTCTCGGTTCGCCTGGTCAGCGTTTGGTGGCTCGACCTTCGAAGGTGTAGCCGAAGGCCTTGGGCTCACCCTTGAAGTAATAGGTATCGAGCTGTGTGAGCGAGAAGCCGGCCTGCTCGATGCTGTCGGCGATGCGCCGGGTGAGGTGACAGCCGCCGGCGAGGCGCTTGTTCAACGGCTCAAGCCGTCGTTGCCACGCCGCGACGCGCTGGTCGGGGGCGTGTCCATGCTCGACGAAATGAAACGACCCGGAGGGTCTCAGCACTCGGCGAATCTCGTCGAGCGCACCGGCGAGGTCGGGGATCGTGCATAGCGTCCAGGTTGACAGCACGGCGTCGAAGTTTTCGGACGGCAGATCGAGGTGCTCGCCGGTCAGGCCGGCCAACTCGACGGGAACCGGCGTCCGCGCGATGCGCGGTTGTGCCAGGCGCATGCAGACCTTGGACGGTTCGACCGCCAGAACCTTGGTGACCTCGTCGGGGTAGAAAGGCGCGTTGAGCCCGGTGCCGAAGCCGATCTCCACCACCTCGCCGGACAGCCCCGCGCAGACCCGGTCCCGCGCTGCCCGGGTGGTCTTGCGGCGCATCACCAGGTCCTGGAACCGAGGCAGCAACTGGTCTTGGTAGACGCCCACGTCTCACCTTTCCATTGGCTTCAGCATCCCCCGGCGGTCCGCCGGCACAACAGCTCTCGACACGGTCAGGAACCGTCCACCGCGTGGTTGGACGACCACGCGGACCGGAGCCGAGCCCTCACCCGGGATCGGAGCCCGCCGCTCATGCACACCAGACAGAGCACGCATCCCAGCAAACACAGCATCACGCCCTCCTCCAACTACGGGAACGTAGTAGGTTTACTACTACGCCAATGTCGTAGCCGATGTCAAGGGAGTTCCTCAGGGGCAGTGACAGATGCGGCTAACCAGCGGGCCGAGTCCGATGGCGGCGCTGGCCATGACTGCCCCGATCGCCAGTGCCGCGGTGGCGCTGATGCCCAGGCAGCGTTGCTCCAGGGGTGCCAGCGGCGGCGCTTGACCGGTCTCGAGCTGGGCCACCCGCAGGTCCAGAGCCCGGTCGCCGCCCAGGGCAGCGGCGGCGCCAACGTCGAGCTCGGTAGGGCCACCGGTGGCTTTGAGCAGCGCGCCGGCTAAGCCCTGCACGCCGACCCGGCGGCTGGCGCGTCGATCAGCCGCCAACTCCCGCGCCGTCAGGTAGCGGTCATAGAGGGCACCCAACGCCGGGAGCACGAACAGGCCCTGGCGTAGCGCCCGGGCCAGCACGACCTTGAGCGGATCATGAGCTCGCACGTGCTGGGCCTCATGGGCGAGCACGGCGACCAGTTCGGTGTCATCGACCCGCTCCAGCAGACCCCGGCTGATAACGACCTGCGGGCGCAGGACGCCGTAGGTGCACGAGAACGGCGCCGCGAGTTCGACAAGCTTGGCTTCCGGGCGCAACTCAGCAGCGTCAGACGCGGCAACGAGCCGGGGTGGTGCCGGGAGTTTACGGCGCTTCATGCTGCGATCGAGGCGCACGGTCGCCAGCGACTGTCGAACCAGCGACGTGACGGTCAGCGTGAGCGCCGTCGCGAGAAACGCCACCAGCAGCAACGCGGGCACCAGCCGTAGCTCGCCGAGTGCCGGCCAGCCCCGGGCCGCGAGCTCCAATCCCAGCGCCCAGGCTCCACAGCACAGCACCGCCCAGGCGCCCGCGGCGACGCCCGCCGCCATCGCGACGATCGCCCAGAACGCCCGGTCAGCCCGACCGATCCGCACGTCGATTCCTCGTTAGCGCCCGCAGCCGGCGGCGCAGCGCCGGGTCGGCTTGGGCCTCGTCGACAAAGCGCGCCACCGCCAGCTCACCGAAGTCGCGCAACACTTCCCGCACCGCCAAGCCCGCGGGATCATCCGCGACGGGCTCGTACAGGTACCGGCGACCCACCTGGCGCCGCACCAGCACCGCCTTGTCGGCCAAGCGGGTCAGCACCGTCATGACCGTCGTGTACGCCAGCGGCGACCGGCGGCCCTCGTTGAGACGATCGAGAACGGCTCGGACCGGCAGCGGCTCCCCCGCCGACCACAACACCGCCATCGCCTCAGCCTCAAGCGGGCCGAGCAGGCCCCCGGCATCGGAGCTCACCAACCCAGTATCTACTACGCGGCTGTCGTAGTAAAGGGCGGGCGCGATTTAGAAGGAGCGATCTGGCCTGCCGTGCGCAGACCGGAGGAACGCGCCCGCCGGCCCGGCGCAGCGACCTGGCTTTGGAGCTGATGGGGTTGGTCGCCGTTGCCCGCCCGAGCACCCACCGAGGCGCCCGGCATCAGGACGGCCGTCGCGCAGGTCGCCCTCAAACACCGGCAGGCCGGTGATCGGCGTATAGGCAACTCAGCCTAAGACAACACAAGAGAAACCCAGCAGCACCAAGCTGCGGTGCTCCGGGTGTTACGGCCGTACGGCCTGGGTCATGACGAGCCCGGGCTGGACGATCGGGTCCCGGCGTACGAAATCACCAGTGTGGGTCGCGTGCACCATCATGCCGCCACCGATGTAGATGCCGACATGCTGGCCCGGGTCGGAGGGGAAGACCAAGTCGCCGGGCTGCAGCTGGCTCATCGGCACCTTGGGGAACATCGAATACTGGGCGCCCGAGAAATGCGGCATCGACACCCCGCCGGCTTGCCACGCTCGCATGGTCAGACCCGAGCAGTCGTAGGCGTCCGGGCCCGTTCCCGCGTACTGGTACGGCTTGCCGACCTGCGCCTCGGCGAACGCGACCGCCGCCCCCGCGCCACCCGCCGGTGCTGGCCCCGCCCAATTCGAGATGCCGGGAGCACTGACCGGAGGTGGCGTCGTCCGCTGCACCGAAACGACGACCGCCGCCTGCTGTTGCTGTTGCTGCTGCTGCTGGACCACCACCGCCAACTCCCCGGTGACCTGGCTCAGCAAACGCTGTTCCTGAGCCGCTGCGGCGTCGGCCTCGGCTCGGTCCTTGACCAGTGCCGCCCGCTGTTGCGTCAGCGACTGCTTGGCTTCTTTGAGCTGATCGATCAGCCGGCGGTCCTGACCGCTAATGATCGACGCGTACTTCGAGCGCACCGACAAGTCCAAGACGCTCGTCGTGCTGAAATCAAGCCCCGAGCCGCCACCCTGACCCTGGTAGATGACCACGGCGCGTGCCCGAACCCTCGCCTCAAGCTGGCTGATCTGAGCCTGCGCGGCATCAAAGCGGATCTGCGCGGCGTTCAACTGCTCACCAAAGGCGGCGACCTTGGCCCCATTCGCTTGAATCTGGGCGTTCAGCGCCGCAGCCTGCGCCTGCAGATCACCCGCCGGAATTGCACCTGCCGCACCCACCGCCAAACCGTTGATCGCGAACGCGATCATCACAGCCACGAGCACCCGAACCGAGAAGAATTGGCGCACGGACGCTCCCTTGCGGGATTCGGGCCCAGTCTCGAGCGTGGCGGCTGATCAACAAGAAACCCGTACGTCAGCGCCGCTGAACGTCGGGTCTCTACGGACTGTAGTTGCTCGGCACTCCCGGCGCCAGTCTTGCGTTCCGATCCGATCTAGCTGGTCCGCATCAGTAGCGCCGCGTGGCCCTGCTGATGGGCCCATAGAGCGGCTACCAGTATCAGCGCGGCGATCCGTAGGTATGACTTCGCGGGCAGCGTCACGTCCAACCACCGTCCGTGAATCAGCGCCACCCCGGCGCGTGCGACGAGCGCGACAAACGCGAAGGCCACGAGGGGACTCGCAGGGTTGTAGGTGATCGCCCGACCGACCTGGCCACGTGCGAGGAGCCGAAGCGCGCGCGTCATCCCACAGAACGGATCCATGATTCCGACAAAATGCTGCGGTCCGTGCAGATTGATTGGCGGCAACCCGAAGAGCGCCATGAGGGCGGCTGCGACGACGCCGGCCGCCGCCAGGGCCGTCCACGGGCCGTGACGGTCGCGGTCTGCCCACCAGAAGCCGATCTTCGATGCGATCGGCTCGGCATGGATTGCCGGGTTGGCGGTGGTCATCACGTCCGGGACCTCCCGCGCTCTGGCTCGCCGGCTGACATTCTCCCTAGTTTCCCGAAACCTAGCCTCGTCCCAACTGGCCGTCCGTCGCCTAGATTGTCGTTGCTACTACAAAGCATCGTTGCTGGTGGAGGGTATTCGGTGTCCGCAACGCGTCTCATCCGAGGGCTGCTGGTCGGGGTCAGCGGGTGGCTCGGATTGGTGGTCGTCGCGCAGCTCCTTCGTGCGCTGCCGCTCGTGACGGAGGGCCCGCAACGTCCGAGCGGGGGGAGCAAGGACAAGGACGAAAAGAAGGATAAGAAGAAGAAAGGGTCCGGGCCCCGGACACAGGAAAAGAAGGCCAAGAAGGGCAAATAGGCGTGGACGAGGGCAGGCTGGAGGGGAAGGACGAGCGGCACGGCAGCGCGCGCACTGACATCACCAGTTCGGGTGCCGGGTCCTCACGGGCACTGGCGCGCCTCGGCCCGTCCTGGGCGGCCCGCTGGTTCCTCGCCGCCCAGGACGGCATCGCGCTGGTCCATGCCACTGTCCGCTCGGAGCGTCCCGCCCGGTCCTCGGTCGCCGGGAGCAACACGATGCGCCGGATCACACTGAGCGCGATCGATCTCCGACGCCGCCCTCCAAGCTGTCGCGTGGGATCGCTCCGCGAGGCGCTCCAGGCTGTGCGCAGACGACGAGCCCCACGTCGGCTGCCCTTTGTCGTCATCAAGCGAATCAACCCAAGATTTGGCAGCCTCGGGCACTGGTGGATCGAGATCGATGGGGTCGAGAGCTACGGATGGTGGCCCACACCCACTCCCGTTCGCCTGCATCGTTTCATCCTGGGCACCCGCGGAACACTCAACGCGTCACACGGACCGACCCGCTACGTGACCGACCCCCATCACCTCGATCCCGCGGACCATGCCTTTCACCCGATCCTCGTGGAACGAAAGACCGACCGCCGAGTCCGGCACGAGATTCGCAGGTTCGCGAAGCGCTATCGCGACGAGTGGCGATGGCGAGCAGACGCGACCACCCGAGATTGCCGACGCTTCCAGTTGCGTCTCTTCGACGCCGTCGGCCTCACTGAGGACCCAAGGCACCGTCCCACCCGTGGTCAGGGCTGCCCGTTCCTCCGTCTGGTTGGACGCCGGTCCTCGGTTGTGCGCCGCTTCGACGTCGGCACGTTGACCCCACGCCCTCCAACAGCGACGCTCGAAGAATGAGCCTGGAACCAGCGGAGACAGCCCACGGCCAGTTCGCAGCCGCGGCACTGCCGATACTACGATCCGTAGTTCATGAAGGAGTCCTGCCGACGACTGCCTTGGTCCCTGGATACTGCGGCGGACCCGACCCCGTGCCACGCGGCTCGCGGTTCCCATGGACCCAGATACCGACCGGCCGGGCAGCTCCCGCACTGGCATGACCCCGTGCTCGGATCGAGTTCGATGTCGACGGTAACCGCGTAGCCGTGGCTGTCAGCCGTTTCGCCTACAGCCAGCACCGCGCCGCACACCGGTAGTGCGGTCTTTGATCCTTAGCCTTGTCGCCCTCCCGGGCCTCGTGCTGTTGGCCACGCCCGCCTCGAACGCGATGGCGCTCAGCATGAGCTCGACACCACCGTTCGCTCCCGGGTCCCCCGCCGAGTTCGCATATCTGTCACACCAGACGAGCAACGCCTGCGGCCTCGAACAGGCGACCGTGGTCGGTTACCCGGACTCGATGCGGCTTCAAGGCTCGTGTTGTAACCCGATGGGCATGGCGAAGTACACGGCGCAGGTACAAGGGCTGCAGCGGTACGCGACCATCGACGCGGTCCCGGTCGATCCCTATGACATCCCGGTTCCACTCGCTAAACGCCTCCTCGGCTATGAGCACTCCATTCGTCTCACGCCGCGAGAACAAGCAACCTTCCGGCGGGCGATGCACATGACCGCCGATAAGGGACCATGCTGCTGTCACTGCTGGCGCTGGCACACCACCACTGGGCTGGCCAAGTACTTGATCGTCGAGCAGCGCTTCGCGGCTCGTGACATCGCCCATGTCGTTGACCTAGTGAACGGCTGTGGAGGCCCGCCGGATCGCGGCACCTAACGGAAACTGCGAGCCGCCGCCGCCCCGATCACCAACTCGCCGCTTCAGCCACGACATCGGCGCCGCAGCGTCCCGATCAGACGGCATGCGCGGGTCCCCGCGCGGTTCGACCGGGGCACCTGCCTGGCCTCCTGTAAGCCGTCCTCGAGTCACCTAACCGTCGTTCGGTCATGGCTAGCCTGCCGATGGCGGCGGACATGGACGCCGCGGCGATCCTGGGGAGCAGACGGAACCCGACGTGGCGCGACAGCGACGACTCGGGCTTGGAGAGTTGGAAGCCCAGGTCATGAATGCCCTCTGGAGCCGCGGTGAGTGGCTCACCGCCGCTGAGGTGCATGCCATCGTGGGCCGCCGGCGTCGCCTCGCGTACACAACGGTGATGACCGTCCTCGTGCGCCTCTATGAGAAAGGGGTGCTGGACCGCCAGCGGCGCGGTCGGGCCTTTGCTTATCACCCGGTTCAAACCAACGAGGAGTATGCGGCCGAGCGGATGCAGCAGATCCTCGCTGCGTCCGCGAACCGCTCGGGGGCGTTGACAAATTTCGTGACCACGTTGACAACCGCGGAGCGGGCTCTGCTCCGACGGTTGCTGAGACCACGGACATGAGCCTCGTCCTGGTTGCCATGGGCTGGCTGTTGCTCTCATTGCCCGGCCGTGCGGCCCGTTGGCTACGCCGCGGTTCGCCACGGGAGACCGCCACGCTCGTCGCCGCGGCCTTGGCGGTCGGCGCCGTGGTGCTCGAGGCAGGCCTGATCGTCTGCGCGGGTCCGACGATCCTGCGGACGGCGGGCTTGACCCGGCTGGCCATGGCGTGCCAGCGGACCTTCGACACGTTGGTCGCGGGTGGACCACTCATCGGCTGGATCGCGGCAACGGCAGCAGTCGCGACGGTTGTGGGTGCCGTGTGGGGGCTCCTGCCGGTTCTGCGGCTCCGGCGCCGCGCGGTCGTCGAGCCTTGGATTGGCGAGCACTCGGTCACGCATGGCTTCGAGCTGGTCATCCTCCCCACGGATGCTCCGGTGGCGTACAGCGTCCGGAAACCCGTCCCCCAAATCGTCATCTCGGGGACGCTCCACAAGGGACTCGACGCCCCCTCGTTGGAGGCCCTGCTGGCTCATGAGGCCGCCCATCTTCAACTGCGTCACGACCGCCCGCTGCTGCTCGGGGCGCTGCTGCGGTCGGCGCTCGGTTGGCTCCCCGGTGTCCGATCGAGCATCCAAACACTGCAGGTGGCGCTGGAACGCTGCGCCGATGATCAAGCGACGGAGCGGGCCCCTGCTCGCCGGGCCGCGCTCCGCCAGGCGCTGCTGGCGACCGCCGGCACCGAGGCTCCACCGGCGCTTGCCGCCTTCGGTGCAGCCAACGGGATCATCGAGCGGGTCGCGGCGCTGCAAGCACCGCCGTGTGATCGCCTTTGCGCGGCACAGCGCATGGGATGGATGGTGCTGAGCCTGCTCACAGCTGCCGCGGTTGGCACCCTCGCGCTCTGGTTAGTCGACACGCATGCGGTGCTCGCAATGGCGTATTGCCCGAGCTGACGCCCGACCCTCGCACTCACGGAGGCGATGAGCCCGGGCACCGATCGCGACCCGTCAGCGGACCACCCGGGGCGCCCGTTCCGCCCAGATTGCCTGGCCGCAGGAGCTACTACAGACTGTCAGAATGCGGGATTTGGCCCTGCCCCTGATTGCGGTTGGCGCCGGCATCATCTCGTTCACGTCGCCGTGCTGCGTCCCGCTCATCCCCGGCTATCTCTCCTTCATCTCGGGCCTGCCCATATCAGAACTCGGCGCGCCGCAAGCGCGAAGCACGGCGTTGCGCTCGGCGTTGCTGTTCGTCGCCGGCTTCACGGTCGTGTTCACCCTCTTGGGCGTGTCGGTCGGCCTCGTCGGCGCGGCGGTGATCCGTCACCTACCGGTGCTGTTGCAGGTGGCGGGCGTGGCGATCATCGTCGTTGGAGTGGCGATGACCGGTCTCGTGCGCGTCCCGGGCCTCGGGCGTGAACGTCGCCTCGACCTCGGCCGGCTCGCCGGCGGTCCCGGCGGCGCGTTCCCCCTTGGGATGGCCTTCGCGGCCGGCTGGGTGCCCTGCATCGGCCCGGTGCTCGCCACCCTGCTGACCCTGGCCGCGGCGAGCGGGACCGTTGCCTGGGGTGGGCTTCTTCTCGCGCTGTACTCGCTCGGCCTCGGGGTTCCCTTCGTCGTGTTGGCGGTGGCGTTTCAGCGCGCTCGAGGTTCGCTGGGCTGGCTACGCCGCCACAGCCGTCACCTGGAACGCCTCGGCGGTCTCCTACTCGTGGCCGTGGGGTTGCTGTTCGTCACCGGTGCCTGGCACGGCTTCTTCGTGCCGCTGCAGCGGCTCTTCTCGCAATGGAACTGGCCCCCGGTCTAACCCACCGCACCACCAACTCCTACGCTGTGTCGTATCAGCGACGCCGCGCCGCCTCCCAACACCGCGAGCCCCGCGACGAAGCGGGCCCGGCCCGTCCGCAGGATCGCGTTCGTCGTCGGTGGGGTGCTGTTGCTGTTGGCGGTGGTGCTCGCACTCGTCATCAAAGTCGACCCTCAAGCCGACGCGCAGCGCAGCCACCTCGTTGGTACGGCCGCGCCTGCGTTTGACCTGCCGGCGCTCGATGGACCTCGCATCCGGTCCGCTGACCTCACCGGCAAGGTCGTCATCATCAACTTCTGGAACACCTGGTGCATCCCGTGCCAAGCCGAGCATCCCGCGCTCGTCCAGTTCTACCAACGACACGCCAACGACCCGGACTTCGTCATGATCGGGATCGTGCGCGACGACACCACCGCAGCCGTCCGCGCCTATGTCCGCACACAGAACGTCGGCTGGACCATCGCACTGGATCCTGGCAGCCGAGCCGCACTGGACTTCGCCACCCGGGGCCAGCCCGAGACCTACGCCATCTCCGCCGAACCGGGCGGCACCATCGTCGGCTCGAACTGGGGACCATCCAGTGTCACCGAGCTCGAGACCCTCTTGGCCGCCGCTCGCGGCCAGCGGCGATGAGCCCCACCGACGAGCCGCGCACACCGTCTGAACCGACGCCGCCCAATGGGCGCCCCTCCTCGCGCGATAGGCGGCGACCTCGCTCGCGCTGGCTTCTGCTCCTTCCCCTCGGCGCCGTCGTCCCCGTCACGCTTGCCGTCGCGCTGATCACACCCCCAGCCGAGACAGTCCCGGTCCGGGAGCAGCGCCCCGCGCCTGGGTTCTCGCTTCCCGAGCTCCAGGACCCGACGCTTACGCTGTCGGGATCCGTCATCCACGGCAGACCTGCGGTGCTCAAATTCTGGGCCTCATGGTGTGCACCCTGTCGACGCGAGGCGGCCATCCTCGAGCAAGCCGACCGCACCTTCGGAGATCAGGTCACCTTTCTCGGGATCGACCATCAAGACGGGACAATCCCGGCGCTGGAGTTCCTTCGACGGTTCCACATCACGTACCGATCCGGCTACGACCCGGACGGGAACGTCGCCCCGGAGTTCGGGCTTGTCGGACTCCCCTCGACCGTCTTTGTCCGCCCCGACGGCGAGATCATCGCTCAGGTCAGCGGCCCCATCGACGCTCACCAACTACAGGTCGGGATCCACTGGCTCCTCAGCGCACACCAGGCCGACCGCCCGACCCGGCAACCGCACACATCTGGAGCCCCCAGATGAACAGCTTCCACCGTGGCTGATCAACCGGCACTCCGCCCAACACATGGTCGAGCCGCTCCCGGAGGGCCGGTTCCAGCGACGACCACAAGCTGGGCGTCGAGGCTTCGGCATCGATCCGGTCCGACAAGACCCCGCATGCACGGGTTTGGATGGCGCCTCGCCGTGCTCCTGATCGTTCCAGTCACTGCAGCCGCCGTGGCCGAACCGGCATCCTCCCGTGTCATCGACAGCAAGGTCATCGCCGATTCCAACACAAGCGGTGTGAGTCCCTCACCAGCCGCCACGATGATCTGCGCAGCCGAAACGCTCAATGACATCAGCGCCACGATTGGGGTGCAACCAAGCGAGGTGACGACGCCGACCTGGACCAACCACGTGTACGCCTGCGAATACCGCTACCCGACGGGCGCGATCGCCGTCTCCGTCCGAGAGTTCCAGAACCCGCCCGCGGGCCGGCAGTACTTGAACAACCAGGCCAAGCGTCTCGGGAAGCGAACCCAGCCTTTCCTCGCCCAGGGCGGATACTTCCTTGCCAACGGCTCCATCATCGTGCGCAAGGACGCTGACGTCCTCGAGGTCGATGTATCCGCCGTGCCGACAAACTTCGGTGACCCGTCGTTGACGCTCGGCCCCAAGGAAGTCGCCACGATCGTGGCGACCGCGATCCTCAAATGCTGGCGACAACGCTGATCCCGAGGCCGGATACGACGGTTCTCCGTCGACGGCACACACCCATGGCGCGGTCAGACTGAGCACCGAGGAGCCTCACGCGGCGAAGCATCGCCGTCGCCCGGCGAGCATTGACACGTATTTGCCGTATCGGACTAGGCGCCGGTCCAACAACCCAGGACCGTCACACCCACACCGACCGCGACCTGCGACCGAGTCTTGAAGCCGGTGCCGAACGGCACCGCCAACCCAGACGTGTCGACAAGCAAGACCTTGTAGTCCTTGCGCAACACCAGCGAGCCATCGGTGGTCACGAAGGCGCCCTGCGCCACGCCCTTGAGTCGCTCCGACTGGCCCAACTGCGTCCGCAGCGCCTCGAAATACGCGGTCGTCTCGACTCGACTCGAGAGCTCCTTGACTGAGACGGCGATGACCCCCGCCGGATAGACGTAGCGGCACGAGTACAGGTGATCGACCCAGGTCGGGGTCGTCACCGTCGTGGCCGCCACGCCGAGCGCCGAGGTGAGCTCGCTCTGGGCCTCAGACGCGCAGACCATCTGCGCCGAGGCGGACGGACTCGGGCCGGCTGGCAGGGCAATGTGTCGGATCGTCCGCGGCGTCCCCGGAGAACTAGTCGTGGATCCGCTCCCCAGGAGGAACACGAGGCCGCCCGCGAACGCGACCACGATGACGAGCCCGGCGGCCAAGTATTGCAACCGCATTCGCTGGCGCCTCGTCAACGTCCGTCTCACCGCTGGCCGCTTCGTCGCGCTCGTATCGTTCCTCCAAACGACATCTCGTAGTTCACCGTACCAGCGGCTCAGCGAGACGGGTCATCGCCTTGCTCAGGAAGTGGCGCGGACCCAGTGCGACCCGGCTCGTCGACATCGGTCCCACGGTGCATACGGCGCATCATGAGCCAGCACCCAGCCAGGCATCCACCACCACACACCACGACCGCGAGCACTGCACCCATCGTCAGCTCCTTGCTCGACTTGGAACATCATCGGACGACATTGCGTCGGGCTTCGTATAGCGCTCCGGGCTGGCCACGAACCGTTCGGCGCAACGATCCGAGCAGAACCAGTAGTCGCGACCGTCGTAGCGGCGGTGGGCGGGGGCGTTGGCGACCTCGACCTGCATGCCGCACACCGGATCCATCGCATACCCCGTCCCGCCACCGAGCCGCCGCTGATTGCGGTACAGCCAATACAGATAGCCAGCGATCCCCAAGAATGCGATGTTGAGGAACGTCGTGTAGTTCCAATGAAACGCCGTGGCCACGATCGGACGTGACTGGGTCTGCGGCACGAGGCCGGCCCCGGAGAACAGTCCCTCCACCGCGAGGCCGGCGACAGCCATGACGGCCCAGAACCAGACCAGCAGCCGCAGCGTCAGCCGACCGCCGTAGTACTTGCGGTAGATGAACAGCAGAGGCAGCGTGATCAGGTCCGCGAAGATGAACGCCACCACCCCGCCGAAGCTGATCCCGCCGTGCCAAAGCGCCGCGGCGAGGGGCACGTTGCCGATCGAGCACACGAAGCTAATCACGGCGATGAACGGGCCGACGATGACGTTCTCGAGCGTCGTCCAGAAGCCCTGCCCGTGCAGGAACACGTCGTTCCAGATGTGCGTCGGGACCAACACGGTCAAGAAGCCCGCCACGAGGTATCCGATCACGAGCTCGCGGCGCAGCATCATCAGATCCGCCATCGAGTAACCAGCCGCGTCCGACCAGGCCGCCCGTGACCGCAGCTTGACGTGCCAGGGTTCGCGTTCCAGTTCCGCCTGACGCTCCTCACTCACCCCCGCCATCATCTGATGCTCATCCATCTCGCCGGCCTCGCCCCCGAGGCGTCGCCGCGCCTCGTCCACTAGGCGACGCCTGATTACCAGCGACCCGGTCACGGCCAGCAGCACGATCATGATCGCCCCGCCCACGAACTCGGCCGCCGCGAACTGCCAGCCGATCAGCACCACTAGCACGACACCGAGCTCGATGACCAGGTTCGTCGAGGCGAACATGAAGACCATCGCCGACGTGAAGTCGGCGCCCTTCTGGAACAGCGACTTGGCCATCGCCGTGGCCGCGTACGAGCACGAAGACGACACCATCCCGAACCCCGACGCTCGAGCGACCGCCCCCGGCCCGTGGTCACCCATGACCCGCTGCATCTGCTCCCGGGACACGAACGCCTGCACCGCCCCCGACAGACCGAAGCCAAAGATCAGCGGCCACAGCGTCTCCCACAACATGAAGAAGGACTCGCGGAGGCTGCGACCTACATCGTCGAGCGCACTCGCCAACACGATCACGGTCCACGCCCCTCGCCGCCGGCGCTCATCAACCACATGCTCATCGTGCGGCCCGGCTCGATGAACGGCGCGGCCGCCGCGTACCCGACCGGGGCTGACTCGCCAGGCGGCTCAACTCCAGCAGGCGACGCAGACAGTGCTCCAGCAACGGCTCCGGGAACTCGTCCGCCAACCGATAGAAGATCACCCGACCTTCGCGTCGGGTCTGCACCAACCCCGCCGTGCGCAGCAACTTCAGCCCGTAGCTGACTGCGTCCTCACTCACCCCCAACGCCAGGGCAAGATCCCCGACGCAGAGCTCATCCACGAGCTCCAACGCGTACAGCAGCCGGACCCGCACCGGATCCCCAAGCAGCGACAGCAGGCCGGCCAGCCGGCCGGCCTCCTCAGCCGCGAGCCCCTGTTGTCGGGCTGTCATCACCAGCGCCCGATCCACCGCCCCAGCCGGAGAACCCATATCCGCATGATCGCACGGATATAAGCCCAGATCAAGCCAGTTCCCAACCGCCCGAAAATCGGTCCAGCGGGCTTGACCTTTGAGCCGGCTCAAAGGCTTACCCTCGAACCATGACCACGCTCACGGTCGGCGAACTGGCCGAGCACGCAGCCGTCAGCCCTCACACGATCCGTTACTACGACCGGATCGGGATGCTGCCAGCCCCGCACCGCACCGAGGCGGGATATCGGCGCTACGAGCCCGACACGGTGGACCGGCTCCGATTCATCCGCGGTGCCCAAAGCGTCGGGCTCCGCCTCCGAGAAGTACGCGAGCTCCTGGCCGTGATGGACCAAGGCCGGTGCCCGTGCGGGCACACCGAGCAACTCGTGCGTCAACGACTGGCCGAAACCGACGCCGAAATCGGACGTCTACACAGCCTCAGGACCGCGCTCACGCGTCTCATCGACCGGGCCCAGTCATGCCCTACAGACACCTGGTGGTGTGCAACCGAGTTCACCCGTGAGGAGGTGAACACAAATGGAACGAAGCCCCTGCCCTAACTGTGGCTGCCCGTGCGGGCAACGCCCCTGCCCATGCTGCGGCTGCTGATCCGGACTAGTTCGCCTCGCCGAGCGTCCCCTCGCGCATTTCACCTCCGCCGGGGCGGACGCTCAGCGATCAGGACGTCGCCCGAGGCACCCGGGCCGCAGCACTCAGAGCCCGCTGGAGCGGTGTGCAGGTGTTGATCGGCGTCCACGCGGTGTGGCCGCGAGAGAACCCAGCGAGTCTCGGTCACCACCAGACCGTCACGACCTCACGATCACAGCGCGGGGGATCGGTGGTCAGGAGTTGACGCAACTCGTCGTGCCGAGCCGCTGGCAGGCAGAGTCGCCGCCCGACGCGTGCGACCTGGTCGTCTCCAGTTTCGCCGATCATCTGATACCGGCGTCGCCATTGCTGCTGATGGACGTTGAACCCCAACTCGGTCAGCACGGCGATTGCGTCATCGACCGTCGGACGGTCGGGCTGGTCCAGTCCATGCAGGGCCTGCCAGTACGGTCGCATCCAGGCCATGGGATGCTCGGCGGTGAGTCTGCGCCCACTGCGGCGGGATCGAGGTGCGTTCGGCAGCGGTGTCCGGTGGCATCGATCAGCAGGATACGGAGACAATTCGAATGTAGCGCGTATCGACTTCCCGCTGGCCCATCTCCCCGGACCGCCAGCCGCGCTGGCCGTGCTCGGCAACAGTCCAGCCACGACGCCCACGACCACAAGGACGACACCCCACCGCGAAGCCCGCATCAGCACGCCTAACCAAAGCACCGAAAGGGCGAGCAACTCAATGCTCGAAACCACTCCCAGCATCGCCAACCCGACTACCAGGTATCCATACA
>Ga0102924_1001737_pt1 | contig 24668 bp, 27 predicted proteins | sample PaiPotPPM11metaG_FD_80116 | JGI IMG/M metagenome (GOLD analysis project Ga0102924, IMG submission 80116) | Iron sulfur acid spring bacterial and archeal communities from Banff, Canada, to study Microbial Dark Matter (Phase II) - Paint Pots PPM... ...
GCTGTTGGACCCGAACTCGAGCGTCCGGTTGCGGTCATTGGACAGCATGTCGGCCATGATGAAGCTCACCTGTGGGCTCAGCGCGGCCCGGTCATTGACTCTCGGGTCGTAGCGGAAAAGCGTCTGCCCCTGCGCGACGATACTCAGGATTGCCTGGGGATGCCGGTAGGTACCCTGGGCGGCTAAGGTATTCGCACCCGCGGCCATGTCGATCAGTGGCACCTCGTAGCCGCCGAGCGTAAGGCTTGGCTGATAACTCGTGGCCGGCTGCGTCAGGGTCTCCACGCCCATCCGCCGCGCGACGTCGACGACGTGATCGATGCCGGTGCCGAGCTCGACCTTCACGGCCGGGATGTTGAACGAGTTGCCCAGGGCTGCCGGAACCGGCTGCCAGCCGTGATACCAGCCGTCGTAGTTGTGGGGCGAGTAGGTGCTGCCATCGCCGAGGCGGACATTGATCGGCTCGTCGAGCACCCATGAGGCCATCGTGAATTTCTGGGACTCGATGGCGGCGGTGTAGGTGAAGATCTTGAACGACGATCCCGGTTGCCGGGGAAGGATGGCCATGTTGTACTCACCGCCCGGCACATCGGCGCCCGCGGACCCGACCATCGCCAGGACCGCCCCGGTCGCAGGGTCGAGGGCGACCAGGGCGCCATCGGTCACGTGCTGCCCCTGGAGCGCCGTGACTTTCTCACGGACCTGGCGTTCGGCGATCGACTGAAGGTTCCAGTCGAGCGAGGTGATCACGGTCAGCCCGCCATTCTTGAGGAGTTCCTCGCCGTAGGTCTTCTCCAGCTGCGCCGCCACCCAGTGCACGAAGCCGGGGGCTTTGACGTCGTCGGACGTCGACGGCTTCTGCAACGTGAGCGTCTGCGCGAACGCGGTTCGCGCCTGGAGCGCCGTGATGTCGTGCGCCCGAACCATGGCGTCGAGCACCACCCGCTGGCGGGCTTTTGCGCCACTCAGATTGCTGAACGGATCCAGCTCGGTCGGGGCTTGCGGCAGGCCCGCGAGGAACGCGGCCTCGCCGAGCGAGAGCTGGCTTGCAGCTTTCCCGAAGTAGGTCTGCGCCGCCGCCTCGACACCGTAGGACCGGTTGCCGTAGTAGACGCGGTTGAGATAGGCCTCGAGGATCTGCGCCTTCGAGTACTGGTGCTCGATCTCGACCGCGAGGATGGCCTCGTCCACCTTGCGCAGGATCGACCGGTCTCCCGAGAGATAGATGTTCTTGACGAGCTGCTGTGTGATGGTGCTGCCACCCTGGTTGAAGCGAAGATGCAACAGGTCATCGACACCGGCCTGCCCCGTGCGCAGCAGGTTGAGACCGCCGTGCTGGTAGAAGGTGCGGTCTTCGACCGCAACGGTCGCTGTCCGCATCGCGGGCGCGACCTGCCGCAAGGGCACGATGTGGCGCAGCTCAGACCCCTGATGGATCTCGGCCAACAGGACGGTTCCCGTCCGGTCGTAGATGCGGGTCGAGAGGGGGAGGCGTGCGGTGCTGAGGTTGGCCGTGGACGGCAGCCCGGCCCACACGTAGAGGACACCCGGGAGCACCACCAGGAGTAAGGCGAGGACAACGGCCGACGCCATCATCCAGGGCCGGGCGCGACGCGGCCGCCCGGGGCGAGTGACCGTTCGGCCGCAGTCCGAGCAGAAGCGGCTGTCGGGCTTGACCGAGGCCCCACAGGCGGGGCAGAACGATCCGGTCGTTTCCGGGTATGTGCTATTCACGTTGACGGGTTAGATTATATCAGCGGGCTCAGCAAACCACCGACGCCACCCCTCGCCACAAGGAGCGGGGAGATCGAACTAGGCTTGGACGATCCGGGCGCCGAGCACGCCCTTCATGTGGGCCAGGGCCCAGCGCTGCACCTCGTCGCCGGGATGGCCCGGGCCGTCGAAGGTCTCGACCGCCGCGGCCGCCACCACCACCCGGTAATCCCGGTTTCGCAAGTCGGCAACCGTGTGGAGGACGCAGATGTCCGTGCACACGCCGACCACGGTCACTTGTTCGGGCTGCGCTGCCTTGAGCCGTTCACCCAGGTCGGTCTCGAAGAAACCCGAGTAGCGCCGCTTGCGGATCAAGGTGGCGTCGTGGAGCAGAGGCTGGAGTTCGGGAACCACCTCGGACTCGATCGTCCCGCGCACGCAATGCACCGGGAAAACCTCGAACTCGCGGTCGTTCGGGTCGTGCGTGTCCGCGAGGAAGATCAGGTGGTCACCGGCCTGTCGGCGCTCATCGATGACCTCGCGGATTTTCGGGATCGCGGCATCGCAGCGAGGAGACGCGAGGTTGCCGTGTTTACAAAAGCCGTTGAGGACGTCGACGACGATCGTGACGTTGGGCACGGCTAGGTCACCAGCTCGAGTCGCGGGTTTGGCCGGTAGCGACGCCCGACTTTGGCGCACGGCCGTCCCTCGACCATCACGACGTCGGCGGTGAAGTCGAAGTTGCCCTGGAAAAAGGCGCTGCCGACGCCATACGCATCGACCGGAACGCGCTCGCGTTCAAAGCGCTGGATCTTCTCGACGTTGAAGCCGCCGCTGGCCACGATCTTCACGTGCTGGAAGCCCTCGCGATCGAGGGCGCGGCGGACCAGCTGACAGAGTTGCGGGTTGACTCCTCGGGGGTCGAAGTCGCCCATCAGCTTCTGGACGCTGACGTCGACCATCGTCTCCGAGGTGTCCAGGCGCACGCCCCACAGGCGATCCCCCAGCGCCCGCGCCACCTCGAGCGACGTCCGCACGCAATCGTTCTCGAAATCGACGAGGACGACCAGGTTCACGGACCGGTCGACATGTTCGGCGTACTTGCGCGCGGCGAGCACCGTGTCCCCGTCGTAGGCCGCGATCAACGAATGGGGGACCGTACCGGTGCCCTTGCCGCCCCACCAGGCCGCTTGCGCATCGGTGGAGACGCCGATGGCGCCCGAGACGTAGGCCGCGTATCCGTCTCCGGTCTGTACCAGGTGATGATCGTGGCGAGCGGGAAAGAAGATGATCTGCTTGCCCTTGGCGGCGTCGACCACGCGGCGCACGTTGGTGGCGACCTTGGTGCGGCGGGTTAGGACGCCCAGGTAGACGGTCTCGAGCCGCGCGAAGAGGGAATAGTCGCCCTCGATCGTCATCACCGTTTCCCGCGGCGCCACCTCGTCGCCGTCGTACAGGGCGTGGAGGCGCAGCTGCGAGAAATCCTCGGAGCAGAGCTTCACGATGGCAATCGCCTCATCCATGCCGCCGATCACCGCCTGCTGCTTCTGGAAGACCTGCATCAGAACGTGCGGATGCCGATTGTCCGCGCGCAGCACGTCGACGGTGCGATTGAAATAGACGTCGCTGTAATAGCCTTCGCGGATTCGCTCAACCGCCAGCCGGAACACGGATGGGTCGAGGCGCTCGCGTTTGCGGGCGGGGGCTTGGGTTACCGCTTCCGTTGCCACGGGAGTGACTCTACGGTAGCAGCCTCAGGAGGTAGCGCCGATCCTCCGGTACCGCTGATAACGCTCCTCGACCAGCCGGTCGGTGTCGATGGCGTCGAGGCTTTTGAGGTGGCGGCGCAGCGCGGCGCCGGCCGCATCGGCTGCTAACCCGTAATCGTTCTGCGCGCCGCCGGGCGGTTCGGGAATGATCTCGTCCGCCAGGCCGAGCCGCTTCAGGTCGGGGGCGGTGAGCTTGAGCGCCTCGGCCGCCTCCACCTTGCGCGCGATATCGCGCCACAGGATCGAGGCGCAGGCCTCGGGCATGGCGACGCTGTAGATCGAGTGTTCCATCATCAAGAGCCGATCGCCGACGCCGATGCCGAGCGCGCCGCCGCTGCCGCCCTCGCCGATCACGAGCGTGAGAATCGGGATCCGAGCCGCCGAGAGCGCGACCAGGTTTTCCGCGATCGCCCAGGCGATGCCGCGCTCCTCGGCGCCGGCGCCCGGGAATGCGCCCGAGGTGTCAACGAAGGCCACGATCGGAAACTTGAAGCGTTCGGCCTGGCGGACCAGGCGGAGCGCTTTGCGATAGCCCTCCGGGTTGGCCATCCCAAAATTGCGCATCGCACGTTCCGACGTGGTGCGGCCCTTCTGCTGCGCGATCACCATGATGGTCCGCGAGTCGAAGCTGGCCGGCCCCCCGATGATGGCGTGGTCGTCCCCGAACACGCGGTCACCGTGGAGCTCTAAGAAGTTGCTGAAGATCCCGTGGATGTAGTCGAGCGCGTAGGGACGATCGGGATGGCGCGCGAGCTCGACCTGTTCCCAGGTGGCGGCGGCGACGCTGCCGTTGTCGCTCACCGGGTGACGGCGGGCGCTGGGGCTGCGGTCTTCTTGGCCTGCCGCTGGAACTGGAGGTCGGGGGCAGCGCCATTCAGCGCGTAGAGGTCCAGCAACTGGCGTAAGACGGCGGGCAACTCCGGCCGCGGCACCACCAGGTCGATCATGCCGTGCGCGAGGAGGAACTCTGCGGTCTGGAAACCATCGGGGAGCGTCTCATAGGTGGCTTGCTGGATCACTCGGGCCCCGGCAAAGCCGATCATCGCGCCCGGCTCGGCAATGAGGACGTCGCCCAGCGACGCGAAGCTGGCGGTCACGCCGCCCATCGTCGGATCCGTCAGCAACGAGATGTAGGGGACCCCTGCCGCCCCGAGCCGCCCGAGCGCGGCGGAGGTCTTGGCAAGCTGCATCAGCGATAACATCCCCTCCTGCATCCGGGCCCCACCCGAGGCCGAGATGATGAGCAGCGGCAGCCGGCTCTGCGTGGCACGCTCGATGCCGTTGGTGATCTTCTCGCCGGTGGCTGCTCCCATGCTGCCGCCCATGAAGGCGAAGTCGAGGACGACCAGCACCAACCGGTGTCCGGCGAGCATGGCCTCACCCCAGGTGACGGCCTCGTTGGCGCCGGTGGCGGCGCGGCTCTGCTCGATCCGCTTGGCGTATGGTTGCGAGTCGGTAAACCCCAGCACGTCGGTCGCCGTGATCCCCTGGTCCTCTTCGTGGAACGAGCCGGGCTCGACCAGCATCGCGATGCGCTCCGGAGCACGAAGACGAAAGTGATACCCGCATCGATAACAAACGCCCAATGCAGCCGTCAGCCGCGCGGGCTCGAGCGAGGTGTCGCACTTTGGACAGATGAGCCGGTCGATTTCTTCGCCGACGCCGGCCCGCGGCGACGGCAGAGCGACGTACCGCGTCTTGGGACGAAACATGGGTTAGGCCGCGACCCTGACGGGCGCGCCTTCCCATTCGATCACGCAGGCACCCCAGGTCAACCCGGCGCCGAAGCCGACCAGGACGAGATTGTCGCCGCGCTTCAGCCGGCCGGCCGCCAGTGCATCCTTGAGCGCCAGCGGGATGGAGGCGGTCGAGGTGTTGCCGTAATTCGCGATGGCGTTGACCATGACGTCGGCGCTGACCCCGAGCCGCTTGCCGGCCGCCTCGATGATCCGGGCGTTGGCCTGGTGGGGGACGATCAGCTTGACGTCCTCCAACCGGACATTGGCCTTCTCGAGCGCCTCGAGCGTCGACTGCGCCAGGATCTCGGTGGCAAAGCGAAAGACCTTCCGCCCGTCCATGCGGATCTCCGGGCGGCCACGTCCCTCCGGCCCGTCGGCGCCGGGCGCGACATAGATGAGGTCGCCACCCGAGCCGTCCGAACCGAGCACGCAGGCTTTGATGCCAGCGCCGTCGACGCCAGGTCCGAGGACCACCGCGCCGGCGCCGTCACCGAACACGACGCAGGTGCCGCGGTCTTTGAAGTTGAGGATCTTGGTGAGCGTCTCGCTGCCGATCACGATCGCCTGTTTCGACTCGCCGCTGCTGACGAAGCGATCGGCTACGCTCATCGCCACCAGGAAGCCGGTGCAGGCCGCCTGCACGTCGAACGCCGGGCCATGGGCGCCGAGGCGTTCCTGCACGCGCGAGGCGACGGACGGGTACATCGAGTCCGGCGTCGACGTGCTGCAGACGATGAGGTCGGTGTCCTCTGGACGCAAGCCAGCCGCTCTCAAGGCATCCTTGGCCGCCTCGGCGGCCAGGTCCGTTGCTGTTTCGTTGACGGCCGCGATCCGCCGCTCCACGATGCCGGTCCGGTCGCGGATCCAGGTATCGGAGGTCTCGACCATTTTTTCGAGGTCGGCGTTGGTCAGGATGCCGGACGGAACATAGCTGCCGACCGACTTGATGCTGGTAAGCATGCGTCTCCCCGGCTAAAGAATCTAGCCAGTATATACCGGCATCTTCGGCGTAGTTACGGGTTTTCACCGACCGTCAACAGGACCGTTTCCCGCCCCACGAGGCGTTTAAGTCCGGCTGAGCCCGGGGTATATGGACGACCGAAAAAATTCCATTCCTTGGAAGGAGGTCAAGTCATGAGTCAAGTGATTCGTTGGTCACCCATCAGCGACCTGATGTCTCTCCACAGCGCCATGGATCGCCTCTTCGGCGATACCTTCGGGGGTGTCCGGACCGTCGCGGGCTGTCGGGGCGGCCGGCGAGGGGTACCTGCCGCTGGACATTTACCAGACGGATAAGGAGTGGGTGATCCGGGCCGCCGTTCCGGGCGTCGATCCCAACGCAGTCGAGGCCACCTTCGACGGCGGACAGATCACGATCAAGGCCGAGATCAAGCCGCCTGCGGACGCCCGGCCCGAGCAGTTCTGGCTGCGCGAGATCTTCGCCGGCAAGGTCAGCCGGCAGGTGACGCTTCCCGAGGATGCGGTCGGGGAACAGGCCCGGGCTCAGTTCGCGAATGGCCTCTTGATCCTGACCGTGCCGAAGGCGCAGCCGGCCAAGCCGAAGTCGGTCAAGATCCCCGTCGAGGCTGGCGGCAACGGCCAGCCGACTCAGCTTGGCACGATACCGCCAAAGAAATAGGATCGACACCGCTAGCTGAGAAGCCGCCTTCGGGCGGCTTCTCTTATGCCAGGACGGTGACCTGGAAGTGCCGCTCGCGCGGGCCGTCGAAGTCGGCGAAGTAAATACCCTGCCAGGGTCCCAGCGCCAGGCGCCCATTGCGGACCGGGACCGTCTGCGAGGTCCCCACGAGCGACGCCTTGATGTGCGCCGCGGCGTTGCCCTCGGCGTGTCGGTAGTCCTGCTCCCAGGGCACGAGGGCCTCCAGCCTGTTCAGGATGTCGGTGAGGGCGTCGGGGTCGGCGTTCTCATTGATGAAGACGCCCGCCGTCGTGTGCGGCACGTAGACCTGGCAGAGGCCGGTTTCCACGCCGCTCTCGCGGACCACGTGCTGCACGCGGTCGGTGATCTCGATCGCATCCGCCCGCTTACCCGTTTGGATCGTCAGGGTGTCGGTTTTGGCCGCGCTCGCCATCCACGACATCGTAACAACGGGTCCTCCGATCTCCCAAGTGGGCGACCGGCACCCGATAATGGGCCGACGTGTCACGTGACCTGCCGATCGGCAACGGATCCCTGCTGGTTAGCTTCGATCGCAATTACCAGCTGCGCGACATCTATTATCCGCGGGTCGGCCAGGAGAACCATACGAACGGCGAACCGTGCCGTTTCGGGATCTGGGTGGATGGTCGGTTCACCTGGCTGGACGATCCCGCCTGGTCACGCAACCTCGTGTACATGGCGGACACTTTGGTCACCAATGTCACGCTGCGACATCCCGACCTCCTGGTTAGCCTGACCTTCAACGACGCTGTCGACCTGGGTCGCGACCTGCTGCTTCGGCGGGTGCGAGTCCTGAATGAGGGGCCGGAGCGGGAGGTTCGCCTCTTCTTTCATTTCGACTGGCACATCTACGGCACCGAAGTAGGCGACACGGTCATGTACTACCCCGCGGTCAAAGGTCTCGTCGCCTACAAGGGCCAGCGCTGCTTTGCCGCCTGCGGCCAGGTCGGCGATCGGATCGGACTGGACGGGTACGCCTGCGGCAAGAAGGATGTCGGTGGCGCGCAGGGAACCTGGCGCGATGCGGAGGACGGCGAGCTCGGCAACAATCCGATCGAGCAGGGATCGGTCGACATGACGCTCGCGCTCAAGCTGGGCCGCATTCCGCAGGGGCAGGCGGGCACCGCCTACCAGTGGCTGATCGCCGCCCGCAACCTCGCCGAGCTGCAGACGGTCGCCGACGTCATCACTCTGCGCGGACCGGAAGCCTTTCTCGAGCGGACGCGCTCCTACTGGAGCGCCTGGGTCAACAAGGAGGAGCGCGGGTTCGCCGACCTCTCCCCACAGATCGCCGACCTGTATCGACGCTGCCTGCTGGTGGTGCGGACCCAGATCGACGGTGGCGGCGCGGTGCTTGCGGCCAACGACACCGACATCATCAAGTTCGCCCGCGATACCTACAGCTATATGTGGCCGCGGGACGCGGCGCTCGCGGTCCACGCGATGGATCAGGCCGGTTATGTCGATATTCCCCGGCGATTCTTCGAACTCTGCGCGCGGATCGTCACCAAGGAGGGCTATTTCCGCCACAAGTACACCCCGGCCGGGGACCCGGGGAGCAGCTGGCACCCCTGGGTCGATGCCACGGGCAAGCCGCAGTACCCGATCCAGGAGGACGAGACCGGGCTGGTGCTATTTGCGCTTTGGCAGCACTACGACCACCATCGCGACTTCGAATTCTTCAAGGCCTACTACCGCCCGCTGATCATCCTGGTGGGCGATTTCCTCGCGAGCTACATCGACCCGCTCACCGGCTTGCCGCAGCCCAGCTACGACCTCTGGGAAGAGCGTCGCGGGGTGATGAGCTTCACGGTGGCCACCGTATGGGCCGGGCTTGAGGCCGCCGCCAACTTTGCGGCGCTCTACGGCGAGACGGCGCTGGCCGACCGCTACCGCGGCGTCGCCGAGGGGATCAAGCAGGGCACGCGCCACTTCCTCTTCGATGAGGAGGCAAACCGCTTCCTCCGCCGGATCTATGTCCGACCCGACGGGACCACCGCGCGCGACCTCACCATCGATTCCAGCGTCTACGGGCTGTGGTATTTCGGCATGTTCCCGGCTGACGATCCGCAGATCGTCAGCACCATGATGGGGGTCTATGACCGGCTCTGGTGCAAGAGCGAGGTCGGCGGCATCGCCCGGTATGAGAACGACTGGTACTATCAGGTCAGCCAGGACATCGCCAACGTTCCCGGGAACCCGTGGTTCATCTGCACCATGTGGTACGGGCAATGGCTGGTCGCGCAGGCGCGCACCCTGGACGAGCTGGCCCGGGCGCGCGACATCCTGGACTGGGTGGCCGGCGCCGCGCTCCCCAGCGGCGTGCTCTCGGAGCAGCTCGACCCCTACAGCAAGGCGCAGCTGTCAGTCTCGCCCCTCACCTGGAGCCACGCGACCGTGGTGTCCCTCGTGCACGAGTACGTCCGCAAGCGGACCGCCCTGGCAGCGACTGGAACGCCGGCGCCCCGACGCCGCGGCTGACCGAGAGCTGCTCGACTAGGGCCAAGACCCGATGTTTCGCGTCGCGTGGCTTTGTTATCCTCGACTGCGTGCGCGGCGTGATAGCGGCGATCAAGGCGGACTTCGGTTGCCTGCTCGTGGCAGCGCTCTTCATCATCATCATGGCGTCGACGGTCATCTTTGCGACCATCCTGACGCCACCAGCCCATAACCCCTTCGTGTAATGGCTGCCGATTTCCGACGCCTGATCGAAGACAGCCGCGAGATGACGCGGCGCAGCTTCCTGGCGATCGCCGGCTGGGCCGGCTTCACGGTCGCCAGCCTGATCGCCCTCTACCAGAGCATCAGGTGGCTGTACCCCAATGCGACGTACGAAGACCCGCCCGCTTTCAAAGCGGACCCACCGAGCAGCTACGCCGTCGGGTCCACAACCGTGATCATCGACAAGCGGGTCGTCATCAATCACGATCCCAACGGCTTCTACGCCATCAGCCTGATCTGCACCCATCTGGGGTGCACCCCTCGGTATTTCCCGGACGCCACCAGCGACCTGGTGCTGGCGGGAACGCAGATCGCCAAAGACCCGGACACCGGTCAGCAGGCGACCAAGGAGAATCCCGTCCTGCCGGGTTTCAAGTGCCCCTGCCATGGCAGCCGCTACTTTCGTGACGCCGTCAATTTCTTCGGGCCAGCGCCCCGCCCGATGGACCGGGTCCACCTGGAAGTGGCCCCGGATGGCAAACTCTTGATCGACCGGTCCGTCATCGTCGATCGCTCGTTCCGCCTGAAGGTCTGATCAGCTAACCGGGAGGGTTCATGAGCGTTATTCGAGCGGCGATCGACGAAATGTTCTCCATCGTCGGACAGATGGTCGGCTCGGTCTTCCGTCATGGCCTTCCGCTCACCGACAAGATCGCGGCCCGCACGGCGCTGACGAACTTCGTCCTGCATATCCACCCGGTCCGCGTGCGCCGCTCGTGGATCCGGATGTCCTATACCCTCTGCCTGGGCGGCCTGTCCTTCTTTCTCTTCATCGTGCTGACCGTGACCGGGCTCTACCTGATGTTCTATTACGTCCCCTCGACCAACCACGCCTACCAGGACATGCGAGACCTCCAGTTCGTCGTGACCTTCGGCGGACTGATCCGCAACATGCACCGTTGGGCGGCGCACGCGATGGTGATCACGGTCTGGCTGCACATGGCGCGCGTCTTCTTGACCGGCGCCTACAAGAAGCCGCGCGAGTTCAACTGGGGCGTCGGCACCCTGCTGTTGCTGATCACACTCCTCCTCAGCTTCACCGGCTACCTGCTGCCCTGGGACCAGCTCTCCATCTGGGCGGTCACGGTCGGCACCAACATGGCGAAGTACGCACCGATCGCTGGCCCCTACACCCGCTACCTCCTGATCGGCGGGCGGGTGGTCGGTGACAATGCCCTCCTCCGCTTCTACGTCTTGCACGTGGTCGGCCTGCCGCTGGCGGCGTTCCTGCTGATGGTGGTCCATTTCTGGCGAGTTCGAAAAGATGGCTTCAGTGGGGGGCTCTAGTTAGCCATGGCTACCGAAGCGCGCGATCGGATCGCCGCCCGCGAACGCGTGGAGGCGCGCCGGCGTCAGGTCGAGGCGCCCTCGACGGTCCGCGACGACAGCGACGACGAGATGATCGTCTCCTTCCCGGAATTCGTCTTCAAAGAATTCATCGCCGCCGTCGCCATGACGGTCTTCCTGATCCTCGTGTCCATCTGGTTGCAGGCGCCCTTGCTCGGCAAAGCCAACCCCGGGATGACCCCGAACCCATCGAAGGCGCCCTGGTACTTCCTCGGCCTGCAGGAACTGCTCGCCCGCTTCCCACCGCTGATGGCGGGTGTCGCCTTCCCGACCTTCGTGATCGTGCTCATGATCCTGGTCCCATTCCTCGACCGCAATCCGAGCCGGCGGCCGTCGGAACGCAAGGTCGCGATCATTCTTTTCGCGCTCTACACCACGATCGTGGTGGCCCTCGTGATCATCGGCACCTTCTTCCGCGGCCATGAGTTCGTCTGGGACTGGGGCTGGGTGCTTGGCAACCCGCAGACCTGCGGAGGGAATCCGTGTTAGGGCGCGCCTTCCTGGTCGTCAGCGTTGCCTTCCTGGTGCTGCTCGGCTACGCCTTCTACCAGGACCTGAGCCGGCCATGGGCCCCGATCCAGGAAAAGTACGCGGCTCAGTATGGCCAAGACTTCCCGATCCAGGTCCAGCAGCTGTTTCCGAAGGTCCAGGTCAACGGCCAGTTCATGGTCGAGCGCTGCATCACCTGCCACGTGCCCGACATCCAGAAGATCGGCCCCCAGGAAGCGGCCAAGCGGCTCGGCCCCAACCACCCATCGGTGATCAGCGACACAGTCTTCGCCAAATATGGGCAGGACACGTTGATCTGCCGGCCGGCGACCGCGGCCGCCAGCCCCTCGGCGAGCCCGTTGGCCAGGCCATCGACGAAGCCGGCGGCCTCACCGGCGCCGTCGGCGTCTCCGTCGGCCACCACGGCCGCCAGCTGCCTCGATCCCAACGCGAAGCCGTACTACGTGCTCGATGCCAACGGGAAGGTCGTGAACGACCCGACGACAAACAAGCCGGTGGTGGCGCAGCTGACCGGGTTCATCCCCAACGCCTACAAGGGGCTGGGCATCGACGAGAGCGGCTGCATCATCTGCCACAACGGCAACCGGCAGGCGACCGACCAGGCGGGTGCGCACAAGAACCTGGTGGCAAACCCATTCGGCGTGTTCGCGACAGCGCCGCAGCTCTACGAGAACAACTGCGCGCAATGCCACGGGGCGATAGGCGAAGGCGGGAAGGGGCCGCCGCTCAACGACCAGAACCGCCTCGGCTTCTTCAACGATGACTACTACTACCGCTGCATCTACCTGGGCAACACCGGCGAGGAACACAAAGGCACGATCATGCCGCCGTGGGGCGCGAACAAGCTGCTGCCAGCACCAGTCAACGACAATGTGAATCTGCTCGTCCACTGGATCCGCATGTGGGAGCAGTACGCGACCTTGCCATGAGACGCCAGCAGCTCAAGAACATCATCGGCACCGCGCTCGCCTTCGTCCTCCTGTTTGGTTTCACCTTCCTGGTGATCGTCGCGGAAAACCTGCTGGACGTTACCAAGGCCCACAAGGCGGGCGGCTGATGTCTCCGGCGCTGGTCGAGCTGCTCAATCTGACTCGCGACCCGGGCGCCGGTGACTTCTTCTTCGTCCTCATCTGGGCCCTGGGCACGCTGCTTCTCGTCGCCTACTACTGCTACCGCATGTTCCAGCGTTAACCAGCGGAGCGCCATGGTTGAGCCCCATCCCGTCCCCGTCCTGACGCCGTCGCGACGCCCGGCCAGTCCGCGCCTTGCGACCTGGCTCTCGGCGGTTCCCGGGCTCGGTCAGCTCTACAACCGCCAGCCGAACAAGGCAGCAATCTTCCTCCTTGGCGTGGTGGGCCTCTTCCTGGTCACGCTGAACATCCCGGGCGCCACCGCTGAGCTGCTGGCCTTCTGGAAGCCGCGCGGCAGCGCCATGGTGTTGCTCTCATTGCTGGTGGAGATTCTTTCGCTGCTCCTGTTCATGAGCGTTTTCTTCCTGGCGCTCACGTTCTGGTACGACGCCATGCACGACGCGCGCCGCACCGCTCAGGAGCGCAATGGCGACCGCGAGCCCGGCGGTCGGTGGTGGTGGTTCCATCGATGATTGAGTCAGCGGCCGGTACACTGTCGTGAGCTTGATCCCTCCCGCGGTGGACGTCAGCCCCCTCAACTGCGCAGGACCCAACGCCTGCGACATCGTCAACGTCTACACCAGCATCTTCTGGATCGCGATGGCGGTGCTGGTCATCGTCGGCGGCCTGATCGTCTACGCAGCGCTGCGCTTTCGCCGACGGGACGACCGGGAGCCCGCTCAGGTGCATGGCAATCCGCGCCTGGAGATCGTCTGGACCGCCATTCCGGTGCTGATCGTCGGCTTTGGGTTCATCCGCACCGCGCTGCGCATTAACTACGTGCGGACCGGACCGGCGCCACAGCAGACGATCCAGGTCACCGGGGTCCAGTGGGCGTGGTCGTTCAAGTACCCCAATGGCAAGACCAGCTTCAGCACGCTAACCATCCCTGCCAACCAGGTCGTCCGCCTGCAGGTCACGAGTAAAGACGTGCTCCACTCATTCTGGGTGCCTCGGCTGGGCGGACAGATCTATGCCAAGCCCGGCTTTCAGAACAGCGGCTGGATCGAGGCCAGTCAGCCGGGGACCTACTTCGGCCAGTGCAACGAGCTCTGCGGTCGCGATCACTGGGCGATGCTGCTCCAGGTCGACGCCGTCACCGCGGACCAGTACCAGGCGTTCCTCAGCGGTACGCTTCCGCCAGGGACCACTGCGGTGGCGGAAAAAGTGAGCGGTGCTGCCGCGGCGGTCAAGGTCGCCGAGACCGACGCGCTCACGTTCCAGCCCTCCAGCGCCACCGCCAAGGTCGGCGACGTTATTGAATGGACCAACACCGGCACTGCGGTCCATAACGTGGTTTTCGGCAACCAGGCAGTGCCCAGCTCGGACTCGATGAACCAGGGGGACACCTTCGAGATCAAGTTCACCAAGCCTGGCACTTACTCCTACGTCTGCAAATTCCACGAGGCCAGCAATATGCGCGGCACCATCACGGTAACTGGAGGATGACGGCAAGCATGGAGAGAAGAGCGCATGGCTAGCATCGCCCTGCCGCGTACGGAGGCACGCACGCCCAGCGGCATCATGGCCTGGCTGACCACGGTCGACCACAAGAAGATCGGAATCATGTACCTGTACACGACCTTCTTCTTCTTCGTGGTTGGCGGCGTGCTGGCGCTGCTGATGCGCACCCAGCTGGCCGTGGGCAACAACCACTTCCTTCCTGCGCAGACCTACAACGAGATCATGACCCTGCACGGGACGACCATGATCTTCCTCTGGATCATTCCCGTCTTCTCAGGATTCGGGAACTATTTCGTCCCCCTGATGATCGGCGCCCGTGACATGGCCTTCCCGAGGATCAACGCCTTCTCCTTCTGGCTGATCCCGCTTGGCGGCCTGACGATGTACAGCGGGCTCCTGACCAAGTACGGCGCCGCAGCCGCCGGTTGGACCGGCTATGTGCCGCTCACCGAGAAGGCCTACGCGATGGGGGTCGGCCAGGACCTCTGGATCCTCGGCCTGCACATCCTCGGGATCTCGTCGATCATGGGCGGCATCAACTTCCTCGTAACCATCCAGAACATGCGCGCGCCCGGGATGAGCTGGTTCCGCCTGCCGCTCTTCGTCTGGTCGGTGGAGATTACTGCCGCTCTGACCGTGCTGGCCAGCCCCTTCCTCGCCGGGGTGCTGGCGATGGTGCTGATGGACCGCCAGCTCGGCACCCACTTCTTCACGCATGGGGCCGACCCGCTGCTCTACCAGTTCATCTTCTGGTTCTACTCGCACCCCGCGGTCTACATCATGATTCTGCCGGCCTTTGGCATCGTCTCCGAGATCATCCCGGTCTTTAGCCGAAAACCGATCTTCGGCTACCGCGCCATGGCCTTCTCGATGGCGGCGATCGGGGTGCTCGGCTTCATGGTCTTCGCGCACCACATGTTCACCACCGGGCTGCCGCTCGCCCTGCAGGAGTTCTTCATGGGGACCACCGCTCTGATCGCGGTTCCGTCCGGTGTGAAGGTCCTCAATTGGCTCGCGACTCTGTGGGGTGGATCGATCCAGTACACGGCCGCGATGTTGTTTGCCGTCGCGTTCGTCCTGATGTTCCTGATGGGCGGGGTGGACGGTGTGTTCATGGCGTCACTGGCCGTCGATTACCAGATCCATGCCACCTACTGGGTCGTGTCCCACATCCACTACGTGCTCTTCGGTGGCAGTGTCTTCGGCGTCTTCGCTGCCTTCTATTACTGGTTTCCGAAGATGACGGGGCGCTATCTCAATGAACGCCTTGGCAAGATCCAGTTCTGGATCCAGCTGCTCGGCTTCAACATCACCTTCATGCCGATGCACTTCCTCGGTCTCGAGGGGATGCCACGCCGGATCGCTATCTGGAACGCCAACCGCACGGATTGGGCGCCCTGGAACCTGATGGCGACCATCGGGGCGTTCATGATCGCGACCGCGATCCTGCTCTTTCTGATCAACTTCGCCATCAGCGTGCGCGGCGGCCGGCGGGCGCCGGCGGATCCATGGGAAGGCAACACGCTGGAATGGGCCACGACCTCGCCACCACCGGCCCACAACTTCGACAGCGTCCCTCCCGTTCGCAGCGGTCGCCCGCTTCGCGATCTCCGCCGCGGTGTGACAGCAGGCGCCGAGCACTGACCAAGGCGATGGCATGAAAGCCTTCCGCGTGTTGAGCGTCGCCACCGCGGCGGTGACCTACGCGCTCGTGGTGTTGGGCGGTGTGGTGCGCGTTTCGGGATCCGGGCTGGGTTGCCCCGACTGGCCGCTCTGTCACGGCCGCCTGCTGCCGCCGCTCGACCTGCACCCCATCATCGAGTACTCGCACCGCACCACCGCGTCGCTGACGAGTGCCCTGGTGGTCCTGACCGCGGCGGTTGCCTGGCTCGCGTGGCGCAAGCGCCGCGACCTCGTGATCCCGGCGACCGCCGCCCTGGGACTACTGATCGTGCAAGTCGCGCTGGGCGCGGTCACGGTCCGCCTCGAGCTGCCACCGATGATCGTGTTGGCGCACCTCGCGACCGCCATGGCGCTGCTGGGCGCGGTCTGCGTCACGGCCGTCGCGGCCCTGCTGCCGGCGCCGGGCGGCGCCGTCGATCGCGTCGCGAGGCGACGGATGTTCGTGGCGGCCGGCGGGACCTACCTGCTGATCATCAGTGGCTCGCTGGTCGTCGGCAGCGGCGCCACGGGGACCTGTGATGCCTGGCCGCTGTGCGGTGGGGGATTCAGTTTCGCCTTCGACGGTCTGCCCGCGATTCAGCTGTTGCACCGCGGCATCGCCGCGGTGATCGGGCTGTTGATCGTCTTCAGCCTCGTCTCCGTGCTTGCCCGCCACCGGCGGCAGCCGGCGGTGCGCGCGACGGTCGCCCTCACGCTTGCGGCCCTCGCCTTCCAGGTAGCGGTCGGCGCGGCCGTCGTGACGCTGCGACTGCCGGCAGCGCTGCGCGGCCTTCACCTGGCGCTCGCCAGCGCGGTCTGGGCCGGCACCGTGGTGCTGGCGGTGTTCGCCAGCCGGTTGCCGCTCGCCGGCGAGCCCGTCGGTTCCGTCGGTGATTCCCACCCGGTCCGTCGTTCTGCACCGGACGTCGTGCTCGATTACGTGAGCCTGGCGAAGCCGCGGATCATTCCGCTTCTCCTGATCACGGCGCTGGGCGGGATGATGATGGCCGAGCGCGGCTGGCCGTCCACCGGTCTTGTCGTTCTGACGCTGGTGGGCGGGGCGCTGGCAGCGGCCGGCGCCGGCGCGATCAATTGCTGGATCGATCGAGACATCGACGGCGAGATGCTGCGCACCCGTCGCCGCCCCCTGCCCGACGGCCGGATCGCACCCGGGCACGCCCTGCTGTTTGGCATCGTGCTGGGGCTGCTGGCGTTCGTCCTGCTGGCGTTCTGGGTCAACGTGCTGGCCGCGACGCTCGCGATCAGCGGCCTGCTCTTCTATGTCTTCGTTTACACGCTGTGGCTCAAGCGCTCGACCGTGCAGAACATCGTCATCGGGGGCGCGGCCGGAGCGATCCCGCCGGTCGTCGGCTGGGCGGCGGTCACTCATCGGGTCGATCTGACGGCCGTTTATCTCTTCGCCGTCATTTTCCTCTGGACGCCCCCGCACTTCTGGGCGCTGGCGCTTCGTCTGCGCGGCGATTACGCCCGGGCGAAGGTGCCGATGCTGCCGGTCGTGCACGGCGAAGCGGCGGCGCGGCGGCAGATCGTCGGCTATACCCTGGTCCTGGTCGTCGTGACCCTGGCGGTCGTTTTCACCGGTGTGCTTGGTCCGATCTACCTGGTAGGTGCTGCGCTGCTCGGGGCGGGTTTCATCGCGCTTGCCGTCGTGAACCTGCTTGCCCGGCGGCAGCGCTGGTCGCGAGTGCTGTTCGATTATTCGATCGCGTACCTCGGATTATTGTTCGCGGTGATGGTGGCTGACCGCATGATCGGGAAGGTATAGTTCGGTGGGCCATGGATAGAGACGAGGCGCGCAAGAACGTTCGGCTGGGCATCCTCCTCTTTGTCACGGCGCTGATCATGTTCGGGCTCTCTTTTGCTTGGGCCCTCATCTACAACAACTTCGGCTGATGGCTGAGACGCAACAGGACCCACACGCCGAGCATCACGAGGTCTACCATCTGCCGCCGCCCAGCATCTGGCCGGCCGTACTGGCGGTCGGGATCGCGGTGCTGCTCATTGGAATTGTCGTCAACCTGGTGATCGCGATCATCGGCGCGGTGGTCTCGGTCGCCGTGACCGCGTTCTGGGTGCGTGACGCCCGCCACGAGTTCGGCGAGTTGCCCGACTAAGGTAGACACCTGATTCTCAGCCGATAGGGGCCGATCACATTGCCGTTGCGCGACCTCCGCCCGTACACTCAGGTCGGGTAATTCGACTTTCAAGGAGGCTAGCGTGAACGTTTGGAAAATGGCGATCGTCGCAGCCGGGAGTGTGCTTGTGCTGGCCGCCTGTGGCGGCTCGAGCGGCGACAATGGCGGCGGGTCCAGCTGCACTCCCAAGGGCGGCAGCACGAGTGGCACCGGATCCCAAGTCGTCAAGATCAACCCCGACCCGAGCACGGTCGGCCGGTATGATCCATCGACGGTGACCGTCACCAAAGGACAGACGGTCGAGTGGGATTGGGTCGATAACTCCGCCCAGCATAGCGTCACGTCTGACGACACCACCACCTTTGATTCTTGCCTGCAAGGCGCCGGCTCGAAGTTTGTGGTGACGTTCAGCCAATCCGGCGACTTCCCATACCACTGCCAGATCCATGCGCAGATGACCGGCCACGTCAAGGTGAGTTAGCAGCGCCAGGGAAGGAATCGTGCGATTCCTTTCCTAGACTCTTGGGATGAAGCGATTTGCCGCAATCCTTGTCGTGGGCTGGCTGGCGGCGTGTGGTGCGTCGGCGCAGCCAGATGACGCGGCGATCGTCACCGACTTTCACAACCATCAATCGAACGTCGAGGTCACCGCGGACGCGACCGTTGTCCGACTTCTTCCGGATCGGACGAGTGCGACCGGCATCCACGAGCAGTTCATCATCAAGCTATCGTCCGGCGATCTCACCATCGAGGTCGAGCACAACATCTCGATCGCGGCCCGGGTGCCGGTGAAAGAGGGCGACCATGTGATCGTCCACGGCGAGTACGTCTGGAATTCGCAGGGCGGCCTGATCCATTTCACCCATCACGACCCGAAGGGCACCCACGAGGGCGGCTACATCCAGGACGGCGGCACGACCTACGACTAGTCTGGCCGGACTCGCTCGACCTCGCCGGCAATGACGCTGACGCGCGTGCCGTCATCGAGACGAACCAGCAGCGCCCCATCCACACCCAGATCTTCCGCAACACCGTGGATGGTTTCCCCGTCCCGCTGGAAGGCGACCGGCTTGCCCAGCATCGAGCTCCGGCTGCGCCAGCCGGGCACGATCCAGTCGACCCCTTCGCGATCGGCGCGGTCATAGGCGTTGACCAGGTCGTTGAGGATGGCGGCCAGCAGCGGCTCGCGATCCAGCGAATGGCCGGTCAGGGTGAGCAGCGACGTCGCGCGCTCTGGAACGTCCGCGGCCAGTTGGTTCACGTTCACGCCGACGCCGAGGATGACCGCGGCCCCGCCCGGATGCTCCAGCAGGATGCCGGCCAGCTTGTGGTCGTTGACGAGCACGTCATTCGGCCACTTCAGTTCGGTGACGACGCCGGTCGCCACCTCGATGCCGCCGGCGACGGAGAGCGCAGCCAGCAGCGGAAGCAAGGGGAGTACGTCCACCGGCGGGCGCAGGATGGTAGAGAAGAGGAGGGCGGTCCCACTGGGGGCGACCCACGCTCGACCGCGGCGCCCGCGACCCTCGAGCTGCAGGTCGGTGATCACCGTCCAGCCCTGGTCGGCGCCCGCGGTGGCGGCGTTGCGGGCCAGGTCCTGGGTGCTGGAGCAGCTCGGTTCATAATGCAGGTTCCACCGGATCTCGCCCTCGACCAGCAGGGCTCGCACGCGCTCGAGGTCGATGCTCACTGCAGCGGTGCCGTGGCCATCACGGGCTCACCGGTGGTGGTTTGGACGACGATGATCCCGGCGATGATGATGGCAGCGCCCAGGAGTTGGAGCAGCTGCAGCCGGTCGCCGAAGGCAAGGAACGCGATCACACCCGCAAAGACCGGTTCAGCGGTGGCCACGATCCCGGCCGATGATGGACGAATGGTCCGAAGCGCCATCACGAAGAGCCCGTGCGGGAGCAACGTGCCGACGAGGCCGAGAAGCGCCATCACGGCCCAGATCCGCCAGTCGGCCGGTGGCGCCGTGCCGGTAGCAATGTCGAAACCCGCCCAGAGGAGGCTGCCGGCGCCGAACCCGTAGACGAGCATCGTCCAGGTGTCGAGCCGCTGGGCCAGGGTTGATGCCCGAAGGAGATAGAAGGCAAAGAAGGCCGCCGACACCAGTCCCAGCATGAAACCGGGAAGGTTGACCGAAAAGAGCGACGGTTGGTAGGCCCCAACGGCGAAGAAGGCGCCGACCAGCACCAGGGTCAGCGCGCCCCAGACCCTCGTCCCGACAGCCTGGCGGCGGTGATAGCGCTCGAAGGCCGTCACGACGACGAGGCCGAGATACTCCACGAGCAGGGCAACCGCGATGTTGATGCGGGCGATCGTCAGGTAATAGCTGAGCTGCACGCCGGCCAGGCCGACCCCGCCGAAGATCGCCAACCCCGGGAGTTCGCGGCGGCTGACCTGCAGCAGGGCGGGGCGGATTACCAGCAGCGACAGGAGCAACCCCACAAATGCCCACCAGATCCGCATTTGCGCCAGCACAAGAGGCGAGTAGCCCAGCTTGAAGAGGGCTTTGACGACGTTGCCGCCAGCGGCGAAGAGGAAGGCCCCAAGCAGGACCAGGAGGTAGCCGGATCGCAGCGAACTCAGCGAGACGCCTTGCTCGAGTTCACCGGTGGAAGTGACGACAATTCTGAGTTCTTGACCAATTCGATCTTTGAAAGTAATGTAAGCCTTCGGGAAGCATGGCTCGGATCCTCGGAAGCGGGCGCATGATCGAGGAGACCTCGGTCCAGATTTCGACGCTTCGCGAACGGTGGCACGCGGAGCGCGAGCTTCGATATGCCCGGCGGAACCGAATTCGTCACATCGACCAGCTGCTGGATGAGCTCGAGATGCTGAACATCGCCGAGGAGACGCAGCTGCCGGCCGACCTGGCCCTTCGCGTCCAGCGGCTTGCCGGCGAGATGGAGCATCCGCTCGGCAACCGGGCGCCCGAGGACATCACGATCGCGGAGTCGATGGACGCGCTCTACGACCTGCAGGATGGGCTGATGTTGACCCTGGAAGGGGTCGAAGACGAGGAGGACGTCTAGGCCGCCGCTGCGGCGCTACTCCTTCTTTTCGGGCTGAGCCGCGCCCTTCGGATTTCCGCCCTGACCCTTGCCGCCGTTGTCCCCTGCTTTGCTCTGGCCGTTGCCATTCGCGCCATCGCCGGCGCCGGCAGCATGCTTGGCGGCCACCGCGATCGTCGACTGATCGGCCGCATCGAGCAAGCCGGCGAGCTCGTCGGCCGGCGTAGCGATCGACTTGATCGTCATGAGAAATGCGCTCTCTCGCTGCGCGTTGGCGGCGAGCAACGCATCGGTATCGGGGTGGCCCGCTGGAAGGTCGCGCATCGCGGCCGCCTGCTTGGCCCGATAGTCCTGCAGGAGACCGCGCACGATGTCACTGCTGGAGCCGCGTCCCTCGAGCCTCAGCAGGCCCTGGTTCGCCCAGTTGAACATCGAGCCGACCGGTGCTTTGACATTGGAACCGGTCACGAAGTTGTAGATGCTCGACAGCAGGGGGTCGATGATCGCGACAGGCTGCGGCCCCGGATCAGTCCGCTGACGCTGGAGGAGGGTATAGGCGTTGAGCAGATCGGTGTTCGCCTGGGCCAGCTCGTCGAGGCCGCGCTGGGTCGGATCGCTCTGAGCGGCGCGCGTCAGGCTGTCCAACCAGGTTTGGACCACGTAATAGGCGCTGTCGACGCTGACCCCGTCATGCTGGTTCCACAGCGCATCGACTTCGGGATTCCCGGCCGCGGCCACCGTCAGTGGCGCCAGCGCCAATGCGCCGGCGATGCTCGCCGCGAGCAGGCGGCGTTGTATGACACGACTCAGTGGGAGCATGACAGCCTCGTCAACGATCATCCCGTAGGCGCGTTCGCGAGAGGGGAAGGGCGGGTCGCAGTCTGCTGACAGGGCTGCCGCGGGGTGCTGACGCCGCCGAGACGGCTGCCGGGCTGCTAGCGGACCAGGTTCTCGACGACGGTCGCGATCCCCTGACCGACGCCGATGCACATGGTGGCGAGCCCATAGCGTGCCTTACGGCGAGCGAGCTCATGCACCAGGGTGGCGATGATGCGCACGCCGCTGGCGCCCAGGGGATGGCCCAGGGCGATCGCCCCGCCGTTCGGGTTGACGCGTTGCGGATCGAGCTCGAGGTCGCGCACGCAGGCGATTACCTGCGAGGCAAAGGCTTCGTTCAGCTCGACGCAATCCATGTCGCCTGCCTTAAGTCCTGCGCGGGCCAGGGCTTTTCGCGATGCCGGAATGGGTCCGAGGCCCATCACGGATGGGTCCACCCCAGCGCTGGCGGCGGCAACGATCCGCGCCAGCGGCCGGGCGTTGATCCGCTGCGCGTGCGACTCCGACATCATCAAAAGGCACGCGGCGCCGTCGTTGAGGGGCGACGAATTTCCCGCCGTCACGGTTCCATTCTTCTCGAAGGCCGGCTTCAGCGCCGCCAGCTTCTCGAGGCTGGTATCCGCTCGCGGTCCTTCGTCGGCCTCGAACGAGCCGCCGCCCGACAGTGCCACCGGCACCAGTTCGTCGCGGAAGTGGCAGGCTTGCTGGGCGGCGACCGCCTTCTGATGGCTTTCGAGCGCCCACCGATCCTGTGCCTCGCGGCTGATGGCGTAGCGACGGGCGACCACCTCGGCGGTCTGCCCGAGGCTGATGGTCCAGTCCTGCCTGAACTTCTGGTTGACCATGCGCCAGCCGAGTGTGCTGTCATGGAGCGTCTGCGTGCCGCGCGCGAACTCTCGCTGCGGCTTCTCCAGGATGTAGGGGGCTCGGGTCATGCTCTCAACGCCACCGGCGAGAAAGCAGGCGCCGTTCCCGGTCTCGATCTCCCGAGTTGCCGCCACCACCGCCTGCATGCCGGAGCCGCACAGCCGGTTCATGGTGGCCGCGGGGATCTCGACCGGCAGCCCGGCCAGCAACACCGCCATGCGTGCCACGTTGCGGTTGTCCTCTCCCGCCTGGTTGGCATCGCCGAAATAGACATCCTCGATGGTGGCGGGGTCCAACTGGTTGCGCTCCACCGCCTGGCTGACGACCAGCGCCGCGAGGTCGTCGGGTCTAACCTCCTTAAGGGCCCCGGCATAGCGGCCGATTGGCGTCCGCAGGGCGTCGACGATCACCGCCCGTTCCATCGGGGTCATGCTACACGCGGGAATCCCGCGACCCTATCCTCATTAAAATGTGCGCGAGCCATGAGTGATCTTGCTCGGCAATACGATGCGGTGAACCTGGTCGCCGATCCGCTACACGGCTACATCAAGATCACCAAGCGCGTCCATGGCGATAGCGTCGCCGCCGAACAGGACCTGCTCGATCATCCCTGGCTGCAGCGATTGCGGCGGATTCACCAGCTCCAGTCGGCCTGGTGGGTCTTTCCCGGCGGTGAGCATTCGCGCTTTCAGCACGCCCTCGGTGCGATGCACCTGAGCGGGGAATGGGCGCAGCGGCTCTATCCCAACCTGAGCGCGTTGACCGACGACGTGCCGTCGCTTGCCTGCGTCGAAGAGACCCTGCGCGTCGCCGGCTTGCTGCACGACATCGGGCACGGGCCCTTTGGCCACTTCTTCGATCAGAACTACCTGGACCGCTTTGGTATCGATCACGAGGTGATCGGCCGGGCTCTCATCGGGGGTGAGCTGGCGTCCACGGTCGCGGCGCTCGGCGCCAGTCCGTCGGGCCCGCTTGCCCCCGGCGAACGGATCGATCCACGTTGGATCGCGGACCTGATCGCCGAGACGGACCTGCCCGGGGTCTCGGCGCCCGCGTGGGTGAGGGCCCTCAAGCCGGTGTTGAACGGCATGTACACGGCCGACAACCTCGACTATGTGCCGCGCGATGCCTACATGTGCGGCGTCAAGGTCGGCCCGGTCGACATCGAGCGCCTGCTGCACTACTCGTTCCTCGACCGGGAGGGGATGCTGCTCCACCAGCACGGCGCCCAGGCGCTGCTCCTCTTCCTGAACGCCCGGCTCTACCTCTACAACAACATCTATTACCACCGGACGGTGCGCCGGATCGACCTGCACATGCGCGAGATCTTTCGGGAGACGATCGACCGGATCCTCCCCGGCAACCCACTCGACCACCTCGACGATTACCGGGAGCTGACCGATTGGTCGCTGATCGATACCGTCGACCGCTGGCGCCACGAGGGTGGGCGCGCCGCCGAGCTGTCGCACGAGTGGGGCCGCATCGTCCGTCGCGAGCTCAAGTGGCGGCTGATCTTCGAGGATTATTACGAGTTCTCCACCGCGCCGGAAGCGTTCGTGTATCCGACGCCGGCCGACTACGTTCGCCGCATCCGCGAGGCGCTCCCGCCATCGCTGGCGCACGCCTCCTTCGAGGTCGACCTGGCCTCGGTCGATCCGCGCCCGCAAAACCCGTTCAACGATCCCTTCCCGGTCCTGATCTATAACCCGGTCAGCCGGGCAGTCGAACGCAGCGCCGTGGCGGACCTCTTTCGCCGGCTCCCCATCCGCACGACGCTGGTGCGCGTTTTCACCGATGAGACGACGCAGGTCGATGCGTTGCGGCGCGCCGTCGAACGCGCCCTGTACCGGCCGGACGCGAACTTGGCGGAGGCGGTGCCCTGATGGCGGTCCAGCCGCAGGAGGCGATCAAGCCGCTCTCCGTCCTCGAGCTCAACACCCGGATTCACGACCTGCTGGCGGCCCGCTTTCAGAGCGTGGTCGTCAAGGGCGAAGTCAGCGGCGTCACGCTGCGGGGCGGCCGCGTCTTTGAGCGTGAACCACACGTGGCCGCGAC
>Ga0102924_1001738_pt1 | contig 24664 bp, 25 predicted proteins | sample PaiPotPPM11metaG_FD_80116 | JGI IMG/M metagenome (GOLD analysis project Ga0102924, IMG submission 80116) | Iron sulfur acid spring bacterial and archeal communities from Banff, Canada, to study Microbial Dark Matter (Phase II) - Paint Pots PPM... ...
GCAGTCGGCCGTGGAAGGGTCCGACCTGCCGGTGGTCGGCTCCGGCAGCCTGGTGTCGGAGTACATCCCGAGGCTGCCCGCGATCACGCTGGCGTTCGCTACTGGAAGCTGCGGCAGCGAGACCTGGGGTGGTGTCTCGGGGGCCAGCTGGGCGGCCGAGAACGTTCCGCAGCTCCATAGCGCCAACCTGAACTACGTTGTCTCGACCGGCGGCGAGGCCGGGACCTTCACCTGCGGCTCGACCGCTGGCATGGAGTCGTTCATCGCTCGCTACGCCAGCCCGAACCTGGTCGGCATCGACTTCGACATCGAGGGCGGCCAGTCCCAGTCGGACATTCAGAGCCTGGTCGCCGCGGCGGCGGGAGCGCAGTCGGCGTACCCGAACGTGCAGTTCTCGTTCACGCTCGCCACGCTGGGAGCATCCGATGGCAGCTACGGCGGAGTGAACTCGCTCGGCAACGAGGTCGTCGAGGCGGTGCTCGGCTCCGGTCTGAAGAACTACGTCATCAACCTGATGACCATGGACTACGGCAGCGCGTCCAGCAGCGTCTGCGTCGTTGTCTCCGGCAGTTGCGAGATGGCGCAGTCGGCGATCCAGGCGGTGCAGAACCTCGAGCACACCTACGGAATCCCGGCCAGCAAGATCGCCGTCACCCCGATGATCGGCATGAACGACACCACCAGCGAGACCTTCACCACCGCTGACGTGGACACGCTGACGAACTACGCCGTCAGCAACGGCCTGGCCGGGCTGCACTTCTGGTCACTGGACCGGGACACGCCCTGCTCCGATGGCTACGCGTCCCCCACCTGCAACTCGATTTCCAGCACGTCACCACTGCAGTACACCAACAGGTTCCTGAGCGACCTCGGGCTCTGATCAAGATCCCGGGCGGGCATTCACCGGTAGCTGAGCAGCCCGTCATCAAGGCTGACCTGGTCGCCGCTGAGCGCGGCGGGCAGCGCCTGCTGCAGGGCGAACGTAGCGGCGATGACCTCGGCGTCGGCCAGCAGCGGGCGGGCGCCGCCGCGGCGGCCGTCGATGCGCGCCGCGAGCGGCCAGCCGACGGTGACAGCGATCGAGGCCAGGTCGCTGGCCTGGTCGCCGATGCAAGCCCCGTCCCAGTCCAGCACTCCGGACAGCTTCGGCAGGGCCGCTGGGCTCGTCCACAGCAGATTCGCGCCGCCCAGGTCGCCGTGCACCAGGGCCGTGCCGGATGGAACCAGCGCGGCGACCGCGGCGAGTTCGGCGTCGGCCCGGCGCCGGCCGGGGCCGGACATCAGCGGGTACAGGACGTCGCGGACCTGGCGGCCGAACACCGTCCACTGATCCGGCCCGGCCCGCGGGACCAGGGCCTGCATCGGCGAGTCCGTGCCGAGCCCGGCGAGCCTGTCCAGCAGGCTGGCCAGCTCGGTGACCACGGCCTGCTCGGCGCGCTGGCCGTTGACCGGGCCGAGCGGCCCGCCCGCAAGCCTGGTCAGCGGCAGGTAACACTGACCGGGCGGGCCGGGGACAGGCCCGGCGGACAGCGGGACCGGCACCGGCAGGCCAGCCTGGCCAAGCGCCGCCAGCAGCGAGGCCGCCGCCGGCAGCGCGCGCCGGGATGGCTCATCACGGGGGAACCGGTAGGCGACCTCGCCAGCCAGGACGACATCGTGGAACTGGCCGGACATCAGCCGGGCACCTTCGCCGCATCCGGTCAGACCCAGGACCGCCAGGTAATCCGCGAGCCGATCACGCATCCCGCGAGACTAGTGGGGGCGAGGCCTCGTGGGTCGCGCGGACAGCGGAAGAATGATCTCGTGTCCCGTATCTTCATCACCGGCTCCACCGAGGGGCTCGGCCGTGCCGCTGCCGTAGCCCTGCTGGGTGACGGCCATGAGGTGGTCCTCCACGCGCGCACCCCCGAGCGGGCCGCGGCGCTCAATGACCTCGCCCCCGACGCCGCAGGCGTCGTCATCGGCGACCTGGCCAGCGCGGCCGAGACCCGGGGACTCGCCGGTCAGGTGAACGACATCGGCAGGATGGACGCTGTCATCCACAACGCCGGCGTCTTCCTTGAGCCTGCCCGCTCGGCGACCGCCGAGGGACACGCCAGGACCCTGGCCGTCAACACCCTCGCCCCCTACCTGCTGACCGCGCTGATCGACCGCCCGGACCGGCTGATCTACCTCAGCAGCGGAATGCAGTACGCAGGAGCCGGGTCCCTGCGCGATATCGACTGGACCGCGCGACGGTGGGACGCGAGTCAGGCCTACTCCGAGAGCAAGCTGCAGGTAACCGCGCTCGCACTGGCTGTCGCACGGGCCTGGCCGGAAGTCCTCAGCAACGTCGTCGATCCGGGCTGGGTCCCGACCAGGATGGGCGGTCCCGCCGCCACCGGCGACCTGGAGCTGGGACACCTCACCCAGACATGGCTGGCCGTCAGCAAGGACCCGGCAGCGACCGTGAGCGGCCGCTACTGGTACCACCGGCAGCCACAAGAGCCCCCCGCCGAAGCCCGCGACCCCGCTTTCCAGGACCAGCTGATGGACCGGCTGGCCGTGCTCACCGGAGTCGCGCTCTTCTAGCGCCTCCCGGCCGCCGGGGAGGGGTGGCTGGAGCCGCGGACCTCGGGTCCGCCGGGCAATGCGCTGTGTCGGGGCGCATGCCACACCCATTTGCCGTAGGACCAGAACCGGAAGGCCGCGCCGAGCCCGAGGCCCAGGATGTTCGCGGCCGTGTACCAGAGCCGGCCGGACATGCCGGGGATAACCTGGGCCGCGCCGATGCAGGCGTACTGGAACAGCATCCCGGCACAGTTCAGGGCGAAGTACAGCGCGACCTCGCGTCCGGTGATGCGCCGCTCGCGACGCCGGAACGCCCAGTAGCGGTTGCCGAGGAAATTGGGGACCATGCCGGCCACGGTCGCGATGGTGATCGAGGCGTACCTGCCGAGGCCGGCGTCATAGTGCAGGGCGTCAGCGCCCGCAACCACCAGGGCTGCCCCGGCCAGGCCGACTACCGCGAACTTCGCGCCGTCCCGGATCAAGAGCCGGGACTGCAGGAACCGCATGCTCAGTCCCCTCACCTACCGGCCTTCCGGACCTGGCGACCCAGCTTAACCGAATGCCTGCCTATGATCGCTTAATGGACCGGGAGATCGACTGGGAGAGCGACGACTACGATCTGGACCGGGAAGACGATCATTACCGTGCGAAATTCTGCGGCGCGGACCTGGCCGGCATGGATCTTCACGACGCCAACCTGACCGAGGCGGACCTGCGCGGGGCAGATCTGCGCGGCGCGGACATGTCCGGCGCGCACCTGTCCGGCACCCGGCTAGCCGGGGCCGTCTGGTCGGCAGACCCAGACGGCACGCGGTGGCCCGACGGGCTAGCGCAGGAAATGAGGGCCAGATCGCAGGAGATCGCGCCCGGGATCTGGAGAGTGACGCGGGTCGGCACGGCCCGGGCGGAACCGGGCCCCGGCCTCCCCGCCTGAGGCCGCTGTATCAGCTCCGGCACCGTGACCAGGTCGTCGCGCCTTCCTCCCTGGACGGCACCAGCCGCCAGTTGCTCTGCCGACGCGTTGCGGGTCTCGGGCTGGAACGACCGGTATCTGGAACTGGTCGCCCGCACGGCGGCCCAGCTGATATCATTGCTATCATGAGTGACAGCTTGCTGATCCGGAACCTGCCGGAGTCGTTGAAGCCGGCGCTGCGCCGCCGCGCCGCCGCGCACGGCCGGTCTGTAGAGGCCGAGGCTCGCGTCATCCTGGAGGAGGCCGTCGCGGCAGACGAGGATTTTGTGTCCTGGTGGCTGGACGAGATGGTATCGGTCCCGCCCGGCGAGCCGCTGCCCGTACCTGACCGTGGCGGCGAATCGCGCGGGACCGCGACCTTCGAGTGATCCTGGTCGACACCAACGTCTGGGCGGAGACGATGCGGCCAGCACCCGACCCTGGGGTCGTGGCATGGCTGCGCGAGCACCGTCAAGAGGCGGCGATCAGCACGATCACGATTGGTGAGTTGCTGACTGGGCTGGCCCTCCTGCCTGACGGTCGGCGCAAGGATTTCCTCACCACCCACGTCGAGGCGCTCATCATCCGGGCCAGGGAACGCAGCTACGGCTACGACGAGCAGGCCGCCCGCGCGCTGCCCGCGATCATGGCAGCCAGAAGGCGGATCGGACGTGAGGTCAGCAAGCCGGTCGATGCCATGATCGCAGCGGTTGCCGCGTCCCGGGGCATGGCCGTTGCCACTCGTAACGCCAGCGACTTCGTAGGCATGGGCGTCGAACTGATCAACCCCTGGGACGCGAGCCATGGCGCAGTGCGGCGGGCGTAGCGGGTGATTACTCCAGGCTGCCGGGGATGCCCAGGGTCTGGCCGCCGTCGATGACGATGGTCTGCCCGGTGATATAAGCCGCGTCGGCCGAGGCCAGGAACGCGACGCTGGCGGCGATGTCGGCCGGGTCGGCGAACCGGCCCAGCGGGATCGTCTTCAGGTAGGCCGGAGCGAGGTCGGGATCCTGTACGACCAGCGCGGCCAGCGGGGTGTCGGCGACACCGGGGGCCACGCCGTTGACCCGGATGTGATGCTCGGCCAGGTCGATGGCGGCGGACCGGACCAGGGCCCAGACCGCGGCCTTGGTCACGTTGTAGACGGCGTGGGTCTGCTCGACGAACCAGGCGTTGATGGACGAGGTGCACACGATGGCCCCGCCGCCCGTCGCCACCATCGCGCGGGCCGCCTCGACCACGCAGTGCATGGTGCCGTCGACGTTGACGGCCATGTGCCGGCGCCAGTGCTCGTCGGTCATGTCCAGCAGCGGGAGGGGGTCGGCGATGCCCGCGTGCGCGCACATGACGTCGATGCGGCCGAACTCGCGCACGCAGGCCTCGACGGCCGCCCGGCAGTCGGCGCGGATGGCCACGTCCCCGGCCACGGCGACGCAGCCGGGGCCGAGGCCGCCCGCGGCGGCCTCGAGCGCGGCGGCGTTCCGGTCCATGGCCACCACCCGCGCGCCCTCATCCAGGAACCGGGCCGCGATGGCCCGTCCGATGCCCTGAGCGGCGCCGGTCACGACGACGCCCTGCCCGGTAAACCGCGGCACGTGCCCTCCCTTAGACCCCGGCCTGGGGCGGGCCCCCAGTCTGCCCGCCCCAGGAGCTTCACTGGCTAGCGCTCGCCCTCGGGCGAGGGCAGCTGGTCGTGGGCCAGCAGGCGCTCCTCGACCGCCTGCTCGACCGCCTCGCCCATGGCCACGCCGGCCAGGGCCAGGTCCTGGGCCCGGCGCCCGCGGTACACGGCGAACACCACCACGATGCCGATGGCCAGCCAGGCCAGGACGATGAACGGGGCCAGCGAGACGGGCCAGGCGGGCAGGGGCACGACCGAGTAGTAGACCACCACGGCCAGCGCGAGCGAGCCGATGGCCGGGATGAGCACGTGCTTAGCCCAGTTGAACTCGTTGGGGTGCTCCCGCTTGTAGAACACGTAGAGCCCGACGTTGGCCACGATGTAGACGAAGGCCAGAGCGAACGTGAACCAGGTCCCGGTGACGTTATAGACGTTGGCCACCCCGATGATGATCGGCAGGATCAGGCCGAGCAGGACGTTGATCCCGGTCTGGGTGATGACCGCGTTGGTCGGGGTCTGGTTGCGCGGATGCACCTTGAGCAGCCATGAAGGCAGGGCCTTGGCCCGCGCCATGCCGTACAGGAACCGGGTCGAGGCGTTGGTGCAGGCGATCGAGACCGCGATGGCCGAGTTGAACAGCGCGATCAGCACGATGATCCAGGCGCCGCCCCAGTACCGCTGGCCCAGGACGAAGGCCGGCAGCTGGGCCGAGCTGGCGAACGAGGTCAGCTTGCTGGTGCCCCAGCCGGTGGTCTGGCCCCAGGAGACCAGGACCAGGAACACGCCCATGATCAGGATGGAGCCGATCACCGCCCGCGGGACGGTGCGCTTGGGGTCGCGGCTCTCCTCGGCCAGCGGCGCGGCGGCGTCCCAGCCGGTGATCGCGAAGATGGCGAACACCACGCCCAGGAACAGGCCGTGCAGGTTGGAGCCGTGGAAGGAGTGGGACACCCACTGCAGGTTCACGCCGCCGGGGCCGGGGCTGGCGAAGCCGTTGACCGCCAGGGCGATCACGATGACCGCCTCCAGGATGCCCAGCCCGATGAGCAGGTTGACCGACAGCTCGACGCCCTTCCACCCGGTGTAGGCGACGAACAGGATCAGGAAGATCATGAACCACCACCACTCGAAGGTGATGTTGTACTCCGCCTTGAGGGCTGACTGGAGGGTGGAGCCCATGAACGATCCGACCTGGGCGATGACGACCGGGTAGAACAGCAGATAGACCCAGGCGACCAGGAAGCCCCACCGGCCACCAAGAGATCGGGAAACAAAGGTGTAGTAGCTGCCGGTCGAGGACAGGTGACGACTGAACTGGGCCAGCGTGTAACCCAGCAGCAGGGCGATGATGAACGCGCCCAGGTAGGCCATGGGCGCGCTGACCCCGGCGTTGAGCACGATAAACGGCACCGTGAACATGCCGGCGATGGCCGGGGCGATGCTGGTCACGCTCTGCATCAGGACACCGGGCAGCCGGATCACGCCGGTCTTGAGGTTGGGGCTGGCCTGTTCGGGCGGTCTGACGTCCGCGGGGCCCGTGGACTGGGTCATGGTCTTGCCTCCTTAATGGCCGGCCGCACGAATTCCTCATAGGCGTGCTCCGGCTTGGCCGATTCGTGTACCACGGCGCGGATCGCTCGGATCATCGCGACCGGGTAGTCGCTCTGGAAGATGTTGCGGCCCATGTCGACGCCGGCCGCCCCGCCCTCGATGGCCTGATAGGCCATGTTGAGGGCGTCAAGCTCGGGCAGCTTCTTGCCGCCCGCCATCACCACCGGCACCGGACAGCCCGCGGTGACCGTGTCGAAGTCCTCGGCGCAGTAGTAGGTCTTGACCACCTGCGCGCCCAGCTCGGCGCAGATCCGGACGGCCAGCCGCAGGTACCTGGCGTCCCTGGTGAGCTCGCGGCCGACGGCGGTCACGGCCAGGACGGGCATCCCGGCCCGCTGGCCCTCGTCGACCAGCTGGGTCATGTTGCGTACCGACTGGGTCTCGAACTCGCCGCCGATGAACACCTGGACGGCGACCGCGGCGGCGTTGAGCCGGACGGCGTCGTCCATGGCCACCGCGACCTGCTCGTTGGACAGCTCGCGCAGGATGCTGGCCCCGCCGCTGGCCCGCAGCACGATCGGCGTCCCTGAGGCGGGCGGGATGGTCGAGCGGGCCATGCCGCGGGTGGTCATGAGGGCGTCGGCGAAGGGCAGCAGCGGGACGATCGACAGGTCGACCCGCTCCAGGCCGGTGGTCGGCCCCTGGAAGTAGCCGTGGTCGATGGCCAGCATGACGGTCCTGCTGGTGGCGGGAGGGAACACGCGGGCTAGCCGGCTCTGCATGCCCCAGTCCAGCGCGCCGGCCCCCTTGAGCTTGCTGACCCGCGGCGAGGTGGCGACCTGAGACTGGAACCGCGCCCCGCCGGAAAGTTCGTCGTTGTCGGCCATAGGGTGACTGCCTCCTGCGTGCTAGGCGCCTGCCGCCCGCCACAGCGGGCTGAGCAGGCCGTCGTCGGACATCGCGAGCATGCGCTGGTACACCTCGCGCCAGGTCGCGTAGCGCTCGTCGAACACGGTGACCGCGGCTGGGTCGGGGGCGAAGGAGCGGGCCCGGGGCCGCAGGTCGGACTCGAGGTCGGACAGGCTGGCGTAGATGCCGGCGCCGGTCCCGGCGCAGATCGCGGCGCCGAGCGCGCTGCTCTCGGTGACCGCGGGGACGTGCACCGGCACGCCGAGGACGTCGGCGATGATCTGCGGCCACAGGGTGCCCTTGGCCGCGCCGCCGGTGAAGGTGAGCTCGCTGAAGCTGCTGCCGGTGAGCTCGGTGATGATGTCGCGGTGGCCGCGGGCGACGTACGCGGCGGCCTCCTCGATGGCCCGGACGCAGCCGGCCTGGCCCGAGCCGGGCTGCTGCTGGCCGAGGTCGAGCTGGAGGAACGAGGGGCTGGCGTGGGCCCAGCGCCGGGCGTTCATGACGTTGGACAAGATGGCCAGCACCGCGCCGGGCGGGGCCTTGGCGGCCGCTTCCTCCATGACCACGTAGGGGTCCACGCCGCGGTGGCGGGCCTCCTCGACCTCGGCGGCGCAGAAGGCGTCGCGGAACCAGCGCATGCTCATGCCGCAGTAGAAGCCGATCCCCTCTAGCATCCACTGGTCGGGCAGGACGTGGCACAGCGTGCGCAGCCGGACCTGCGGGTCGATGAGCGGCTGGTCGAGCAGGATGGTGTTCTGCCAGAACGTCCCGGCGACGACGGTGTACTCGCCGGGCCTGGTGCCGGCCCCGAGCAGCCCGAGCTGGGTGTCGCCGCCGCCCGCCACGACCGGCGTGCCGGGCTGCAGGCCGGTCTGGGCGGCGGCGGCCTCGGTGACGGCGCCGATCACGGTGCCGGGGTCCTGCACCGGCGGCAGGACGCTGGCCGGCAAGCCGCACAGGGCGGCGATCTCCTCCGACCAGGCCCGGTCGGCCAGGCTGAACATCCCGGAGCTGGACCCGCAGGACGGCTCGGTGGCCAGCACGCCGGACAGCCGGGTGGCGATCCAGTCGCTGAGCATGCCCAGGCCGCTGGTCCGCTCCAGGATGTCGGGCCGGTGCCGGGCCAGCCAGCGCAGCCGGGCCGGCGAGGTGATCGCCACCCAGTCCCCGCCGAGCGCGTAGATGCGGTCGGCCGCGCCCTCGCCGATCAGGTCGACGGCCTCCTGGCCGGCCCGGGAGTCGACGTTCGGGCAGGCCCAGAGCTCCCGGCCGGCCGCGTCGTAGAGCACGATCCCCTCGCGCATGGTGGTGGCGGCCACCGCGCGGACGCTGTCCCCGGTGGCGCCCGCGGCGGCCAGCGCGTCCCGCACGCAGGCGGTGATGAGCAGCCAGTTGGCCTCGACGTCGAAGTCCTGGCCGCCGGGTGCGTCCGGCGGCTCGCGGTGGGTCCACTCGCGCAGGCTCGCGGCGATCTGCTCGCCCTTCTCGGTGAACAGCACCGCCCGGCAGCTGCCGGTGCCCGCGTCGATGGCGAGCAGATAGCTGGCACTCATGTGTAGACCTCGGGATTGACGACTGCGGCCGGGCGCTGCCCCGCCGCAAAAGCGGCTACCGCCGCGGCCGCCTGCCGGGCCCCGCGGGCCAGCGTCTCGCCGGTCGCCCCGCCCAGGTGCGGGGTGATGAACACCTGCGGCAGGTCGAGCAGGGGGTGGCGGGCGCCGGCCGGGGGCGGCTCCACCACGTCGAGGGCGGCGCCCGCCAGCTGCCCGCGGCGCAGCGCGTCGGCCAGCTCGGCCTCGTCCACCAGCGACTCGCGGGCGGTGTTGATGAACGTGGCGCCGGGCTTCATCAGCGCGAACGCCTTGGCCCCGAACAGGTGCCTGTTGGCGGCCGTGGCCCTGGCGTGCACCGACACGATGTCCGACTCGGCCAGCAGCTCCTCGAAGCCGACCAGGGTCACCGCGTCGGGCACGACCGCCGGGGGGAGCGGATCGTGAGCCAGCACCGTGAAGCCGAGGGCGGTGGCCCTGGCCGCCACCTGCCGGCCAACGTGCCCGAGGCCGACCAGGCCGAGCACCGTGCCGGGCGCCTCGGTGCCGAACCACTCCACGCCCTCGAACGTCGACTCGGCCAGCCGGCCGCCGTCGGCGATGAACCGGCCGGCCCTGGGCAGCCCGCGGATCAGCATGAGCGCGAACGCGATGGTCAGCTCGGCGACCGCCTCGGCGTTCTTGCCCGGCGTGCTGACCACCGGGATGCCGCGCTCGCTGGCCGCGGCCACGTCGACGTTGACCGGCCCGCCGCGGGCGCAGCAGACCAGCCGCAGCCCGGCCCCCGCCGCGTCGAGGACCTCGGCGCTGACCGGGGCGCCGTGGACGACCAGCACGTCGTGGCCGGCGGCGGCCCGTGCGACGTCGGCCGGGTCACCGGAGTACTCGCGCAGCCGCCACTCCGACTCGGTCCTGGCCGGCTCGGCGTCGGTCCTGGTGATCTGCAGCTCGGTGACCGTGGCGGCGTCACCGAGGCTGGCCAGGGCCGCGGCGAAGCTGGCCACCGGCATGTACGGGTCGCCGACGGCCAGCACGCGCAGGGGCTGGTTCACAGGCAGCTCGGTCACGGGTAGATGTAGCTGGGCTTGAGCTCGATGGCGTGGCCGTTGCCCGACTCCAGGACCCACTTGATGATCGGGCCGGTGTCCAGGTAGTAGAACTCGATCGTGTCGCCGATCCGGCCGCTCATCAGGACGTCGGCGCCGCGCTCGCGCCAGTGCCCCTTGAGCGCCTCGCTGTCGGCGTCGTTGTGCTTCATGCACGCGATGTGCTGCACGCCCTCGCCGTAGGTGTCGAGGTACTCCTGGTAGATGCTGGGCCCGCTGACCGGCTGGATGAGCTCGAAGCCCAGGCCGTCGACCTTGGTCTCGGCGCCGATCATGCGGTACTCGACCGGCTCACCGCGGACCATAGTGTCGTGCAGCAGCGGGGGCTGGTAGTCAAAGACGCTCCACGGGCCCCAGCCGAGGTTCTCGGTGTAGGCCTTGAGCGACGCCTCCATGTCCCGGACCACGATGGCGATCTGGGAGATGGTCATCGGGGTCGGCGGGGTGACGATGCGTCCAGCTGATTCGGTCATGCGGTGCCTCCTAGGGCGGCGAGCATGGTGGACAGGTTGCCGGCCGGGTCGCGGCCGTCGAAGATGGCGCTGCCGCTGACCACGAGGTCGGCGCCCCAGCTGGCCACCTGCGCGGCGTTGCGCAGGGTGACGCCGCCGTCGACGCCGACCAGGACCGGGTGGTCCGCGCCGGCCACCAGCTCGCGCACGGCGGCTACGCGAAGCGCGGTGGCGGGGGCCGGCGCCTGGCCGGGCCAGCCGGGGCTGACGGCCAGGACCAGCACGAGATCGATGTAGTCAAGGACCGGCTCGATGACGGCCAGCGGCGTGCCGGGGTTCAGCCCGTAGCCCCTGATGACCGGGCGGACCTCGGCCGACAGCGCGGTCAGCTCGCTCAGCACCCGGTGCGGATGCCGGCTGGCCTCGGCGTGCACCGTGACGATCGCGGCGCCGGCCGCGACCACCTCGGGCAGGAACCGGGCGGGCTCGTCGACCAGCAGATGGGCGTCGACCGGCACGCCGGTCGAGGCGGCGGCGGCGATCAGGGCCGGGCCGGCGGTGAGCTGCGGGCAGAAGCTGCCGTCCATGACGTCGACGTGCGCGTACTGGGCCCGGCCGCGCAGCAGCTCGAGCTCGGCGCCCAGCCGGGTCAGGTCGGCGGTCAGGATCCCCGCCGACAGCGCGGTCATGCCGCCGCCCAGTCAGAGAACTCAGTGACCGCGCCGATCTCCAGCTCGTAGTGCCGCTGCTCGCCCGGCTCAAGGAAGCCCAGCTCGCCGCGCTCCCTGGCGTCGAGCCGGCCGGCGTCGCGGTTCGTGCTGGGCTCCATGGCCACCACGTAGGTGCCCGAGCCCAGCTGCCGCCAGGTGATGTGGTGCGGCAGCTGATCGCGGCGATAGCGCTGGTAGACGCCGAGGCCGGCGGCCCGGTTGAGCACCGCGGCCCGGACGTAGCCGTCGGCGCCGGGGGTCATGTCGTGCTCGTAGCACTCCTCGACGAACGCCGGCTCGGGCGCGGCCAGCGCGCGGTAGTCCTCAGTCCTGGCCTCGCTCACGCAGCTGCCGGGAGGGGCGGGATAACAAAGCTCGGCGGTGTCGTCCAGGACCGGGAAGCCGATGTTGCAGTGGTAGAGCATCATGTGCGGGCAGGCGGTCGGGCCGGTGTTGGTGACGGTGTCGGCCAGCCGCACCGCCGTCCCGCCCAGGTCGGCCTCGATCCGGCGGGTCAGCACGAGCTGCTCGCCGAACACGGCCACCTGGGCCACCTCGGCCTCGGCGTAGAGCACGCACTCGTCGCCGTCCCATCGGGTGCCGTAGGCGGCCAGCCGGGCGGGCAGCCCGGTGTACCGGCCGTGCAGCCCGTAGGTCTCGGTCTGGCGGTGCGGGTAGTTGAAGACGCTGGAGTCGTCGGTGCCGCCCAGCAGGGTGTGGTCGAGTCCGCAGGTCGACACGAGGCCGCCGGGGAAGCCGCGGAACCAGCCGATGCCGGCCGGCTCGTGATACCAGGGGCCGGTCAGGCCGACGGGCGACCACCAGGCCAGCGGCCGGCCGCCGAGGCTGGCGCGGCCGATGTCGAAGCCGCGGTCGACCAGCACCTCGAAGTCGAAGCCCGCGCCGGTGGCGAACCGCAGCAGCCGCACGCCCCGCTCGGCGCCGTCAGCCGCCTGCACGAGCTGCACGCCGGCCAGCTGCTCCAGGCGGCCGACCCTGGCCAGCAGCTGCTGCCGGGTCCACTGCCGTCCCCACAGCTCGACCACGGTTCAGCCTCCGCCCCTTGCTCCGGAGCCGAACATTCGCTCATGGCCGGAGCATTTGCTCAATCATGACGATTACCCGGATGGAAGGCAAGAGTTCGGTGTGACCAGTTTGTTAATTGTGTTGCTAATCGGCCTGAGAAAGCGCGGTGAGGAAGCCTGAGTGGCCCGGCCCGCGCGGGAACACGGGCCAGACGTCGGCCACCTGGCCGTCACGGATGGCGAAGATGACGTCGTGGAGGTTGACGGTGGTCGGCGCGTAGCCGCAGATCAGCCGGGCCCGGTCACCGGCCCGCAGGGGGAACCCGGGATCGGTGTCGAATAGCGCGTGCTCCTCGGCGTAATACCGGGCCTGGTAGTCGTAGCCCTGGATAGGCGGCAGCACGAAGTCGATCCCGACGGACTTGCGCCCGGCGTCGAAGATCACGGTGTCGCCGTGCCGCGCGAGCACGGTGGTGAGCACGGTCAGGGAGACGTCGAAGCCGGGCACGAGGCTGCCGTGAAAGGCGTCCATGAACACATAGGAGCCGGCCTGGAGCTCGGTGACGGCGGGATTGCGGCCGGTGATGTTATAGGTGCCGGTGCCGCCGGCCGACAGGACACTGGCGGGCAGGCCGTCGGCGAGCAGCTGGTCCTTGACCGCGGCGGCGTAGGCCATGGCCTCGGCGGCCAGCCGGATGCGAGTCTCGCGGTCGGGCTCGAGCATGCAGTGACCTTCGTAGGCCTGGACTCCGCGCAGCTCGAGGCCGGGCGCGGCGTGGGCCTGCCGGGCCAGTTCGAGGGCCTGCTCGGGGGAGCGGGCGCCGCAGCGGGCCATGCCGACGTCGAGGTCGACGAGGACGCCGGCCTGCCCGCCCGCCGCGACCATGGCCGCCGAGAGATCGGTGATGTTCTGCGCGTCGTCGACCGCGATGACGAGGTCGGCGTGCCGGGCCAGCGCGGCGGCGGCGGTTATCTTGTCCGGGCCGATGATCTCGTTGGCGACCAGGATGCTGCGCACGCCGGCCGCGGCCATCGCGGCGGCCTCCCAGATGGTGGCGACGGTGACGCCGATGGCGCCGGCCTCGACCTGCATGAGCGCGATGTCGGGGCTCTTCTGGACCTTGGTGTGCGGCCGCAGCCGGGCGGCCTGGCCGTCGAGGGCGGCCATCATGGCGGCGATGTTGCCGGCCAGCAGGTCCAGCTCAACGGTCAGCGCGGGGGTCGGCAGCCGGTCGGCCGGGGAGCCCGCGTGCGGGCCGTACATCTCCAGCACCCGGTCCCGTGCCTGGAGCCAGGGCTGCCGCCAGTCAGCCACCGCGCACCTCGAGCCGGGCGGTGGCGTAGGGCTTCAGCGTCATGGTGACCGTCCCTCGGGTGCTTGTGACCTGCTTGCCGCCGAGGAGGAAGGACGGCAGGTCGGCGGCGGCCTGCCCGGCGGAGTGCTCATCCAGAACGCGGAGCGTGACCGGCCCGTCGTCGGGGAGCGCGACGGCGACCTCGCAGTCCGCCGGGCCCAGGCTGGCCAGCAGGACGGTCAGCCGGCCGGGCTGGCGCACCGCGATGGCGGCCACCAGGTCCGGGTCGGCGCCGGTGACCGGGCAGACTCGCCCGCCCGTGAGCCGGGCCGCGTCGGCCAGCACGACGGCCAGCGGGTACGGCGTGTCGGCACGGGAGAGGAACTCGGCCGGGGCCGGGCGGCCCGCCGGGCTCTCGATCACCCCGGCCGGGCCCACGGTGTCGTAGTAGGTCAGGCCGTCGGCGCCCGCGCCGGCCAGCGCCGCGATGCTGCCCAGCGTCCAGGCGGCGCCGAACAGGGCGGGCTGGCGGACGTCGACTAGCCACGGCAGGGTCCCCTCAGGGAACCCCTGGTCGGTGACGGCGACGGCGTTGAACCGCGGGCGCAGGGTGACCGGGGTGATGAACAGCTTCGCGGCCGGGGCGAAGGACCGGGCGGTGGCGACGGTGTCCGGCTGGGCCTGGAGGTTCTCCATCAGCGACAGGTCGTCGAACGCGTGGATCTGCGGGTTCACCGACCAGGCCAGGCCGTCGGCCCGGCCGGGCGGCAGGCGGTGCCGGTTGAGCTCGTTGAAGTAGATGTTGGTCCCGGAGACCAGCGGCACGCCGTCGTAGCCGGCCTCGGCCAGGCCCGCGCCGACCGCGGCGACGGTGGCGGGGGAGCTTGACTCCTCGGCCTCGGAGAAGGCGAGGACTCTGGCCAGCGGCGGCCGGGCAGCGCGGAGCTGGGTGACCAGCTTGTCCAGGGCGCCGGCCGGATCGCCGGGCGGGAGGAACACCGCCAGCTCGAGGCCGCAGCCCAGGTCGGCGGCGCGCGCGGTGGCGGCGTCCAGCCCGGTCGCGTCGGCCGCCGGGTAGATGTCGGCGCGCAGGTGCGCGGGGCCGATCGCCCGCAGGACGGCCAGGGCCCGGTCCGACCAGTCGGCGCCGGGATCGGCGCAGCGCAGGCCGACGGGCGGGAACTGCGGCCCGTCCGGGTCGCCGACGCTGATGGTCACCCCGCCCGCACGAGGGCTGGCGGTGCTGGCGGTCGCGGCCGGGAAGCCGCCGGCCCGGACGATCACCTGCTGGTCGAACTGCTGGCCGGCGGCGGCCTCGTGGTGGTAGCCGAGGCTAGCCGGGGTCGACGCCGACTTGTAGGAGGCGTCGGTCCAGTTGCGCTGGTCCTCCATCTCCCACAGGTCGCCGCTGAACTCGAACCCGACCACGCCGCCCGACGAATGACTGACGGCCAGGTCGCTGACCGGATCGAACAGCGGCAGGTCGGTGCCGTCGCCGAGGCGAATCTGCGGGCCGATGGCGTCGGGCAGCGTGCCGTGGACCGGCCCGCCGGGCGCGGTGCCGCGGTACGGCCGGCCGGCGAAGCCGTCGATCGGGTGGTGCACGCAGATGCCGATCTTGGCGTACGGGAAGGCGGACAGCGCCGTGCCGCGCATCCGGTACCGGATGGTGCCGTCGGCCTCGCCGTCGATCTCGGCCTGCCACTGGTAGTCCAGGCCGCCGGCCCGGTGCCGGCGGGTGAAGCGGATCCGGAACTTCTCGCCCTCGTCGGCCACGTCCAGGCCGCTGATCTCACCCGGCAGCGTGTTCCAGTCCAGATCCCGGATGGCCACGTAGATCCGGCGCACGATCTCGGTGCCATCGCGGCGGCACTGCCGCAGGTCACCGTCGGCGAACAGGACGCGGACCGGCCCGGCGTGCAGCACCAGCGGCTCCCGGTCAGTCACGGTGCAGCACCTGGCCTCCGTCCAGCGGGATGACCGCGCCGGTCAGGAACGACGAGAACGGGCTCAGCAGCAGCGCGATCCACCGCGCGACCTCCTCGGCGGTGCCGATCCGGCCCAGCGGGACCTGCTCGGCCAGCCAGCGGTAGGCCTGGTCCAGGTCGTCGGCCCAGGTGGCGTGGATCGGCGTGTCGATCGGCCCCGGCGCGATGCAGTTCACCCGCACGCCGGCCGGGGCCAGCTCGCCGGCCAGGCTCTTGGTCAGGTAGTCCAGGGCCGCCTTGGTCGTCCCGTACACCGACTGGCCGGTGAGCTGGAGCGCGCCCGATGACGAGCTGATGTTGACCACCGACCTGACCGGCGAGGCCAGCAGGTCGGGCAGCACGGCCTGGATGAGGAAGTACGGCGCCCGCACGTTGGTCGCGAAGTGCTCGTCGAACCCCTCGGTGGTCCACTCGGCGATCGGCCGGTGCCGGACCACCGCCGCGTTGTTCACCAGGCCGTCGATGCGCCCGAACCGGTCCCGGCAGGCCGCCGCGATGACCTGCGCGCTGTCGGGCCGGGCCAGGTCGGCCGGCACGCAGAGGGCGGTGCCGTCCGCCTCGGCAATGACCTTGGCCTGGGTCTCCAGGGCCTCCGCGCGGCGCCCGACCAGGACCACGCCGGCCCCGGCCGCGGCCAGCCGCCGGGCCGTGGCGGCGCCGATCCCGCTGCCCGCCCCGGTGACGATGATGGCCGTCCCGTTGAGTCCAAGATCATCCGGGGCAGTGCCCGCGGGCGTTGCCATCTGGCCTCCCGGGAACTCGGGGCGGGGGTGATTGGGTAAGATCCTGCTACATCACCCTGGTCATATGTCAAGGCTCTGAGCGGTCGCTCAGAAACACTGGCCGGCCAGCCGGCCCGGAGTTAAGCTTCGGAGGATCCGCCCCAAGCGAGGCAATGAGTGAAGAGCACCGGAATCGACGTCGGCCGCTGGAGCTCGGAAGAGCTGCTGCTCCGCGCGGCGTGGTTCTACTACAAGGACGAGCTGACGCAGGACGAGATCGCCAAGCGGCTGTCGGTGTCCCGCGCGTCGGTCGGCCGGCTGCTGGAGCGGGCCCGCCGCGTCGGCCTGGTGTCCATCAACCTCAACGCCGAGTACCTGGACGCCTTCGAGCTCAGCGCCGAGCTGCGCCGGGTGTTCGACCTGTCCGAGGCGCTGGTCGTGCCGGACCACGACAAGGAACCGGTCGACCACCACGCGATCAACGCCCGGGTCGGCCTGGGCGGGGCCCAGTTCCTCAGCACCCACCTGCGGCCGGGCGGCAGCCTGGGCGTCGGCTGGGGCGAGACCGTGTCGCGGGTGATCGCGGCGACCAACTTCGGCGCGGTCGGGCCGATCCACATGGTGACGCTGACCGGCGGCGTGGACGGCTACCTCCAGACGATCTTGTCGTCCAAGGGCGAGGCGGCGGCCGACGGTGACCTGGTCACCACGGCGGCCGTCATCCCGGCGCCGATGTGCGCGTCGTCGGCGTCGCTGGCCGCGGCGCTGCGCGAGGAGCCGACCATCCAGCAGGTGCTCAGGCACGCCTGCGAGGCCGAGCAGGCCGTGGTGGGCATCGGCACGCCGACGCTGGACGCCACCATCGCCCAGCTGGGTTATCTCAGCCCGCAGGACGTGGCCGTGCTGCAGGAGCACAACGTGGTCGGCGACATCCTGGGCCAGTTCTTCGATGCCGCCGGCAACGTGGCCGCCCTGCCCCTGCACGACCGGCGGATCGGGATTGAGCTGTCCGACCTGAAGGGCATCCCGAAGGTGGTCGGGGTGGCGGGCGGCGTGCACAAGACCCACGCGGTGCTCGGCGCGCTACGAGGCGGGTTCATCGACGTGCTGATCACCAACGAGCTGGCCGCCATCTCGCTCCTGGCGCTAGAGGGCGGCCAGTCCGCCTGACCGGGCAACGCGTTCGAGCTGCTGGCACCATCCGCGAAAAGCAGTCCGAGCCTTGAACAAGATCCGCCTGCCCTTGTTACTGAAACAAAATTTCGTAGTTTCTATCAACATCTTTCTTTACACGGTAAATTCCTTGCGGTTACATGTGGGCAACCCCGCACGAAAGGGCTCGCCCCGATGCCCCTTCACCGCCGCCCCCGCGCCTGGCGCATCGCCGGCACCACCGCCGCCCTCACCGCCTTATGGATGCTCACCGCCTTGTGGATGCTCGGCGTCGCGCCCGCTCACGCGGTGGTGGCCTCCAGGCCCGCCGCCGCGGCCGCTGACGCTCCGGCCGCCGGGCCCGGCGCCGCCTACCAGGCACCCGGCACGCCGTCACCCAGCGTCGCCGGGGCGACCACGCCGTTCACCACCTATCAGGCCCCCGGGGCGACCCTCGGCGGAGGGGCCAGCGCCGCCTGGCCCGCGGGCCAGCTCTCCGAACTACAGGTCTACGCAGCGGAGGAACGATGAACCTGTCCCGCCGGTCCTTCCTCGGGGTCACCGCCGCCGCGGTCGCCGGGTCCGCCGCGGCGCCTGCCGCATCCTCGTGGTCTTCGCCGGCGTTCGCGGCCAGCCCGGCCGGCGACGTGGTCGGCCGGATAACCGTCGGCTACCAGGGATGGTTTGCCTGCATCGGCGACGGCGCCCCGATCGACGGGTGGTGGCACTGGAGCCAGAACTGGTCGCAGCCGCCCTCGCCGTCCAACAACAACCTCAAGGCGTGGCCCGACATGCGGGAGTACGTGAGGTGGTACCAGACCGCCTACGCCAGCCTCAGCAACGGCGACGCCGCCGGCCTGTTCTCGTCCTACGACCAGTCCACGGTCAACGCGCACTTCCGGTGGATGCAGCAGAACGACTGTGACACCGCGGCGCTGCAGCGGTTCAACCCGAACACCTCCGAGGGGCCGACCCGCGACGCGATGGCGGCCAGGGTGCGTTCCGCCGCCGAGGCCTACGGGCGCAAGTTCTACATCATGTACGACGTCACCGGCTGGACGAACATGCAGTCGGAGATCAAGGCCGACTGGACGGCCAAGATGTCGGCCCACACGGCCTCGCCGGCCTACGCCCGGCAGAACGGCCTGCCGGTGGTGTGCATCTGGGGCTTCGGCTTCAACGACAGCAACCATCCATGGGACGCGGCTACCTGCCTGGACGTCGTCAACTGGTTCAAGGGGCAGGGTGTCTACCTGATCGGCGGGGTGCCGCGTGAGTGGCGGACCGGCACGGGCGGGTCGCGGTCCGGCTACCTGGGCGTGTACCACGCGTTCAGCATGCTGTCTCCGTGGATGGTCGGCGCCATCGGCACGGCCGCCGACTCCGACTCCGCGTACCAGACTTACACCGTCCCTGACCTGGCGGACTGTGCCGCCAACGGTATCGACTATCAGCCCTGCGTCCTGCCCGGTGACGTGTCGGCGAGTCAGCGCGCGCACGGCGACTTCATGTGGCGGCAGTTCTACAACATGGTCCGCGCCGGGGTGCAGGGCATCTACATTTCCATGTTCGACGAGTACGGAGAGGGCAACCAGATCGCCAAGACCGCCGACACCCAGGCCAGCGTGCCCGGCGGATCCGGCCTGCTCACGCTGGACCAGGACGGCACCGACTGCTCGTCGGACTACTACCTGCGCCTGACCGGCGACGGGGGCCGCATGCTGAAGGGCCAGATCGCGCTGACCGCCACCCGCCCGACCCCGCCGGTGATCACCGCGGGCGGCACGGGCATGGTGCTGAGCCTGCAAGCCATGGCCAACAACATGATCGTGACCGCGGACAACGCGGGCGCCTCGCCGCTGATTGGCAACCGCACCGCGATCGGCACCTGGGAGCAGTTTGACCTGCTCGACGCGGGCAATGGCAACATGGCGCTGCGGGCCCACGCCAATAACATGATCGTGACCGCCGATAACGCGGGCGCCTCGCCGCTGATCGCCAACCGCACCGCGGTCGGGCAGTGGGAGACGTTCCAGCTCATCCACAACTCCAACGGCACGGTCAGCCTGCGCGCGATGGCCAACAACATGATCGTGACCGCGGACAACGCGGGCGCCTCGCCGCTGATCGCCAACCGCACCGCGATCGGCACCTGGGAGCAGTTCACCCTGATCAGCGACAACTGAGCAAGATCAGGCACGATCAGGCTCCTGGAGTCGGTCCCCACCTCCGACAGCGCCTGGCTCGCCGGCGCTCAGCCGGCCCGCGGTTCAGCCCGCTAGCCGGGCTTTCCAGATTTCCTCGCTGGGCCAGCGCCGGGACCAGCCGGCGGAGACGTCGGCGTAGTCGCGGTGCGCCGGATCAGGCGCCTGGACCTCGATCAGGTCCTCGATGACGAAGCCGCAGGAGCGCAGCAGGCGGATCATGTCGCCGTGCCCGAGGGTGAACTCCACCCCCAGTCCCTCTTCCCGCCGCGACAGGCCGAACTGAGGCCGCCGCAGCGCGGCGCCCGCGGGCGCGCCGGATTGCGCGCACAGCGCGAACAGCGGCGAGCGGCGGGTGAACGCCAGCCGGCCGCCGGGCCTCAGCACGCGCGCGGCCTCGGGGATCCACCGGTACGGGTCGCACCACAGCGAGGCACCGTAGTCGCTGATCGCGAAGTCGAACGTGCCGTCGCCGAAGGGGATTTGCTCGGCGTTGCCCAGCACCAGGGGAAGGCCCAGGCCGAACTCGGCTTGCATCGCCCGCGCGGTGGCCAGCTGCTGCCGGGACAGGTCGAGCCCGACCGGGTGCGCGCCGGCCCGCGCCAGCCAGGCCGATACGTACGCGGTCCCGCAGCCCAGCTCGATGACGCGCATCCCGGCCAGGTCGGCGGGAAGCATCGACGCCTGCGACTCGGGGGTAGCCCACAGCCCCCAGCGCGGATCCCGTGCCGACCAGTGTCCGCGCGCCAGCGGCCCGTGCGACGCCGCCGCATGCTCATCCCAGTGGCGCCGGTTCCGCCCAACGTGCCCAGCGTGATCGCGGGTGGCCATGCAGGCATTAGAAACGGGATGCTGTCCCGACGGCAACCGGTATATACAGCAGCAATGAGCGAGGAGACCCTGCCGGGCGGCAACACCGATGGCGCCGTGCTGATCGACGGCGTCGTCCACAAGCGGGCCGCATCTTGGACACCGACGGTACACGCCCTGCTGCGGCACCTGGAGCGGGCCGGCGTTGACGGCGTTCCCCGGGCACTCGGCTTCGACGAGCAAGGGCGCCAGATGCTGACCTACTTGCCCGGAGAGGTGATCGGCGACCGTGTTCCCTGGCCCGCCTGGGCGCACGCCGACTCGACTCTGATACAGGTTGGCCAGTGGATGCGACGCATCCATGACGCGACGGCTGACTTCATGCCCCCCGAGGGCGAGCGGTGGTTTATCGATCGTCCGATGCAGCCTGGGTGGATCGTTGGTCACCAGGATGCGGCGCCGTACAACGCGGTGATGGACGGCGACCGGCTGATCGGCTTCTTCGACTGGGACACGGCGAGTCCGTCGCGACGAGAGGACGATCTAGCATTCTCGGCACTTCTGTGGGTGCCGCTCACCGCTGCGGAAGCCGCCGAGCAGTCAGGCTCGCACGATGTCAGGGACCGGTCCCGCCGCCTGCATCTGCTGCTTGACGCCTACCGCTACGACAGCGACCGCCGGGCCTTTGGCGCGGTGGTCGTGCGGCGTGCCCGCCGGCAGGCAGGCGTCATCCGCAGCATGGCCGATGCCGGCGACCGGGCCGCAATCGCGCTGCTGCCCATCGCGAGCCGCCTCGAGCAGTCCGCGTCCTACGTCGAGGCGCTGCCGGGTGACTTCTGGACGCCTGAGCGCAGGCTCCCTCCCGCCCTATGATCCGTTTAGAGTTCCTCGCCGCACATGTCGAGATCGGCATTCCGGCTCCGTTCAGGTAGCGACTGCGAGCCCGCACGGGGCCGCAGCCCGCGAGAATAGGAGTCTGTGATGCCCAGGTACCTGCTGATGGTGAACCACGACAACGGCGTCGTCGACACGGGCTTTAGCGAGTGGACGCCAGAAGAGGTCGCGGCCCACATGAGCTACTACGACGCGCTGGGCCGGGACCTGGCCGAGAGCGGCGAGATCGTGCAGTTCATGGGCCTGGCCGACCCCCGGCTGGCCCGGATCGTGCGTTCCGACGGCGTCTCGGCCCCGGTCGTGTCGGACGGGCCGTTCCCCGAGTCCAAGGAGGTGCTGGCCGGGTTCCAGGTGGTCGACGTCGAGTCCGAGGCCCGCGCCGTGGAGATCGCGGCCCGGGTGTCGGCCGTGCCCGGCCCTGGCGGCGTCCCGATCCAGCAGCCCATCGAGGTCCGCGAGGTCATGCAGGAGTCGGGCGGCGACGTGTGACCAGCGCCGCCGGCCAGGTCGAGGACCTGCTGCGCGAGCTCGCGCCGCAGGTCCTCGGCACGATGGTCGGGCGGTTCGGGCAGTTCGACGCCTGCGAGGACGCCGTCCAGGAGGCCCTGCTGGCGGCCGCCCTGCACTGGCCAGGCGAGGGCGTCCCCGAGAACCCGCGCGGCTGGCTGCTGCAGACCGCCGGCAACCGGCTCCGCGATCAGGCCCGCAGCGAGCAGGCTCGGCGCCACCGGGAGGAACGCGTCGCGCGCGAGCCCGCCGCGCCGGAGGCACCCGCCCGCGACGACACGCTGACGCTGCTGTTCCTGTGCTGCCATCCCGCGCTCACCCCGGCCTCGGCGATCGCGCTCACGCTCCGCGCCGTCGGCGGCCTGCGCACCGCCGAGATCGCCCGCGCCTACCTGGTCCCCGAGGCGACCATGGCCCAGCGCATCAGCCGGGCCAAGCAGCGCATCGAGGCCGCCGGCGCCCGCTTTGACCTGCCCGGGCCGGAGACCGAGGAGTGGCAGACCCGGCTGGCCTCCGTGCTGCACGTGCTCTACCTCCTGTTCAGCGAGGGCTACGCGGCCAGCGCCGGGCCCTGGCTGGCCCGCGCCGACCTGTCGGACGAGGCCATCCGCCTGACCAGGCAGGTGCACCGCATGCTGCCCAGGGGAGAGGTCGGCGGGCTGCTGGCGCTCATGCTGCTGACCGACGCCCGCCGGCCGGCCCGCACCGGTCCGGCCGGCCAGCTGATCCCCCTGGCCGAGCAGGACCGCAGCCGGTGGGACCGGCACCTGATCGCCGAGGGCACGGCGATCCTGAATCAGACCATGGGCAGCGGCCGGCCGGGCCAGTACCGGCTGCTGGCCGCCATCGCCGCCCTGCACGACCGCGCGGCGCGCGCCGAGGACACCGACTGGCCTCAGATCCAGGCGGTCTACGGCCTTCTGGAACAAGTAGCGCCCAGTCCCGTCGTCACGCTCAATCGGGCCGTGGCGCTGGCTATGGTCGACGGCCCCGGGGCGGGCCTGGCTCTGCTCGCCACGCTCGGCCAGCCTGGCGGCACCCTGGCCGGCCACCACCGGCTGCACGCCGTCCGGGCCCATCTGTATGAGATGGCCGGCGATGTCGACACCGCCCTGACCCACTACCGCGAGGCGGCCGCCCTCACCACCAGCATCCCCGAGCAGCGCTACCTGGTGGAGCGGGCCGCCCGCCTGCACAGTAACCCGCCTGCACAGTAAGGAGAGGCGACCATGACAGATCCGCGAGCCGGGCGGCTGGCCGAGTTCCGCCGGCGGCGGCTGGGCTTGTTCCTGCACTGGGGCCTGTACTCGCTGGCCGCCCGGCACGAGTGGGTGCGGAACCGGGAACGGCTCAGCGACCAGGACTATCTCCCGTACTTCGAGCACTTCGATCCCGATCTGCATGATCCCCGGGTGTGGGCGGCCGAGGCCAGCAACGCGGGCATGCGGTACGTAGTGGTGACCACCAAGCACCACGAGGGCTTCGCGCTGTGGGACTCGGCGCTGTCGGACTACACCGTGGCCCGGACGCCGTACGGGAAGGATCTCATCGGGCCGATCGTGACCGCGTTCCGTGAGCAGGGCCTGGGCGTGGGCTTCTACCACTCGCTGATCGACTGGCACCATCCCGACTTCCCGGTCGACGGGCTGCACCCGCAGCGCGACGACCAGCCGTTCCGGGCCGCGGAGAGCGGCCGTGACATCGGCCGCTACCGGGCGTTCCTGCACGGGCAGGTCACCGAGCTGCTCACCCGCTACGGCGAGATCGACACGATGTGGTTCGACTTCTCCTACCCGGATCAGGTCGGGGGCGGGAAGGGGCAGGCCGACTGGGACTCGCCCGGGCTGCTCGAGCTGGTCCGCCGGCTGCAGCCGGGAGCGCTGGTCAACGACCGGCTGGACCTGCCCGGCACGGCCGACTTCGTCACGCCCGAGCAGTACCAGCCGGCCGGGCCCATGACCGTGGCGGGCCTGCCGGTGGCCTGGGAGGCCTGCCAGACCCTGAACGGCAGCTGGGGCTATGACCGCGACAACCTGGACTGGAAGCCGGTCGACCTGCTGATCCGGATGCTGGTGGACACGGTGGCCAAGGACGGCAACCTGCTGCTCAACGTGGGGCCGAACGGGCGGGGCGAGATGGATGATCGGGCCCTGGCCACGCTGCGGGGGATCGGGCGGTGGATGCGGCTGCACGAGCGGTCGATCGTCGGCGCCGGGCCGAGCGCCTTTACCCCGCCGGCCGACTGCCGTTACACCCAGCGCGGCGACCGGCTGTATGTGCACGTCTTCGCCTGGCCGTTCGGGACCCTGGACCTGCCCGGGCTCGCGGGCCAGGTCCGCTACGCCCAGTTCCTGCACGACGCGTCGGAGGTCCGGCGCCGGGTGGCGGACCCCGCGGCGGGGACGCTGACCCTCGAGCTGCCGGTCCAGCGCCCGGACGTTGCCGTGCCCGTCATTGAGCTGTTCCTGTCATTGCGCCCGGCGTAGGACAGGTTCTAGCGTGCTCGTCAGGCCTGGCGGCAGATTTCATCGCATGCCGCCGCAGGAAATGGTTTGGGGAGGTCGCGTGAAGTTCCGGTTCATCCATGCGCCATTAGTGACGGTCACCGCGGTGGCCGCACTGGGCATCGGCCTGGCCAGCGCGCCGCTGGCCAGCACCGCCGC
>Ga0102924_1001739_pt1 | contig 24638 bp, 23 predicted proteins | sample PaiPotPPM11metaG_FD_80116 | JGI IMG/M metagenome (GOLD analysis project Ga0102924, IMG submission 80116) | Iron sulfur acid spring bacterial and archeal communities from Banff, Canada, to study Microbial Dark Matter (Phase II) - Paint Pots PPM... ...
CGCGAGCCGGTTCCGGTCCCGGACGGTCAGCTGCATGATGGGCTCGAAGCCCTTCTCCACCAGCAGGTGCGCCGACGCCAGCGAGGACATGTGGACGTGGGCCCCGGTGTTATCGGTGCAGTTGATGGCGTCGACCGATCCGCGGAGCATCTCCGCCCGTCGCCAGGTCGCGTCGGGATCCGGACTGTTGCTCGACGAGAGCTCGGCGGTGACGACGAAACGGCCGTCGCGCAGCAGCTCGGCGAGCCGGCTAGGGTTCGGCATGCGGTGCCCACCCCTTTGGCGCGACCTGGTCGCGGCCGCTGACCAGGTTGATCCACGAAGAGCTTCCCTGCAGCTGCCAATCGACGGGCTTCTGCAAATGCTGAATGTGATCCTTGAAAACCGGCAGCCGTTGCGAGCCCTCCCACGCTTCGACCCAGACGCATCGCTTGTCCGCGTACACCTCGCAATTGCCGTTGGCGCGGACGCCACCGCACGGGCCGTTGCGGAGATTCTTCGGGCAGCGCATCGGGCAACTCAAGCCGGTCGAGTGCAGGATGCACTGGCCGCACATCCGGCAGTCCCAGACCGCCGCCTTGAGCGGCTTCTCAACGGCGACGACCAGGCGTTCGAGCACGCGCACCGGCTATCCCTTGCGCAGCGTCTTGTCGATCAGTTCGACAGCCTGGGTGAGCGCCGCATTCTCAGCCGCTTGCGCCGCACCCACGATCTGCTTGGCCATCCTGGTGGCGATGGACGCATCGGGTGAGTAGTGGTCGGCGCCCGCGAGCTTAGCGTATTCCTCGGTGACCGGAGCGCCGCCAACCATCACCGCGACTTTGTCGCGCAGACCGGCCTTCTCCAGCGCCTGGACGTTCACCTTGAACATCGGCATGGTGGTGGTGAGGAACGCCGAGAAGCCGACGATGTGCGGCTCGTTGGTCCGGACGGCTTCGACGAATTTCTCTGGGGGACAGTTGACGCCGAGATCGACGACCTCGAAGCCGGCGCCCTCCAGCATGATGACCACGAGGTTCTTTCCGATGTCGTGGATGTCACCTTTGACGGTGCCGATCACGACCTTGCCGATGGGCTTGGCGCCGGTCTCGGCGATCAGCGGGCGCAGGATGACGAGCGCGCCCTGCATCGCTCGGGCCGCGATCAGCATCTCGGGGACAAAGAAGTCACCTTTCTCGAACCGGCGGCCGACCTCTTCGAGTGAGGGGATCAGGGCCTTGAACAGGATGTCCATCGGATCCATACCGAGCTTCAGGGCTTCCTGGGTCAGCGCCTTCACTTCCGGGGCGTGTCCATTGAGGGTGTGATCGAACAGCTCCTGTCGAATCTCCTCCTCCCGACTCACGCCTTGCCTCCTTGCGTTGGGGGTCGCGGGGTTCCCCCCGCGTGTGGGATGTAGCCCATCCGTCGCGAGATTGCCTCGCCGGCCTCGCGTGTCACCTCACCGAGCTCGTTGAGTCGCTGCGGGCTAACGCGGTACGACGGCCCGGCCACGCTGACCGCGGCCTGGACCCGGCCGTCGGCTGCTCGCACGGGCGCAGCGACGGCGTTCAACCCGAGCTCGAGCTCCTCGAGGGTGAAGGCGTAACCGTCCTCCACCACCCGGCGCAGCTGCTTCTCGAGCGTGCGCGAGTCGGTGATGGTGCGAGGCGTCAGTCGTGGCAGGGTCGCGGCGAGCATCCGGTGACGCTCTGCCTCAGGAAGGTACGCGAGTAGCACCTTGCCGTTTGAGGTCGCGTGTAGCGGCGTCTGTTTGCCCACCCAGTTGACGTTGACGACCAGGTTGGGCGCGGCGATCTGGTCGATGTTGACCACCTGGTTCCCCTGGAGGATGGCGAGGTTGACCGTTTCGCCGGTGCGCAGCGCGAGCTCTTCCAGCACGGGGCGGGCGGCGCGGGCTAGGTCGACTTCGGCAACGACCGAGCCCGCCAACCGCACCAGGCCGAATCCCAGGCGGTACTTCTCGGTGCTCGGATTCTGCTCCACGAGGCCGTGCTCCTCGAGGGTCGACAGCAGCCGGAAGACGGTCGATTTGTGCACCTCCAGCCGCCGGGCCAGGTCGGTGACCCGCATCTCGGGCTCGGTCCCGAGGAGCTTGAGGATCTCCAGGGCCCGGTCGAGCGACTGCACTTTGTTGCGCGTGGCGAAACCGGTGCTCATCGCACAACAAACTATAACTTCTCAGGACCGGCTCCGCAACTCCAACGAGTCCGGGGCTAGCGTGGTCTGGTGAGGCTGCGGTACGGCGGGTCCGTGGGAAAGAGTGCTGCCCTGCTCATTGTCCTCGGCGGCGCGTTTGTCCTGGCCTGGTTGATCGTCGGGATCGGTTTTTTGCACCGGCTCACCGGCTGGCAGCTTGGGGCCGGCGGCGCTCTGGGCGCAGTGGGCATCATCCTGTTCCTGGCGGGCGTCAATATCGCCCGGAGACGAAAGAGAGCCTGAGGGCATTCGGCCTCAGGCGGATGTTCGGCTGGGCTCTCCCGCCTTGACTCGGCGGATCTCTGCGTTGACCGCCGTCAGTACCTTCTGGACGTCGCCGATCACCGCATAGTCCGCTTGGGCCACGATCGGCGCTGCGGGATCGGTATTGATCGCGAGGATGTGCTTGGCGGCCCGGCATCCCACCATGTGCTGGATCGCGCCGCTGATCCCACACGCGATGTAGAGATCCGGCGCGATCCGGGTGCCGGTCTGACCGACCTGGTCGCTGTGTGGCCGCCAGCCCAGGCTGGTTACGGCGCGCGAGCAGCCGACCGCGCCGCCGAGCAAGTCCGCCAGGTCTTCGAGCGAGGCGAAGCCTTCGGCACTGCCCACGCCGCGGCCGCCACCGACGACGACGCGCGCCTGCGCGAGCGAGATCTTCCCCGTGTCAGCCTCGACCTGGGGGATAAGGCGCACGCGGAAATCCTTGTCATCCAACTCGGGCGTAAAGGCGCGAGTCGCGACCTCAGTGCGGTTGGGCGAAGCCTCGGCCGTCAGGGCATGCGGCGCATGGGTCAACAGCTTGATGCGGCCCTTGAGGTGCGCCTCCTCGAGCAGGCTGCCACCCCAGCGCTGACGCGTGACGATGAACGGATCACCAACCGCGACTTCGGTGCAGTTGGCCGCCAACGGCAACGTCATCCGCGCGGCGACATGGGCCATGACCTCGCCGCCGCGGTCGCTCGCCGTCCCCATAACGATGTCGGGATTGAGCTGGTCCACAAGATCGGCGATGGTGTGCGCCCACGCGGCCGGCGCGTACTCCGCTAATCGTGCATCGTCGGCCAGATGCAGCGTGCTCACGCCGTACGACGAAAGGATTCCGGCGGCCGCCGCTCCTCTGGAACCGATCACCACTGCCTCGAGCGGCCGACCCATCGTCCGCGCGAGGCGTCCCGCCATCGTGAGCACCTCGAGCGACAGCATGGTCGGTGCTCCGGCGGCGTGCTCGATAAACGCGAGGACCATGCTCAGAGCAGCCTCAGCCGCTGCAAGAGCTCAACCACCTGCGCGCCCGCGTCACCATCTCTTCCGAGGATCTCGACCGTGTGGCCGGCCTGCACCGGCAACTTGAGCCGGATCTTCTCGAGCCCGCCATCCTGCCACTGTGGCCTGATCCTCTCGACCTCTTTCTTCTTGGCCTTCAGCCGCCCGGGGAGTGACGGGTAGCGCGGCAGGTTGATCCCCTCCTTCACCGTCAGCACGGCCGGGAGCGGCACGTCGGCTACCTCCCAGCCCGATTCCGTCTGTCGGCGAACTGTCGCGCGCCCGTCGATAACTTCCAGCGCCTTGATCCCGGTGACGCACGGCAGATCGAGCGCGTCGGCAACCCGGACGCCCACCTGGTACCCCGCACTGTCGGCTGACTCATTGCCGAACATCACGAGGTCACAGGTGCGCCCGGAGGCACGCTCGCCGCCGATCGCCTCCACGATCGCCGAGGCGGTCGCGATGGGGTCCCACTCGCGACCATCGGTTTCGAGGAGCATGGCTCGCTCGATGCCCAGCGCCATCGCGTCGCGCAGCTGGTCGATTGCGGCCTCGGGCCCCAGGGTCAGCACGGTCGAGCTCCCGCCGTGCTTTTCGGTAAGTCGCACAGCCTCCTCGACGGCGCATTCTTCGTGGGGGCTGACGGTAAACCCGAGGTAGCGGGTGTCGATCTCCTGGCCATCGGCGCGGAGCGTGATCTGGCCGGCGGTGGCGGGAACGCGCTTGATGCAGACGAGGACGTTCATCGTTGGCTGGGGTTAGCTCCGCACGCGGATGTTCTGCGGATCGAAGAGGGGCGTGGGTCCGACGACGGCGACCGTTGCCGGGTATTGTTCGCCGAAATATTCCACCGCGAGCCTGGTGCCAACCTTCGCCTGCTCCGGCGGGAGGAAGCTCATCAGGATGGTCTTGCCGACCGATGGGCCGGACCCGGCGCTCGTGACATACGAGCCCCGTCCGTGCCGATCGACAATCCGCTCTCCCTTTTGCGACAGGACCGGCTCGCGCCCCATCGGGTAGCGCCTGAACCCCGATCGTGAGGTGTTGTCGTCGAGGGTCAGCGTGCAGAGGATCGTGGCCGGCGGTTCGGCGCGCTGCTTGAGGTAGGCCTCCTTGCCGATGAAGTCCTGCGGCTTGACCTGGGGCCGAGCGAGCCCGGTCTCCACCAGGTTGAACTCTTGCTCGAGCTCGTTGCCGTACGCGCGGTAGCACTTTTCGAGGCGTCCCGTGGTGCCGTAGACGCCGATCCCAACCGGTGCGATCCGAAGCGGCTGGGCCGCCTGCCAGATCGCGTCCCACAGCCGCGCCCCTTGCTCGAACGGCACGTAGATTTCCCAGCCCAGCTCGCCGACGTAGGAAATGCGAGACGCGAGCGCGCGCACCGGGCCGAGGTCGATGAAGCGACAGGTCCCGAAAGGAAAGCCGTCGTTTGAGACGTCGGCGTCGCTGATCGATTGCAGCAGGTCGCGGGCGTGCGGTCCCCAAACGCCGATCGTCGCCCAGCTCGAGGTGAGATCGGTGAGCTGCACCGCGCCGTCCTCCGGTAGGTGGTCCGCAAACCACTTGCGGTCCCGCATCCCGTCGGCGCCGCCGGTCACCACGCGGAAATGGTGGGTCCCCAGCCGCATCACGGTCAGGTCGGCCTTGATCCCGCCGGCCGGGTTCAACAGCGAGGTATAGATCACCCGGCCGACCGGAAGGTTCATCTGGACCACGCACATCTTCTGCAGGTAGTCGAGCGCGCAGGTGCCCGCGATATCGAAGACGGCGAACGCCGACAGATCGACCATGCCGCCGCGGTCCCGCATCGCGAGATGCTCGGCGTTGATGATCGGGGACCACCAGCGCGCGTCCCACTCGTAACGCCGGGGCATCACCCGGTCGCCGAACTCGGCCAGCAACGGCTTGTTCGACTCGTACCAGTTGGGCCGCTCCCAGCCGGCGGTTTCGAAGAAGACAGCGCCCAGCGCCTTCTCTCGTTCGTAGAACGGGCTGACGCGGACCCTCCGGTTCGAATCCCATTGCTCACGCGGATGGACGATGCCATAGGTCTTGTTGAACCCTTCGGCGGTACGACCCTTGATGTGCGCCTGCGTTTTCTGGTGGTCGCAGAAGCGCGCGATGTCCGAGCTGGACGGGTCGATCTCCGAGACCCCCGACGTCATCCACTCGGCGACGCAGCGCGCGATGCCCGGCGCCTCCTTGATCCAGATCGCCGCCACCGACCACAGGCCTTTCACCTCCGGGGTCTCGCCCAGCAGCGGGAACCCGTCCGGCGTCAGCGAGAGCAGCCCGTTGATCGAGTGACGGATGCCGACCGCTGGATCGCCCAGGATGTCCGGCATCAGCTCCAGCGCGTGCTCCAGCGACTCGTCAAAATCCTCTTTCGTAAACGGCAACTCGGTCGGTGAGAGCTTGGATTGCGTCAGCGACGGGATATCGTCCGGGTCCCAGAGCATCGGCCGGTGATCGTAGGACCCAACCTCCATGTCGCTCCCGTGCTGTCGCTCGTAGCCGTTGGTGTCCATATCGCGGATGATCGGGTACTTAATCTCGCCCACGGTGTCCGCGAACAGTGGCACCGGACCGACGCTGATCATCTGGTGCACCGCCGGGCTGAGAGGAATCGAAGCTCCTGCCATTCGGGCGATCCGCGGGCTCCAGACGCCGCTGGTGATGACCACGACTTCGGTCTCGATGTCGCCCTTGTCCGTCCGCACTCGCCGTACCCGGGCGTTCTCGACGTCGATGCCGGTGACTTCAGTCCCGGGCGCGACGGTCAGCGCACCCATCGCCTGCGCCTTCTCGCGCATCAGGGTGCCGCCGCGCAAGGAATCGACGGTGCCGATTCCGGGCGTGCTGAAACCGCCGAGGATGATCTCCTCGTCGATGTAGGGCACCAGCCGCTTGACCTCAGCCGGCGAGAGCAGCTCCGCGTCGATGCCCCAGGCTTTGCTCGAGGCCATCCGGCGCTTCAGTTCTTCGACGCGCTCGGTGGTTCGGGCCACCTCGATGCCGCCGCTCTGCGTAAAGACGCCCAGCTCCTTGTACTGCCGGACGCTGTCGAGCGTGAAGAGCGTCATCTCCTTGGAGTGGTCGGTAAGAAAGATGAAGTTCGAGGCATGACCCGTCGAGCCACCCGGATTTGGCAGTGCGCCTTTGTCGACCAGCACGATGTCCCTCCACCCCTGGCAGGCCAGGTGGTAGGCCATGCTGTTGCCGACGATCCCCGCACCGATCACCACGACCCTTGCCTGGGCGGGCAGGCCTGTCACGCGCATCCCCTCCTGTGTCGTTAACGCCGGCTCACAGCATAACGAGGAGGCAATTTGGCTCGGCGCCGATCAAGCTCCCCCGGTCTACGAGCCGGTACGCAGGTTTCCGAGCAGAATCGGCATCGTCGTCGGCAGCCGCTGCTCGCCAGGCTCGATGGTGATCGCGAACTGCTGGAACCGAGAGATGTCACCCGTCAAACGGGCGGCGAGGTCGCCGTTGGTGCTCGAGCCGATGCCCTCGTCGACCGGCACGCCGTTTCCGATCAGCCACATTTCGTAGACCTGTCCGGACGCCAACTTTGGCAGGCCGGTAGCAGCGACGACGGCCGCCTGCTGGTCCTTGAAGTAAACCAGACGCGCCTGCGCACCCGGCGCATGAGTGGCATCGCCCTGAAAGGTGTAGGCGACTGTCGCAGCGTTGGGCACGGTTAGGCGGCCGATCAATGCGCCCGCCGCGAGGGCGACCACCAGCGCAGCGGCGACGGCGAGGTAGGCCGGCCGCATCCACAAGCTCGGGCGTCGACCGACTCGGCGCCGCGTCATCGTGTTCTGCGGCAGCAAGGGGAGCGGCGGCACGGCGGCCGGCTGGGATCGTTCGGCATTGACGGCTTCCATGATCCGGCGGCCTAGAGACGGAGACGGATCACGATCCTCCACGGTTAGCGCCAGCATCGACGCGGTCGCCCGCAGCTCGGTGGCGACGTCGCGATGTTCCTCACAGGAGAGGAAATGCTCCTCAATCCGCTGCCTCTCGTCGCCTGTCAGGGCGTCGAGCGCGTAGGCACCGAGGAGCTCCTCGGCCTCGTCGTGATTCATGGCGGTCATACGGTGACTCCTCGTGCCAGCAGGAAGGCTCGCATCTTTTCCAACCCGATCCGCATCCGGCCCTTGACGGTCCCCAGCGGCACCTGCATCTGTTGCGCAATCTCGACCTGGGTGAGGCCGGCGAAATAAGCGAGGCTTAGCGTACGGCGCTGGGCCTCAGGAAGCTCGTCGAAAGCCTCGCGGATTTGCCTGCGCTCCAGGTCAAGGGCGACGGCGGCCCACGGATCCGGGACGCCGCCGGCCGGCTCCGCCGAATCGAGTTGGACCTCGGTGCGTGCCCTGGCGTTGCCACGCAGGCGGTCGATCGCGCGGTTACGGACGATGGAGAGCAGCCAGTTGCGAAGGCCCCCGCGGCTGGCGTCGAAGCCCGCGGCGTGGCGCCACACGGCGACGAACGCGTCCTGAACGGCATCCTCGGCCGCGCCTCGGTCGTTCAGGATGCGGTAAGCGACGCCAAGCGCCAGCCGGCCATAGCGGCCATAGAGAGCCTCGATCGCGGTGCTGTCGCCACGCTGAAGCTGCGCCGCCATTTGACCATCGGGGTCCGGAGCGTCCCCACTCATGCCGTACCACATTTATACGGTTACCCAGCCTGTACGGATCACCGGCGCATCGATTTGGAAGGGGCCAGGCCTCGCGATTGATCCAGACGGCGCTGGCCGTCGTACTGCGAATCGAGGGGGCACATTTGATTCGAGGAGGAGGCAAAGCACATGGCGGATCACCTCGACGCGCCGGGACTGCACTCACCCGCGCCAGGAGGACCTCGCACCGACATCACCGACATCTACGCCTTCGTCAAGCCCGGCGACGCGACCAAATCGATCTTGATCCTGAACGTCAACCCACTCGCGCCTACGCTGGCGACCGCGTTCGATGCCAACGCTATCTACGAGCTCAACATCGACACTAACGGCGATGCCGTCGCCGAGCGGGCGTTCCGCATCCGCTTCTCGGAGCCTGAAGGCGGCGCCCAGCAGGCGATCGTCCACCTGGCGATCGGGCCACAGGCGGCGTCCGCGAATGACGGTGGCAGCCCGGTCATCGTTCATGCGCCCGTGTCCTTTGGCCAGTCCACCGCGGTGACCGCTCAGGGCGACTACAAGTTCTTCGCGGGGATCCGCAGCGATCCCTTCTTTTTCGACCTGCTCGGATTCCTCGCAGGGTTCAAATTCACCCAGGGGGACTTCTTCCTGGACAAGAACGTCTTCTCCATCGCCCTCGAGGTGCCGAACGTCGCGGCCCTCGGCTCCAATTCAAAGGTCGGCATCTGGGCACGAACCCTGATCGATACCAGCGACGCCCTGGTTCCGGACGACCGGATGGGGCGGCCGGCGATCAACACCGTCTTCAACCATGGCAGCGACAAGAACACCTTCAACCAGATCGACCCGGCGCAAGATCGTACGGCCCTGACCGCAGGTGGCATCACGTTTGTGCAGAGTTTTGCGAACACGCTGATTCAGTTGAGCACGGTGGGCGCGACGCTCGGCGGACACGGCACCTATAGCGCCGACGAGGCGACGGCGATCGCCCAGATCCTGCTGCCGGATATCCTGACCTACGACTATTCGGACTCCAGCGGATTCCTCAACGGCCGGAAGCTCACTGACGACGTGATCAATATCGAGCTCGGCCTCGTGACCAACGGCTCGTCACTGCATGACGACGCTGACGCTCACACCGACCTGCTGCCCGTCTTTCCATATCTCGGGAACCCGCATTAGGAGGGACATCCGTGAACAAGATCGAACGACGCAAGTTTCTCAAGGTCACCGGGGCTGGCGTCGCTGGTGCGGCGGCTCTCTCGGCACTCGGACCCCTGGCCACGCTCGTGACATCCGTGAAGGACGGCGAGCTTCATTTTCGGGCTGTGACCGGGTTGCCCAATAGTCCATTGCCCGCCTACGCGTCATATGTCCTTGAAGGCCGCGTCAACCTGAAAACAAAGTCGGGCGTCATGACCCGATCGCTGATGGCGGGCGCACCCGACGCGATGAGCGAGATCGCATTCCCCGGTGTCGCCAGGTCGGCGGCGGTCTCCAACGTCCGAGTGACCGATCGAGTGGTGCGGATCACGGGGCGCGTCAATAACCCGGCCCAGTTGACGACGGGCGAAAGCGACCTGGCCGAGATCACCCTCGATCGCTCGAAGGGGCTTGCCTGGGCGCAATTCTTCGGGAGCGAGGTGACGATGCGCCTGGAGTACACCGAGGGCTAGCGGCCCGCGATCACGGCGTCGAGGGTCCTCGGCCGAGCCGCTCGAGGACCCTTTCCAGGTCTGACTTGAGGACCCGGCGGCCGAAGATCGGGAGACTGATGGCGATCAACCGGCCGCGGAGGGTCCGAGGGGTCCGCACGGCCGGCACCTCGATTCGCGTGCCGCCGGTTGGCGTCGGCAAGAGCTTGTACTGCCAGCGGCTACCCGGAGCCCAGGCATCCGACTCGAGCGCGCGGACGGCGACCTCGCCGGCGGCCGCATTCCACTCATAGCGGTTGCGCTCCCAGGCCAGGGCGTTGCCCTCGGTGACGTCGGCCCAGTCGGGGCCCTGCCCGTGCACCCGGAAGTGCGCGTGGTCGATGTTCGGCCACACGATTGGACGCTGATCGCTGAAATCGATCAGGGCGTTAAGGACCCGTGCAGGCGGAAGGGCACTCGTGACCTCGAAGTGGATGGTCGGCATCGTCAGCCACCCGCCACGGCGCCCAGGATGGCCAGCGCGAAGATGACCACCCCAATGACGGTAGCGATGATTTCACCGGTCGTCATTCCCCGGGTCTGACGACCTGGATAGCGGGCCTCCTGGTAGGCGTTGGCCGCGCGCTGGACCATGTACGCGGCGGCCGCGAAGAGAACCCCGCTCGCAACGAAGAATCCGAGCCCGGTCAGCCCGCTCGCCCGGCTTCCTGCGCTCCCGGCCAGCGTGGAGGCGATGAACAGCCAGACCGTGCCGGCTGCGCTGAGCCTGACTGGCGATGAGATGCCTTCCAGCGCTTCCTTCAGGTCGTCGAACTGCTGGTAGATGACATACAGCCCGTAAAACGGGACCAGGATCCACCAGAAGGCCCGGGCATGGGGGAACTTCTCCCGCCTGGTGAACGCAAACAGCTGCCAGAGCCACCACAATTCGTAGGTTGCGGGCGCCAGGAAACCGAGCAGGCCAACCCGCCGGGCGGGACGGTAAAAGCCGCGGTCATCGGCCGGCGTCGTCGGAGCGGAGGCGGTCGAAGGAAACGGCGGATCCATGCCGCGTTCCATCATGAAGGATGCCGACCATTTCTCCCCATTGACGACCCCACGGATCGAGTGCTACCGTGCGGCTGACGGCCGATATATCGCTGGTGTACGGCCGATATACGGGGAGGGGAAGTTGGCGAGCGAGCTGACGACGGCTCGTCGGTTGCGCCGTGGCGACGAGGAGGGGTCGCTGCACACGGTCGTCCTTCAGAGTGCCTCGGTTCGGTCCCAGGGCGAGCGGGCCTACCTCCTGATCCGGGACCAAATCGTGACGCTGAAGCTGGCCCCGGGATCCGTCATCGAGGAGGCACGGCTCCGGCAGGAGCTGGGGCTGGGTCGAACGCCCATCCGGGAGGCGTTACAGCGCCTGGCCCACGAGAACCTGGTCACCTTCGTTCCCCACCGGGGCACGTTCGTGTCCGACATCAACCTGACCGATCTCCACCGCCTGACCGAGGTGCGCACCGAGCTCGAGGGCTATGCCGCCCGGCTCGCCGCCGAGCGGGCGACGGCGCCCGACCGGGCGCAAATGCAGCTGCTGATAACGGAGCTCGGCACCATCGACGAGGGCGACGTGCACAGCCTGATGCGACTCGATCAGCGCATCCACCGGCTCGTCTACCAGGCGACCCGCAACGCCTTCTTGCAGGCAATGCTCGAGGAGAGCTTCAACCTCAGCCTCCGCATCTGGTTTCTCGGCCTCGACCGCGGGGTCCGACTGAAGCAGGCGGTCGAGGAGCATCGCCAGCTGCTCGACGCCATCGTCTCGCGCGACGCCCAGAAGGCGGAATCCGTCATGCGCCAGCACGTCACCGGCTTCGAGCACGCCATTCGCAAGGTTCTGTAGGAGGAAAACAGTGAGAGTCTTTTACGCCACCGACCTGCACGGCTCCGAAGTCTGCTGGCGGAAATTCCTCAACGCGGCGAAGTTCTACGACGCCGACGTCCTGATCTGCGGCGGCGACATGACGGGCAAGGCGATGATCCCGATCGTCGAAGACGGCGACAGCTACGAGCTCACGCTGTCCGGCGTTTCGCAGCGGGTCGGCCGCGATGAGGTCGCCGAGGTCGAGGGCCAGGTGCAACGCAAGGGCTACTACCCGGTGCGGATGACCTCAGCGCAGGTCGCTGAGCTGGAGAAGGACCCGCAGAAGGTGCAGACACTCTTCACCGAGCAAATGTGCAAGACGGTGGAGCGTTGGATGCAGCTGGCCGCAGACAAGATGAAAGACAGCAAGGTGCGCATCTTCGTGGCCCCCGGGAATGACGACGAGATGGAGATCGACGAGGTGATCGCGAATGCCCCGCGGGTCGAGCTGGCCGAAGGCAGGGTGATCGACATCGGCGGCTACGAAATGATCTCGTCCGGCTGGGCCAACCCCACGCCGTGGCACACCTACCGCGAGGCGCCCGAAGAGGAGCTGGCGAAGCGAATGGAGCCGATGCTCCGCGATATCAAGGACATGAGCCGCGCCATCTTCAATTTTCATCCGCCGCCGTTCGGCACCGCCCTGGACGAGGCGCCGGCGCTGGACGAGAACCTGAAACCGTTGCATGGTGGCCGGGCGCTTCGGCACGTCGGCTCCAAGGCCGTGCGTGAGGCGATCGATAAATACCAGCCGATGCTCTCGCTCCACGGCCACATCCACGAAGGCAAGGGCATCACCCGCTTGGGCAAGACGCTCGCCATCAATCCCGGCAGCGCCTACGAAGAAGGAATGCTGCTCGCGTCGATCATCGAGCTCGACCCCAAGAAGGGCATCAAGAATTATCAGTTGGTCAACGGCTAGGAGGTGAAGCGCTAAAGGAAGACTGTGTCGACGGCGCCTCGCCTCATCAAATTTCGAAGGAGGAAGTAATGGCGACTACGACGACGGAAACGCCCCGTCCAACGCTGTTCCTGCGCAACGCCACCGGACTCGTCAAAGCCTGGTCGACGTTCGACGCCTTCTTATATGCCTTTTGGTCGGTCAACCTGGTCACGCTCGGGCTCTACGGAATGTCGTTCGTCTATGCCATCCCGGACGGCCAGCTCCTGGGAGCGGTCCTTCTCACCGGCGTGCTCGTTACCTTCCTGGTGATTACCTACGCGCAGCTGGTGAGCGCAATGCCGCGCGCCGGCGGCGATTATGCCTGGCAGAGCCGCATCCTGGGCGGCGGGGTGGGCTTCGTGCTGGCCATCACCGGATGGTGGTTCACACTCTGGCTATGGACCCCGATCTATGCCAACATCCTGGTGGTCCAGTTCTTCGCGCCGCTGGCCTACACCCTGGGCGCGACGGGCGTGGCCACTTTCTTCAGCAGCCAGACCGGGGTCTTTGTCAGTTGCCTGATCGTGCTCGCCTTTGTCAGCTGGGTCATCACCCTCGGCATGGAGGGCTACGCCAAGATCCAGCGGTTCTGCTTCTGGCTGGGGATGGTTGGCCTGGTCGCCATGCTCGGACTGCTGCTCTTCTCGAGCCATGACGCCTTCGTCAATGCCTTCAATCGCGAGGCCGGCTCGCTGTTCGGCGCCTCGGGGAACGCCTACCAGGCGACCATCGCCGCCTCGACCAAGGGTGGCGGTCCGACAGGTGTCGGCTTCGGTACCTTCGGCATCACCTCGACCTTCCTGCTGCTCCCCTTCCTCGCGTTCTACCTGCTCTGGCCGGTGTGGGGAGCCACACTGTATGGCGAGGTGCGCGGCGCCAAGGAGTATCGCAAGGTCTTCTCCGCCATGTTCTGGGGGCTGTGGGTGACGGTGGCACTGGTGGCGGTCATCATCCTGCTGATCGTCAAAACGATCGGCTGGGACTTCTACTACGCGGCCAACGCGTCGTACTGGAACAGCATCTTCGTGGCGGGCTCGCCGGCCCCGCCGGTGGGCATCTGGCCCTACCCGGTCATGTTGGCTGGCTGGCTGGTTAACAACCACCTCTTCCAGGCTCTTCTGATCGCGGTTATGGGCCTCTGGTTCTTCGGCTGGGCCGGAACCCTCTTTCTCTCGTCGACCCGGGTCATCTTCGCGGCCGCCTTCGACCGGGTGCTGCCCGAGTGGGCCGCCAACATCTCGGCCAAGCGGCGCGTCCCCTACGGTTCGCTGATCCTGATGATCATTCCCTCGCTCATCGTCAGCGCGATCTGGGCCTACCACCCGAGCTTCCAGGGCATCTTCCTGTGGGCGACGGGTGTGATCGCGATCACCTTCCTGGGGACCGTCATCGCCGCGGCCATCATGCCCTGGCGCCGGAAGGATATCTTCGAGAACTCGCCGATCGCCCGCTTCAAGGTCGCCGGCATTCCGGTGATCACCATCACCGGCGTGGTGAGCGCGATCTTCCTCGTGTTCATGCTCGCCGAGTGGTCGTTCAACGCCGTCTACGGGACGTCCTTCTCCCTCAACGCCTCGTCGCCGATCTACTTCCTGGTCACCTACCTGGTGGCCATCGCCATTTACGTGGTCGCCCGCGTGGTGCGCAAGCGGCAGGGCATTGACCTGGCGCGCATCCATCGGGAGATCCCGGTTGAGTAGTCGTTCGACCTTCTGACCGGAACGGCGCGCGCATGACGGAACTGCCGGGTCGTGCGCGCGCCGTCGTCATTGGAGGCGGCATCACCGGCACCAGCGTCGCCTACCATCTGGCGCAGGCCGGCTGGCGAGATACGGTGCTCCTCGAGAAAGCCGACTTGACCAGCGGATCGACCTGTCATGCAGCGGGACTGGTCACCCAGTTCAATCCCTCCCCCACCATGATGCGGTTCCGTCGTTACAGCATCGAGTTGTATCAGCAGCTGGGCATCTTTGAGACGGTGGGCAGCCTGCGCTTCGCCTCGAGCCGCGAGCAACTGCTGGAGCAGCGGCGGGGCGTGAGTCGCGCCCGAGCGATCGGGCTGGACGTTGAGCTGGTCTCGGCCGAGGATGCGGCACAGCTGATGCCCGCGATCAGCAAGGATTCGCTGTTTGGCGCGGTCTGGGTGCCGGGGGATGGCGCCCTCGATCCGCATACGGCCACCTTCGCCCTGGCAAAGGCCGCGCGCGAGCTGGGAGTGACGGTGCGCACCGATACGCGGGTGACCGGGATCGAGCTGTCCTCGCGAGGAGCGGTGCAGGCGGTGCAGACGCAGTCGGGGCGGATCGAGGCTGAGGTGGTGGTGATCGCGTGTGGCATCTGGGCCCCGCAAGTGGCCGCCATGGCCGGTGCGTTTGTCGTATCCACGCCAGTCGATCACCAGCACGCCGCGCTGCAGGCGGTCCAGGGCGCGCAGCTCCCGCAAACCATGCCGTGCTTTCGCGACCCGGACAACCTTATCTATGGGAAAGCCGAGGCGGGCGGCGTGGTGCTGGGCGGCTACGAGCTGAACCCCAACGCGCGATGGATCGACGGCGTTCCCTGGGAACACGCTGGGACCTCCGTCACTCCGGATCAGCGTCGCTTCGAGCCGCTCCTTCAGGGGGCGGCGCGGCGGTTTCCCTTCATCAGTGAGGCGGGCATCGTGAAACTCGTCTGCCATCCGGACGCCATGACCCCCGACGCGAATCCCCTGGTGGGGCCGGTACCGGGGGTCCATGGACTGTTCATGGCGGCCGGCCTGTCCTTGAACGGGTTTGGGGGCGCCGGCGGGATCGGGAAATCGCTGACGGAGCTGATCACGGCAGGAGAGAGCGAGCTGGACCTCTATGCCTATCGCCCCTGGCGCTTCGGCCCGGTCCATCGGGACCATCGCTACGTGGCCGAGCTGGCCAGAGAGGCCTACCGCTATTACTACTTCCTCCGCTATCCGTACGACGCCGACGAATGGGGCCGGCCACGCCGGACCAGCGCCCTGCATCATCGGATGCAAGACCTCGGCGCGGTCTTTGGAGCAAAACATGGCTGGGAACGACCCGAGCACTTCGAGCCGGGCCGGCCCTGGCGCCGGGCGGGCGCGGACCAGCGCCGATTCGGCTGGACTCGACCGCCATGGTTCGAATCGCAGGCCGAGGAGCATCGCGCGTTCCGCGAACGAGTGGGGATCATCGACATGACCTCGTTCGGGAAGATCGAGCTCGACGGTTCGGGAGCGCTCCCGCTGCTCGAGCGCGTCGCGGGCAACTTGATCGACCGGCCGGTCGGGAGCGTCGTCTACACCCAGCTCATCGACCGCCGTGGAGGGATGGCCGGAGACGTCACCATCACACGGCTCGGCCGGCATCGGTTCAGGTTGGTCACCGGTGCCGGATATGTGAACAGCGACCTCGGCTGGCTGCGGCTGCAGCGACGCGAGGAGGATGGGCCGGCTCAGATCCGTGAGACGACGGAGGAGCTGTGCGTCATCGGGATGTGGGGACCCCAGGCCCGTCAGGCGCTGGAGGGCCTCACGGATGACGACGTCTCGGAAGAGGGCTTCCCGTTCATGCAGGCTCGCGACATCCGCATCGATGGCCTCGACGTCTTCGCGCAGCGCGTGACCTATGTCGGCGAGCTGGGGTGGGAATTCTACGTCGAGCCCCGTCTCGCGGGGCAGGTGTGGGATCGCTTGGTGACCGCCGGGCGAGCGTTTGGCATTCGGCCGGGCGGCTACCGCGCGCTCGACTCGCTGCGGATGGAGAAGGGGTATCGCTATTACGGCACCGACCTCACTCTGCTGGACAATTCCCTGGAGGCCGGGCTCGGGTTTTGCGTCCGCTTCGACAAGGGCGATTTCAACGGACGGGAGGCGCTGGTGGCAGCGAAGGCCGCCGGGATCACGCGGCGGTTGCGAACCCTCCTGGTCGGCGAGCGAGAGTACGTGACGATCTACGGCGGAGAGGCGGTCTACGCCGATGGGTCGATCGTCGGCCGGCTCCGTAGCTGCGCCTATGGATTCACCGTCGAGCGCAACATCGCCTACAGCTACCTGCCAGTCGACCTGGGACCTGGCGCGCGCGTCGAGGTGGACGTCTTCGGGCGGCGCCTGCCGGCGGAGGTCAGCAGCGACGCCGTGTTGAAGCGCACGCCAGTGGTTGGCCATGAAGCTAAGCCTGTCGCGAGCTGAAGAGGCGGTCGACCGCGCTTCGCTCTGGCGAGGCAGGGACGTCACGGTCTCGCCGCTGTCGGGTGGGTTGACCAACGAGAACTACCTGGTCGAGGCCGGCGGCGAGCGCTACGTCATGCGTCTCCCCGGCGCCTCGACGGAGCTGCTCGCGATCGACCGGGTCAACGAGATCTATAACGCCAGGGCGGCGGCCAGCACCGGCATCGGTCCAGCCGTGCTGGAGCATATCCCGCACCTGAACATCATGGTTCTCGAGTTCATTGAAGGACCCACGATGTCGGCAGCGACGCTGCAATCGGCGCCGATGGCGCGTCGGATGGCCGATTCCTTCACGCGCCTGCACGCCGCGTCTCGCTTCTTGAAGGACTTCGACATGTTCCGGCTGATCGAGGAGTACCTGGGGATCGTCGACGAGCATCAGGTCACGATCCCTTCGGATTATCGAGAGCGGCTGCCGCTGGTGGGAGAGATCGAGCGGGCAGTCCGGGTTGGGGCGCTCCCGAGCGTCTCGTGTCACAACGACCTGCTCTGCGAGAACTTCATCGACGACGGTCGCGACCTGCGGATTGTCGATTACGAGCTGAGTGGGAACAACGATCCGTGCTTCGACCTCGGCAACACGGCGCAGGAGGCGAGCTTCGACGAGGCGTTGCGGGCCGTCCTCTGCGAGGCGTACTTCGGCCGGCTCGATTCGCAGCAACTCGCCCGGATGAACCTGTTCGCCCTCATGTCAGACGTCGGCTGGACGCTCTGGGGGGCGATCCAGGCCAGGATCTCGACCCTGGACTTCGATTTCAGGGACTACTACACGACGCGATGGAATCGGGCGCTGACGGTGATGGACTCGGACCCCGTTAAAGGCTGGTTGCGGCAGGCGCAACGCGAGGGCCCTTGACAGAGTTCGTATTGCAGACGAGACTTTCGGCGTACGCCAAACGTCGCCGCTCAACCATGGAAGGAGGATGAGATCCGTTGGTGCTTGACAGTGTCATAAAGGCGTATCAGTCGCCGACCCGAATGGTGCATGCGATCGGGGCGCTCTCGGCCCTTGGCCAGGAGTCCGCCGCGCTCAACATCAGGCGCCCGCTCGTCGTCACGGACCAGGGCATCGTCAAGGCGGGATTGCTCGACGAGGCATTGAAGCCGCTTCGCGCCGCCGGGCTCGACCCCGTCGTCTACGACCAGGTGCGGGCGAACCCCGGCATTCACCTGGTCGATGCCGGCGCCGCCTACTACAAGAAAGAGCGCTGCGACGGACTTATCGCGATCGGCGGCGGCAGCTCCATCGACTCCGCGAAAGGCATCGGAGTCGTGGCCGTCCACGGCGGCAGCATCGTCCAGTACGAGTGGGGCAAGGATCCGATCCACTCCCGCATCCCGCCACTGGTCGCCGTCCCGACAACCGCGGGGACCGGCAGCGAGGTCACGCTGTGGGCCGTGATCACGGATCCGGACCGGAAAATCAAGTTCAACGTCGGCGGCACACCGAATATCGCGTCCTGGGTGGCGCTCATCGATCCGCAGCTGAGTGTCAACCTGCCCGCGGGCGTGACGGCCGGGACCGGCATGGATGCCCTGACGCACGCGATCGAGTGCTACACGATGGCCTATCACCAGCCGTTCACGGATGCCGTGGCCATCCACGCGATGGAGTACTGCGGCCGCTGGCTGCGGGTCGCCTATGCGCAGGGCCACAACCTCGAGGCGCGCTACCACATGAGCTTGGCCGCCATGCTCGCCGGCCTCGCCTACGGCACCGACTCGGCGGGCGCCGCGCACGCGATGAGCCAGAGCGCCGGGGGCGTGCACGACGCACCGCACGGCGCGCTCACCGGCCGCTTGCTCGCACCCGTCATGGAATACAACTACGCCGGCGAACCGGAGCGGTTTGCGAGGATCGCCCAGGCGCTCGGCCTCGACACCGCCAACAAGACCGTCTGGAAGGCGGCCGAGATCGCCGTCGAATACGTCTACCAACTGACTGAGGACCTCGACATCCCGTCGCTCAACGAGCTCGGCTTTGCCGAGGATGAGATCCCCATGCTCGCCAAGAAAGCGGAGGAAGATTCGCAGACCATCGGCAACCCGCGCGACGTCGATGCGCACAATTACGAAAAGATCTACGCCCGCGCCTTCGAGGCCGGTCGCCACCGAAAGGTCACGCGACAGCTGGCCCACGCGGGCAGCTAACGGCATGTGGACCAACACGCTCAAGCCGACCGATATCCTCTCTGAGGAGCAGGTTCAGCAGATCCACGACCACGCCATGTTGATCCTCGAGGAGATCGGCGTTGACTTTCTTCATCCGCACGCGATTGATACCTTCGCCAGGGCGGGGTTGAAGGCAGAGGATAACCGGATCCGTTTCGAGCGCGCCTTCATCGAGGAGCAGATCAAGAAGGTTCCCGAGACGTTCGAGGTCCAATCGCGAAATCCGAAGAACACCGTGACGATCGGCGGCAACCACATGGTCAACGCGCCAGTTTATGGCCCGCCGTTCATCACCGACCTCGACCGCGGCCGCCGGGGCGCCACCATCGCGGACTTCACCAACTTCGACAAGATGGCGCAGGCAACCCCGCAAATCCACTGCGCCGGCGGCACCATCGTCGAGCCGGAGGACCTGCCGCTCGAGACCCGCCATCTCGACATGGTCTATTCGCACATCCGCTGGACGGACATGCCGTACATGGGCAGTGTGATCTCGGAGGAGGGCGCACGAGACTCCATTGAAATGTCGTCGATCCTCTTCGGCGGCCGCGCCAACATTGAGAAAACGCCTGCCCTTCTGGCCCTCGTCAATGTCAACAGTCCGCTCCGCTATGACGATCGGATGCTCGGTGCGTTGATGACCTACGCGGAGGCAAACCAGCCCGTGATCGCGACCCCCTTCCTGATGGCGGGCGCGATGTCGCCGATGGGGCTCGCGGGCACCATCGCCCAGCAGACCGCGGAAGCGCTGGCGGGGATCGCCCTCATCCAGCTGATCCGTCCAGGCGCCCCCTGTATCTACGGCTCGTTCCTGACCAACATCGACATGCAGTCGGGAAGCCCTGCCTTTGGCACGCCAGAATCGGCGATGGGGATCCTGGCGAGCGCCCAGATGGCGCGCCACTACCGCATTCCGTTCCGGGGCGGCGGTGCACTGACGTCGTCGAAGAGTCCTGATGCCCAGGCGGCCTACGAATCGATGATGTGCCTCTGGCCAACCGTCATGGGCGGGGTTCACTTCGTTCTTCACGCCGCGGGCTGGCTGGAGAGCGCGCTGCTCGCCTCCTACGAGAAGTTCATCATCGACGTCGAGACACTGCGCATGTTCGAGTGGATCCTGACCAAGGGCATTCCTTTCGACGACGAGGGGTTCGCCATGGACGGTATCCGCGAGGTCGGCCCCGGTGGACACCATCTCGGTTCGGAACACACGATGCGGCATTACCGGACCGGCTTCTACCGGCCGTGGATCTCCTCGACTGAAAACTATGACCGGTGGCAGCGGATGGGGTCGCGTACGGCGGACAAGGTGGCGAACGAGAAGTGGAAGCAGCTCCTGGCCGACTACAAGGACCCGGGGATCGACTCGGCGGTCGATGAGCAACTCAAAACGTTCATCGAGGTCCGCAAAGACGCGATACTGCACGCGAGGGTCTGAGGAGGCTGGCTACATTCATGAAAGTCGTCGAGAAAACGCAAACGCTGAAGATGTTCGTCGGCGGGCGATGGATCGACTCGGAAAGTGGTGAGACCTTCGAGGCCACCAGCCCGGCGACCGGTGAGGTGATCGCCACTCTGCCGAAGGGGACCCGGGCCGATGCCGCCCGCGCCGTCGAGGCGGCGCACCAGGCGCGGGCAGCAATGGCGGGGCTCGGCGCCTTCGACCGGGCGGCCCTGCTCCATCGGGTCGCAGAGGCGATGGAACGCCACCGCGAAGACCTCGCCCATTGGCTGAGCCTCGACCAGGGCAAGCCGTACAAAGCGGAAGCCGTCGGCGAGGTGGGTGAGGCCATCGAGTACTTTCGGATCGCCGCCGAAGACATCAAGCGGCTGGAGACCAACGTCATCCCATCGATGAGCAAGAACAAGCTCGTCTTCACGCTGCGCGTCCCCCGGGGCGTGTACGGCGTCATCACACCCTGGAACTGGCCGCTGACGATGGCCACCGAGGTGATCGCCCCGGCGCTGGCCGGCGGTAACGCCGTCGTCTGGGCCCCCGCCTCGTCGACCTCGGCCATATCTGTGAAGTTGATGGAATGCCTTGCCGAGGCTGATCTGCCGCCTGGCGCGGTCAACCTCGTGACCGGCCCGGGGTCGGTGGTGGGCGATGAGATCGCCGGCCACCCGTTGATCGCCGGCGTCGGCTTCGTCGGCTCGACCGAGACCGGGCGCTCGGTTGCGCGGCGCGCAGCCGGCAAGCACATCATGCTGGAGCTCGGTGGCAACGGCCCGATCGTGATCTTCGACGACGCCGACATCGACCGCGCGGTCGAGGGCGTCATCGTCGGATGCTTCCTCTGCGCCGGGCAGAGCTGCACCGCGGGCGAGCGGATCCTGGTGCAACACGGTTTCCAGGATGCCTTCATCGACCGGCTCAGCGACGAGGTCGGCAAGCTCAAGCTGGGCGATCCCTTCGACGACGCCACGACGATGGGACCGTTGAACAATGAGGGCGTCGCGACCAAGATGGACGAGCACATCGCGGACGCGCTGGCAGCTGGTGCGACTGCGGTCACCGGCGGCCGTCGCGCGACCAGCTTCCCCACCCGCCTCTACTACGAGGCAACGGTGCTGCGCGGGGTGAGCCCGCAGATGCGGGTCAGCAAGGAAGAGACCTTCGGCCCCATCGCCCCCGTGATTCCCTTTCGCGATGAGGCAGAGGCATTGGCGATCGCGAATGACTCACCCTACGGCCTGCTCGGGTCCGTCTACACGAAAGACATCGATCGCGCCCTGCGCTTCGCCCAGAAGCTGGAGACCGGCTGGGTCAATGTCAACGAATCCTCCAATTACTGGGAAGCGCATATCCCATTCGGTGGCCGGGCCGGCAAGGAGAGCGGCATCGGCCGGGTGGGCGGCCATCGGGCGATCGAGCAGATGACCGACCTGAAAACGATCATCGTGGACGTCAGGGAGACCTAGATAGTGGTGACCGGCGCCAACCTACCGGCGGCGGACGTCATCGCCGAAGCGGAGCGGATCTGTTCGGCCGCCCGCGCCTTGAAGGTTCCAGTCAAGCTGGTGGGCGGCGCCGCCGTCAACCTCCACTCGCGTAGCGCACGCGAGGCCCCCTTGAAGCGGAAGTACGGCGACCTCGATTTCGTCGCTCCGTCCAAGCAGCGGCAAGCAGCCGAGAAGTTGTTCGAGTCGCTTGGCTACGAGGGCGACCGACGGTTCAACACGCTCAATGGCCACCAGCGGCTCCTTTATTTGGACCCAGTGAACAACCGGCAGATCGACATCTTCATCGACCGGATGCGGATGTGCCATGTGATCGAGTTGGCCGACCGCCTCGGCGGCGATGATCCTTGCCTCACGCCGGCGGATCTGCTGCTCAGCAAGCTCCAGGTTTTCGAGGTCAACATGAAGGACCTCGTCGATTCCATCGCGCTTCTGCTCGACCACCCGATCGCGGATCACGACGACGATGCGATCAACGCCACGTACCTGGCGCGGCTCCTGTCCCAGGACTGGGGCCTGTATCGGACGATGCAACTGAACACGGCGCGGATCCGGGAGACCGCAAAAGAGCTCCCCGTTCCCGCAGACACCGTCAATCAACGGCTCGATGAACTCTGGGAGCGCACCGAAGCGCACCCCAAGTCACTCAAGTGGCGACTCCGTGCGCGCGTCGGCGACCGAATGAGTTGGTACGAATTACCCGAGGAGGTCCGCCAACCGTACCAGGCGGGGTAGCACTTCAGCGGACATTGACATCGTGGCCGCCCCGGCCGATAGTGTGAGTCGAGGACGGCAGCGACATCCAAGCCCTTAAGGTCGGGCTCGAGAAAGGGGGCGACCATGGCGCGAGCGACGCATCCGGTCGATGACACCATCCGCGTGCTCTTCGTCCAGGACGACCCGGCAGTGGCGGAGATGTACAAGCTGAAGCTCGAGCTCGATGGCTACCTTGTCACGATCGTTTCGGGCCGCCAGCAGCTGATCGATGCAAGCTCCTCGGTGCGGCCGGACCTCGTGTACCTCGATATCCGCCGCAGGGAGCAGGACGGCATCGAGATGCTTCACGCCTTGCGCGACGGCGCACCAACGAAAGACGTGCCGATTATCATCCTCTCGGACCATCGTCCCGAGGAGATGGCTAACCGCGGATTCACGGCCAACGTAATGGACTACGTGGTGCGCGCCAACGTTGCGCTGACCTCGCTGACGGACAGCGTCGAAGACTGGGCGCGCCCGGAGTCGGCCTAACGGATCAGGCGGCCCGCTGCCGCTTGTCGGCGTACATCGAGCGGTCGGCTGCCCCCAGCAGGGCGACTGCGGTCGTCCCATCGGCAGGAAAGGACGCGGTCCCGATCGAGACCGAGATCGGCCCTGAGGGATCGTCGGGATTCCGCAGCGTCCCGCCGACCCGTCGGGCGAGCGAGACGGCGCCCACCTGGTCGGTCCCGGGCATCAAGAGGACGAATTCGTCGCCGCCCCAGCGAGTCACGACGTCGACCGGTCGCAGGTTGGCGGTCAGCACCGACGCCACCCGCTTCAGCACGGCATCACCAGCCGTGTGACCCTGGGCATCGTTGACCTGCTTGAGCGCGTCGACGTCGAGCATGATGACGCAGAACGGCTCCGGCGACGTTGCGGCGAGCCGCTGCTCGAGCTCCCGCTCGAAGGCGCGGCGATTCGCCAGTCCCGTCAGGGGGTCGGTCCGCGCGATCGCCGCCAGCCGCTCGATCAGCCGGGCGTTGAAGATCGACACGGCGGCCTGGTTGGCGAGGATCGTCATCAAGCGCAGGTGGTCGCCGGTGTATTGGTGCAAACCGAGCTTTGCGGTGACGATGATGCCGATCAGGTTGTCCTCGAAAATCACGGGGAGCGCCAGCATCGACTCATCGGTCTCCGACGTGCCGGGGACATGCATCGCCTTGGGATGCCCCACCGTATCACCGACGAGGGCCCCCTGCTTGGTCTCGGCGACCCAGCCCGTGATGCCCTCCCCCACCTGCACGGCCAGCGTTTCGGCGGTGACCCCGTCGTACTCCGGACGTTGCGTATCGCTGAAGTACACCGGCCGGAGCGTACGGCCATCATCTTCGAGCAAGTAGACCCGGCACTGGTCATAGGGCAGCAGGGTGGTGATGGTGCGACCAATCGTGTCGCAGATCTCCGGCACGCTGACGACGGTCGCCAGCTGCCTGCCGAGCTGCTGGACAGCATCCAGGTGCTGGGTCCATGAGTGGGTAAGGGGCATCTTGCGATCTTCGTGGAGCGCGCTCTCGGCTGTACCCGCCACCACGACCTCGCCGGATTCGACGACCTTGAGCAGCGTCCGGGCGACCTGCGGATCGAACTGCCGACCGGCCTGGGCCCGGATTTCCTCGATGATCCATTCGCGCAACCGGGCCCGGCGGTAGGGCCGGTCGCTGGCCATCGCCTGGAAGGCGTCGCAGGCATGGATGATGCGCGCCTCGATCGGAATGCGTTCGCCGCTGAGCCGGTCCGGGTAGCCGCCACCGTCCCACCGCTCGTGCTCCCCGCGAACGATCGGCCGGATCCGCGCCAGGAATGGGACCGAGGCCACGATCCGTTCGCCGATCACGGGATGCTCCTGCATGACGGCCGTCTCCTCGTCATCGAGAGGTCCCGGCTTGTTCAAGATGTAGCCGGGC
>Ga0102924_1001741_pt1 | contig 24632 bp, 27 predicted proteins | sample PaiPotPPM11metaG_FD_80116 | JGI IMG/M metagenome (GOLD analysis project Ga0102924, IMG submission 80116) | Iron sulfur acid spring bacterial and archeal communities from Banff, Canada, to study Microbial Dark Matter (Phase II) - Paint Pots PPM... ...
ATCCGCACCTGGATTATCCCTGCACGCTGATCGCGGGTACGAAAGGCAAAGGCTCGACGGCTGCCTTGATTGAACGTGTTTTACGCGAGGCGGGCCTGCGCACCGGCCTCTATACGCAGCCGGACCTGCACACGTTCCGCGAACGAATACGTGTCAATGGTCGGCTCATCAGCGAAAGCGAGGCAGCCGGGTTGTTGACGGAGCTGCGGCCCATCGTCGAGCAGACCCAGGCGGAAGAGCAGTTCGCGCCGTTCAACACGTACCAGGTGGGAACGGCCCTGGCTTTTTTGTATTTCAGTCGCCAGCATATCGACCATGCCGTGCTAGAAGTCGGGTTAGGCGGTCGCCTCGACGCGACCAATATTACGCGGCCCCTCGTTTCCGTGATTGCCTCGATCAGCTTTGATCACATGCAGGTACTCGGTCATACGTTGCGCGAGATTGCCACCGAAAAAGCTGGCATTATCAAGCCTGGAGGTGTCGTGGTGACTTCGGCCCAGTTCCCGGAAGCGCTGCTCGCCATCGCCGCCGTCTGTTTGCAGCGGCGCGCGCGCATGGTGCGTATCGGCGCTGTTGGAGCTGATCTCGCGCGCGAAGCGGTTGACGCCGGGCAATTACCGGCGATCAGCTACAGCTATCGCCTGGAGTCGCGCAGTGAGGAGCGGCAGCGTTTCACCGTCTTTGCGCCCCAGCGCAGTTACGAGGGACTGGAGATTCCACTGGCTGGCGCGCATCAACTCGAAAATGCCACGCTGGCGCTCGCTGTCCTGGAGCAGTTGCGCCAGCGCGGCGTGTCCTGGGACGAAGTGGCGCTGCGGACCGGTTTGCGCGCTGTGCAGTGGTCGGCGCGCCTGGAAGTGGTCGGTCATCATCCGCGCATCATCATCGATGGAGCGCATAATGCCGACTCTATGCAGAAACTGGTACAGGCGCTAGAAGATACCTTCACCTGGCAACAATTTATCGCTGTCCTGGGTGTTGCGCAGGACAAAGACCTGCCGGGTATCGCGCGGGCGCTTGCCAGCGTTGATACGGTTATTCTCACCCGCGCCAACAATCTACGGGCGGCAGAGTTGGAAACACTGCACGCCGTTTTCGCCGAATACGCGCCGCGCGTACACGTATTGAGTGTACCCAACAGCAGCGAGGCGCTGGACATGGCCGTGAGCCTCGCGTCCACAGAAGATCTCATCATCGCGACCGGCTCGCTCTATCTAGCCAGCGAGGCGCTGCGCTGGTCGGCGGCGCGTGGAAATACGTCCGTCGCGGCGACTATCGAGGGCGTGGATCACTAATTGGCTTGTTCTGCTGTGCGCTTTTGCGCGTAGCGCGCGCTGCCCTTCTTTCCTGCCGCGGAAGCCTCAGAGGCTGTCCACTGGTGGGCCGTGCCGCGCGCCTGGGAGGTGCGCCCTCCCATGCTGGCAATTTCACGTCTGCGCTCAAGACTCATTGCGGCTAGTCCGCGCGGGCGCTGTTCATTACGATGCAGCTTCATCTTTTTTTCCTTTCGTTGAGAAAACATCTTTTCGTGACATTGGCCTCACCCTGGCTGGCGGCATATACCGTTCACTATAGTAATACGTTGCAACCCCAACCAATGGATACGCAATTTCTATCAAAAACTCATGCATAGGATAATCCTCAGCAATTTCTAAGCTTTCGCGCGCCGCCTTGAAGGATGATCGCATCTCTGCTTGTGATTGTGTGTCATATCGTGTACAATAAAAAAAATTGCATACCCCCTCGCTTGTACACCGTATTTTCGTAGGGGCGTGGGCTTGCCCCGCCCAGATGGCCTGGATATTATTATCCAGCAGGGCGGGGCAAGCCCACGCCCCTACAGCCAAATTCAATGAGGAGATCGAAAACATGCAAGGCTTAATGATGGATTACCCGCTCACGTTGCAGCACGCCTATCAGCGCGCTGTCCGCCTTTTCTATAAGAATGAGGTGGTCACGCAAACGATGGATGGCCTGCATCGCTACACTTACCGCGAGTGGGGGAAGCGCACCGCTCAACTGGCGCACGCGCTTGCCGAGGCGGGGGTTACACCGGGAGAGCGTATCGCGACTTTTGCCTGGAACACCTACCGTCACCTGGAACTCTATTTTGCCATTCCCTGTCTCGGGGCCGTTCTGCACACCCTCAACATTCGTCTCTTTGCCGAGCAGCTTGTCTATATCGTCAATGATGCCGAGGACAAAATCGTCTTCGTTGACGGCGATCTCGTCCCTATCCTGGAAAAGCTGGCGGATCAGTTGCCGACGGTCAAATTGTACGTGATCATGGGCGAGGCTCCTGGCGCGACGGGCAAGTTGCAGCCTGCGATAGACTATGAGCAGTTCATTGCCGGAAAGCCAGAAAGCTACGACTGGCCGTTGCTCGACGAAAACGCCGCCGCCGCCATGTGCTATACGTCAGGCACGACTGGCAACCCCAAAGGCGTCGTTTACAGCCATCGCTCCATCTTCCTGCACTCGATGGGCGTAGGATTAGCTGATGGCGCTGGCTTGTCTGAGCAGGACACGGTGCTGCCCGTCGTTCCCATGTTCCACGCCAATGCCTGGGGCTTTCCACATGCCGCCGTGATGATGGGGGCGAAGCAGGTCATGCCGGGCCGTTTCATGGACCCGCTGAAGATCGCGCAGTTGATGTCAGCGGAGCGTGTCACCGTGGCGGGCGGCGTACCCACCATCTGGATCGGGATGCTCAGCGTGCTGCAAAAAGAGGAGATCGATCTTTCTGCGTTGCGCGCCATTTATTGCGGCGGCTCCGCTGTGCCGAAAGCCTTGATCGAAGGGCTGTATCGCAAGGGGCTGAACATTGTCCACGCCTGGGGCATGACCGAAACCTCGCCGCTGGCCTCGCTCTCCAAACTGCGCAGCTACCAGCTGGATTGGCCGCTTGAAGAGCAGTTCAATGTCAAAGCGAAGCAGGGAACCGTGCTGCCGGGCGTGGATTTCCGCGTTATCAACATGGACACACTCCAGGAAGTTCCCTGGGATGGCGAGACATTCGGCGAATTGCAGGTACGCGGCCCCTGGATCGCCCGCGCTTACTACGGCGACCCGGCCACGGGCGAGAAGTTCCTCGATGGCTGGCTGCGCACCGGCGACGTGGCCGTCGTTGACGAAGACGGCATCATCCAGCTCGTTGACCGCACCAAAGACCTGGTCAAATCGGGCGGCGAGTGGATTTCCTCCGTTGAGGTCGAGGGTCTGATTATGGGCCATCCCAAAGTGCTGGAAGCCTGCGTGATCGGCGTGCCGCATCCTAAGTGGTCGGAGCGTCCGGTGGCCTACGTGGTCGCGAAAACGGAGTTTGCCGGGCAGATCGAGAAGGACGAGATCGTCGAATTCCTGCGCCCGCAGCTTGCCAAATGGTGGCTCCCCGATGATATCATCTTCATCGAGGCCATCCCCAAGACGAGCGTCGGCAAATTCGATAAGAAAGTCCTGCGCGCAAAGCACGAAACCACGCTCTCATAGTCGGATCATCGAAAACCGCTTCTGGGCGGCAGCGCGCCGCCGCCCAGAAGCGGTTTTGTTAATTCTCAAGTAAGACTTCTGGCGGTTTATTCTCATAATATTGATCATTCTGGCGCAGCATGGTATACTGTTTCTTGAGCGGATGAGACATCTGTTTTTGGGCTAAAGGGCCGATGCGCCCGTTTGGGGATTGAAACGAGGAGCTGTTTTCCATGGTCGTTTATATGCTGGTGTTGCTCGCAGCGATTGCCCTCATCATCACCTTCGTCGGCTTATTTCTCTCGTCCAGAACATCAGAGCAAGCAGAGGGGCAACCGCGCCCGCGTCGCTCAACGTATAGCGTCTCCGTCGGCCTTGATCGCCGCCCGCGTCAAACGAACACGGCCATTCCATATCGCGCGCGGCGCGTGACATACAGCGAACCGGTTGGATGGTCGTGGTCCTCTTTCTGGCAAATGTTCGCCGTTACCCGGTTGGTAAGGCGGCGCGCTGACGATCCAACGCCCTGGCCCGGCCTGATCCTCGTCCTGCTTGGCCTTTTCTGGATGGGCCTTCTCTTACTGCATACCATCGCGCCGAGCGTGACCTTAGCCGCCTTTGGTTGGGGTAATACTACTCAATCGTCTTCTTCAAGTACGCAGAACGCGCCCGCGCCTCACTACAACGTATCGCAAGATCTGGCGCGCATCGGCCAGCTTGATCCCGCGCAATATACCTCGCAGCAGCAATTCGACCTGTGGGGCTATTCTACCTGCTCTACAGCGGCCATGGCCGAGGTTCTCAACGCTTACGGCAACCATTACCGCGTCGCGGATATCCTCAAAGTCGAGGCGCAGATAGGCGAGATTACGCCGAGCCAGGGCTTGTTGGAGGATCGCGGTATCGCCCTTACTGTCGCCAAATTTGGCTTCAAGACGTCCTGGGGCTATACGCTTTCGCTCAACCAGGTGATTGCCATTGCGAACAAGGGAGAGCCTGTCATTGTCGCCTGGCCGCCGAGCCGCTATCCTGCCGGGCATATCGTCGTGGTCACAGGCGGCAACAGCTCCGTCGTCGATATAGCGGACTCCTCGCTCTATGATCGCCACATAGTCAGCCGCGAGCAATTTCTTCAATGGTGGGGCGGCTTCTCCGCCATTGTCACGCCGAATTAACGAAATTGGCCCATGCTCAGCATAATCTACGATGGTTATGCTGAGCATGGGCCAATTTCGCGATGTTTATGCCTCGAGTTCCTCTTTCTTAACGTCTTTGTTGTCCTCTTTCGGCACGTACAGCTTGATGCGCCGGAACGATTCAGCGTACTCCATCTCCAGACCCTTTTTCTCTTTGGCCTCTTTAGCCGTCTCAGCCGCGCCCTTGCGTATCCACTCAGGCATCTCACTGTTCGGCTCAAACTGGCTCACATGGCACAGCAGCCCCTTCGCCTTGAGATCGATGGTCTCGCTGACGTCGATGTACGTGTTCTCCTTGTCGGTAAAAAACAGGTAGAGTTCATGCACGCGATAGGGCAGCAGACCCTCGGCCAGCAGTTCGCGATACGAGCGCGGGTTGCCGACGGCGGGGAAGATGGCGTCCAGGACGATACTGCCGGTAGCGCGGTGATCGGCATGGTTCAGGTAGGCCGTATCGTCGGGTTTCTCGTCGGGATCGGGCGCGTAGATGTGCGTCGATGGATCGTGCGTGAAGACCACGCGCGGGCGATACTTGCGGATCAGGCGCGTCACAGCTTTACGCGCATCCTCGCTGTTGGTCAGGTGGCCGTCTGAGAAGCGCAGGAACTCAACTGCCTGCACGCCGTAGACTTCGCACGCCATGCGCTGTTCTTGCTCGCGCTGGAGCATTAAATCGCTATCGATCAAGCTGGGGACTTCACTGCCCTCGGCGCCATCGGTCATCACGACCCAGACGATCTTTTTGCCCTGTTTGGCCCACAGGGCGCTGGTTGCGCCAGCCGCGATATCATCATCGTCCGGGTGCGCGCCGATGACCATTGCCTCGCATTCTGGTGTGGTCACGACCGGCAGCGCGCCGGGTGCATTGCGATCAGCCATAATAACAATCCTTTCCTAGAAAAATTGGTCTACTTTTGAACATTATACACGCTGCCGGGTTGCAGAGGCAATGATCCAATGACCAGTTCAAAGGCCGCGATCACCTCTTCTGGTGTGATCGCGCGTCCGGCCAGCGTGTCGAGTCCGACGGCGCGCTCCCGCAGGCCGACGCGCAAGATAGCCTGTTCTTCTGGCGTATGACCCAACCAGCGGGCCAGCGTCTCCGTCTCCCAGCGCAACAACACGCCCGCCTGCAAGAGACTGCCCTGCCGCCGGCGGATCATGTCCAGTCCAACCACTTTGCGTTGTCCGACGACTACTTCATACGGTGAGAGCGAGCCGTAGCAGGCGCGGCGCAGGATCGTCTCACGCTCGCGGGTCGCCGCGTGCTTGATCAGATCGCGCTGCGCGTGCGCCTCGTCGGGAGGAATGGCGCGCGTGTTGATGCCCAGGCGCTGCAAAGCCGCGACCCAGGTTTCGCCGAGCCAGCGATACGATTCGACGATATCCGGCAGCGCCAGTGGATGATCGGCGGGCAGTACAACGTCCAGGCCGAGCAGATGCGGACCGACCAGTACTGCCGTCCCTCCGGCGCGGCGATGATACACAGGCAAGGCGGCCGCAGCGCGCATGGTGGGATTGAGCGTGTCCGGCTTTTGCGAGAATCCCAGCACCAGTCCATCAGTTTCGGCCATCGACCAGGAAAGTGTTGCCGCATCGCCCGGCTGAATCGCTTGAAGCAGCGATTCGCTCCGCGCGATGTGGCTTTGCTGATCCGCGATGACAAGCGGGAGAATGCGCCAGTTATTCGGTGAGTTCATTGAGCGGGTCGCCGAGCTTTCTCCTACCAGTACTGAAACATGTTTTAAAGAATATGGACTTTTATTCCATGTTAGTTTTCCTGGGAGGTCTGACTTTCAGAGACTCCTTCCATTTCTTCCATGATCTTACTGATGAGCTTTACTTGCTTTACTTTCGTTTCTAACAGGTAGCCTTTTCTTTGGCCTTCTTCAAGACTCGCTATCTCAGTGAAGCCTAATGCCTCTAAAAGGTTTTGGCCGTCTGTTGTTGTTCCGATAGCATACCAGTTCTTAATATCATGCTGAATCATCAGGGTAATTGCCCATCTGATGGCTTTTTTGATAAGAAATGCTCCCCTGTCTTTATCCCGTTGTTCGTTCCCTGATGGTACTACCTCTATGATAGGTATGTAGACTGAAATTTGCCGATCAGTCCACTTCTTGATAGCTTGTGGCGGGATGTCTTTTTCCCGTAATTTATTCTCTATCAAGCTATGGATAACTTTCTCATCCAATGGAAGGAATGTTACCCATCCGACCAGTTTGTTCTCATCCTTAATGTGCATCGAGATATCATTATTCATCTTGCGCCATTCTAACACCGTTTTGAATGGCACTGCATCTTCATCTTCATACGGTTGTCGTGTAATTTCTTGTTTTGTCCAAGCGTCAGCAATAGTAGATGCCTCAAAAACTAGCCCGTTTCCTGGCACAAAGTCTCCGACTTCTGCTAAAGCGTCTATTGCTTCTTTGGGAAAACGCATACGAGGTCTCTTCCCTACATGTGGGATAAGCCCTTGTCCTACTTCTCGATAAAATGTCGTGCTTGGCTTATTTAGTATCTGCATCGCTTCTTTCGCGGTGTAGTATTCGCTACTCATAAATCTCCTTAGAACCAGGGTAAGCTCTCATGAGGTTTTAAACTCAAGTAGTCAAGTCTATTGTACAACAAGATTCCGGTAAAGTAAACCTTCCAGGATAAAGAGGAATCTTGTAAAGAGAAAATCTGAAAAATGGGGAGTAAGGTCTTGCATTTCTTCAAGAAACATGGTAATATGGAATTATGGGAAAGAGGGAATGGAGGTTGGTTGCTTTTAGTGCGTTTTTGTATGAGTGCTAATGGGCTGCGCCAACAGCCCATTAGCCTGAGTCTAGCCGTAAACCCGTCCTAGACTCCCATGTAATATCGTATATGGGAGTCCGTTCCGTCAACTAGACATCTGTTCTAGTTTAACGAAATGGAGGATTCCATGTCTACCCATCGCGATCCGCTTCCGGTCATCATGGAAGATGCACCCATTCACGAGTACCCCTATCCCTTTTGTAGTGACCCGACCTGCCCCGACAAAGAACCGGCCAACAACGAGGAAGCGATTACCCTCATCAACGACGAGGTGATAGCTGGATTACTCACGCCGCAAGAGGCCACGAACATCGTCAACGGCAAACAGGTCTATCAAGCAGGCTGGTAGCGTCCCCCACACGGAAAGGAGCAATTCCTATGTCCCATCCTGTTCCTGAGCAGTCAAGAGAGACTGCATTGTCCGTCTCCCCCCCATTCGTGGAGTGGATGCCCCTTGATGGCATCATCCAATCCTGGGCAGATTTTGCTCACGAGACTACCAGCGCGGCGGGTCTCTTTGCGGTAAGCGCCGCCTTTGCTGCTTTCGCCTGTGAAAGCAGCGCGCGGGCCGCCTACCTGGAAGCGGAGAACCGGCATACTCGTGACGGGTCGTCCTGGTCGCATCGCATCCAGGCAGATCGCATGGAAACCTTGACCCAACTCTCCACAGCCTGCCTGCACTGGATCGAAGTCGAGCCGTGGCTCTCTCGCTGTACGCTGGTCCATGATTTCGCGTATGGAGCGGTTCCCGATCTGGTGCATGGCCTGGGTGTGCATGAGCTGTACCTGTTCCGTCTCTTCCTGCGCGTGCTGGAGGAGGCAGCCACCGAGAGCGGGGAACCCTTGCGCATTCTGGTGGGACACCTGCGCGCCGCTGATCTGGAGGTGGGGCCATGACTGCTTATCTGCAAGCCGTCTTCACTCGCATGGTGATGGACTGCAACCAGGGCCGTCACCGTTATCATGCCACCTGGACGCCAGGGCATTTCATCTGTACGGATTGTGGCAAGCGTGCGGTTTGCTCGGTCTGCGTCCCGCAGTGGCCTGATAGCCCCTCTGCGTTCTGGTTGTGTCCCACGCATCGCCCAAAGGAGGAAGCAAGATGAGACAGGACAAGCAGCATTACACCCGTTATGACGCCGATACCGATGAGGCCGATGCTGCCGATGTCTCCTCCGGCTATCCCGACGAGCTTCCGCGCGTCGTACCCAGGAATGCCGTCTACCGCGCAACCGAATCCCATCCGGCGACCCGCTCCGTCTCACAACGGCGCGCGTCAGCTATCCCGGCGCGGGCCTCCCGCTCTCGCCTGGATGTCGTGGCCGGGCCACCACCACAGCGACAACCCAGGCAGAGCAAAACGGAAGCCTTGCCCCGGCAATGGCGGCTGCACCCGCTCCTGTTCGTGGGCCTCGCGCTCATTGTCGCCATCCTGGGTTGGGTGGTCTTCACGACCCTTGCCACCTGGGTCACGAACGCGGAGAACCACTGGCAGTACGGCTATCCCAGAACCGCGCAATACGATGTCGTGGTCGGCCATCAGGACAGCGCCGCCCATCCGTCGCACTTCATTGTCTTAAACGATGACGGTCAGGTGGATGTGATCGAGTTTCCGGGCGGGGATGTGAGTCATGCTCACCTCTACACCGGGGTCGCGGTAGTCGGCCAGGATGCCGCCCTCGTGCCGGTGACGCTCGCGTTTCGGGATATGAATGGGGATGGCACACTCGATATGATTGTCATCGCCGGCAATGCCCAGTATGTCTTTCTCAATGAAAAGGGGCAGTTTGTGAGAGCGAACCAGTAACCATAGCAGGAAGCGGGAAGGTTCCAGCGAGAGCCTTCCCGCTTCCTGGCACAAAGAGAGGAACCCCATGAGTCAGAGTCAACCGTTACCGCCGCATATCGAACAGTTTCTGCATTCTCTGGAGGATGAACCGTTTGAGCAGGACGAGCCAGAAGACACCATTCATGTCTACGTAGAAGAAGATCGCATCACGTTTGTACGTGAGTCGCCAGAGATGGTTGATAGCACGCCACCCCCGCCGCGAGATGGGAGATCGCTCCTGGTTGCGGGATTATTCACCGTGTTGCTGGTAGTGATCGCGGTCGCCTCTCTGCCTGCCCCGTCGCCAGACACCAGCAAGGCGTTCACGATCACTATTCAGGGCTTTGTTCTTGCGCCCGTTCACCAGAGCGTCACTGTGCAAGCCCGGGCGACCGGCAAGGGCATCATTGCTCCAACTGTGGCAACGGGCAGTATCACTTTGTACAACGGCCAGCCCTACACCCAGATCATCCCGACGGGAACGATCTTAAAAGGGCAGGATGGCGTGGAGGTGATCACCAGCGAGGCCGCAACGATCCCGCCAGCGGCGCAGACGATTCCGCCAACCTACGGGCAGGTCACGGTTCCCGCGCACGCTCTGGTTTCAGGAGCAAGCGGTAATATCGCAGCAGGCGATATCAATGAACCGTGTTGCGTCACCTCGGTGATCGCACAAAATCCATCTGCGTTTACTGGCGGACGAGATGGACAACACTTTACCTATGTCACCAAACAGGATGTCTACCATGCGATTACGCCGCTCTTATCAACGCTAGAGCAGCGCGTCCCGCAGTTGTTCACCTCGCTGGCCCTTGCGCCATCGTGTGTCCCGACCGTTGCCGCCGTGCCGCCGATTGGGCAAAGAGCAACCACAATGAAAGTGACGGCAACGGTTTCCTGTACGGCAATCTCGTATGACCCGCATACTGTCCTCAACGCCATCCAGGTGTACAGTGGACACTTTGGGCCGGGAACCTGGAGTAATCTTGCCTCTCAGGTCATCGCTGTGAGCAAGAGCCAACGCATCACCCTGTATGTGACGGGAAACTGGCATCCCATCATCGCACGCCATATGTGGACGGGAAAGTAGCAGGAATCGCTATATGCTACAGCAGATCATCACAGCCAAACTGAAGCTGATCCCGACTCCTGACCAATGGCAGGCATTACGAGAGACGCAATTGGCCTATCGTGATGCGCTGAATGCGGTGAGTCGTTATGCCTTAGCGCAGGGCAAAACCAGCAATGTGATCAAACTGCACAAAGGCATGTATATCGAGCTACGCGCCCGCTACCAGCTTCCCTCCCAACTGGCCTGTAGCGTGGAACGGCAAGTCGCTGCTACCTATAAGGGACTCTGGACGAAGTTGTTGAAGAACAAAGAGCATCGCCGCAAAAAGATCACCAAAAAACGCTTCAAGGGCCTGGACCAGCCCCCGCACTATAGCTCGCCAACCGTGCAGTATACCTATGAGCGAGACTACACGTTCCAGAAGAACAATTGTGTCAGTCTTGGCACGCTTCATGGACGAATCAGCCTCCCCTACCAGGGCTATGACAAGCACATCGCACTCATTCACCACCAGGCCCGCATCGGTGATGCCAAACTCTGGTATGACAAGCCAAAGAAGACATTCTATTTGCTTGTTTCCTTGACGATCGAAGTCCCTGAACTCATCTGTACACAATTTGCCGAAGTCGTTGGGGTGGATGTGGGCATTCGCTATCTGGCGGTCACATCGACGTCAACTGGCAAAGCGAGCTTCTCTCCAGGGAAACGAGTCCGACATGCCGCCAACCACTACGCACGCCTGCGAAAACGCTTGCAGAAGAAAGGCACTCGTGGCGCGAAACGACGCTTAAAGCAGATCGCACAGCGAGAGAGACGGTTGAAGTTGCAAGCCAATCATACCATCGCCAAACAAATTATCGAGCAGCATCCCCACGCCTTAATTGGACTGGAACAGCTCACCAATATTCGCGAACGGACCACACGCCGAAAACGCCGACGCAAGAAGAACGGCAAAGGCTACGAGCCAGTATCGCCAAAGGCGCGCAAAGCCAACCGCGTGTACTCCCAATGGTCCTTTGCGGAACTGCACACGCTCATCAGCTATAAAGCCGTGCTTTCTGGTTCGCTGGCGATCAAGGTGGATGCTGATTACACCTCAAAAGCGTGTCCCATGTGTGGGTACGTCTCTGACGAGAACCGCCCATACAAAGGCTTGCTCTTTGTATGTCAGAATCTGCAGTGTGGCTATACGCTGCACGCCGATCTGGTTGGCGCAAGAAATATCACCATGCGAACGCTCCTGGTTCGGCAGGACTGGACCAGGACGGGGCTTTTGTCAATGGCCCCTGATGCCTCGGACAAGGAAGCCAAAGCTGCACGCCTGCAACGGTATGCAGAATTGCGGTGGAGTCCAGAGGTAAGCAGCCTCCGCTCTCAGAGCGGGGGTGATTGACTGAGCGCTGTAGCCTCGATCAAACTGCGCTGCGCGGGCTTGCGATAGAACCAGCCGCCAATAGCCGCCGCCAGGCTCAACACCGCGCAAATCAATAGAGCAATGGATATGCCGAAAGGTTCAGCCAGGACGCCGGTGAACAGGTTGCCAATGGGTGTGCTGCCCGCGAATACTACCATATACACGCTCATCACTCTGCCGCGCAGGTGATTGGGCGAGACCGTCTGCAAGGTGGTATTGGCAATAGCCGAAAACGCGATCTGCGCGAAGCCCACGGCGGCGATCAATATCAGCGACAGGATGTAGTTGTGCGAGAGCGCGAAGAATATCAGCATGACGCCAAAGGCCGTCGCGCCGATCAACATCTGGCGTATGCTGGGACGCTTATTGGCCCACGCCAGCCAGAGCGCGGAGAGCAGCGAGCCGATGCCGAAGGTCGCCGATATGAAGCCAAAGCCGGGGGCGCCAACGTGCAGCAGACTGGTCGCGACCAGAGGCAGCGTCACATTGAAGTTGATGCCGAAGAGCGAGATGATGCCTAATACGGCAATAATCAGCGCGACCGAGGGCGTATGGAAAACGTAGTCCAGCCCTTCGCGCACGCTCTTCAGCGTCCCTTGCCTGGCATGATCGCCATGCTCGCTGAGATGCTTGTCTATGCCGAACAGCCTGGTCATGTCAATCATTGCCAGGCCAATCAGTACGGCGATAAAGCTGAGCGCGTTGAGCAAGAAGAGCGGCCCGACGCCGAGCCACGCAATGATCAAACCGCCGATGCTGGGGCCAACGATACGTGCCAGGTTGAACAGCGATGAGTTGAGGGCGATGGCGTTGGGCAAGTCTTCGCGCCCGACCATCTCCACGACGAATGCCTGGCGTGTTGGCATATCGAGGGCATTCGTCAGGCCGAGCAGCATTGCCAGCAGCAAGATGTGCCAGATTTGTACCACGCCCGTGAAGATCAATAGCCACAGGACAATGGCCTGGATCATGGCCGAAGATTGCGTGAATAATAAGACCCGGCGCTTGGGCCAGCGGTCGGCGAAAACGCCGCCGAAGAGCGCGAAGAGCAGCACCGGCAGAAATTGCAAAGCGCCGACTAATCCCAGCATGAACGCGCTGTGGCTGAGTTCGAGGACTAACCATGCCTGTCCGATGCTTTGCATCCAGGTTCCGATCAGCGAAACCATCTGACCAAACCAGAAAAGGCGAAAGTTGCGATGGCGCAGGGCTAAAAATGCTCGCAGCAGACCTTTCGTCTGCTGCTCCTCTACAATGATAGGTTTTTCGGAAGGATGAGATACCGTTTGCATGAAAACTAGAAGTCCGATCTAAAAGTATAAAAGGGCCGCGTTACGTGTCTAAGAGTTCTTTTCGTTTCTGTTCATGCCGCTCTAATTGCTCAATCAAGGTCGCGCGCATCTGCTCCAAACCGGCCAGCTTTTGCTCAATGAGCTGAATCTGGGTGCGTATCAACTCGTCTGCGCGATCTAACTGGGCGCTCCTGGTAGCCGCGTCCGTCTCATTTTTATAGGCGATTTTGATTTGATTGCGCTCGTCACGTACTTCAAGCAGCTTGCCGATATCCGTCAGGGAAAACCCCAACAGATCGCGCAGCTTTTTGATGTATTCCAGGCGCTGGATATCGCTCTCGCCATAGCGGCGATAGTTTCCTTCGGTGCGCCCGGCTGGCAGAAGCAAGCCCAGTTCTTCATAATAGCGCAGCGTCCGCTTCGTGAAGCTCGTGCGCGTCGCGACCTGTTCGATAGTATAGAGCGGTTGCTCGTCTGAATCAGGATGTTCCCCATCTGCCATAGTGTGGAAAACCTCAGCAAAAAAATGTATCATCAACAAAAGCATATGCGAAAATCTCTGTTCTTAGTATATCACAAGATTAACGTTAACGTCAATGTTAATGCTCGTCAAATCCCTTCAAATGCGCGTCAAATATAATCCCTTCGCTTTCAAGTTGGCGACATTGTTCAGGGCTAAAGCCAAGCGACTCCAGCATCGCAAACGTATGCTGGCCTAAGACTGGAGCCGGACGATACATTTGCCCCGGTGTGCTGGAATACTTCACTGGAAAGCCTATCTGATGGATGTGACCGGCGATAGGATGTTGCACCTCGCTGTCCATTGCGCGGGCTTTTACTTGTGGATGTTCGTAGACCTCTTCAAGCGTCAACACTGGCCCGCATGGAACGCCAGCCTCATCCAATATCTGCAACCATTCCTCCGTGGCGCGCGTCTTCAGGGTCGCTGTGAGCGTCTCCACGAGCTGCGCCAGATTTGCCATACGGTCAGCATTGGTCGCAAAGGCAGCGTTTTGCAGCAGGTCAGCACGATCAAGCGCCCTGACTAGCAGTTCCCAGTTGCGCTGATTCGCTGCTCCAATAGCGATCCAGCCGCGCGCCGTCGCGAATACCTGGTAAGGAGCCGCTAAGCGATGCGCGGTACTCAGGCGACCGGGAGCAATACCGCTAGCCCAGTACTCGTTCGATTCCCAGAAGGTATAGGCCAGCGCCGCTTCGAAGAGTGAGGTATCGATATACTGACCTTCTCCTGTCTGCATACGCGAGAGTAACGCCGCCAGGATGGCGTGGCTGGCATAAAGTCCCGCGTTGAGGTCGCTGATCGGCACGCCCACTTTGGCCGGTTCTGCCGGTGAGCCGGTAACTGAAAGCAATCCGCTCATAGCTTGCGCGACCAGGTCGAACCCCCCACGCTCTCGATATGGTCCCGTCTGTCCAAAACCAGAAATAGAGCAATACACCAGCCGCGGATATCTGGCATGGACCGCCTCGAAGCCAAAGCCAAGCCGTGTCATGGTTCCTGGGCGGAAATTCTCCACCAGGACATCAGCAGATGCAATGAAACGCCACAGCGCCTCTTTTCCCTGTGGCGTGCGAATATCGACCGCGATTCCATATTTGTTGCGGTTCATTGCCATGAATGCCGCCGATTCTCCGTTATAATAAGGCGGAGCCATGCGCCGCGAATCATCTCCTCCACGCGGGTTTTCGATTTTGATGACCTCGGCTCCCAGGTCGGCCAATAACATGGCGCAAAATGGTCCCGCCATGATTTGCGTCAAATCTAACACACGGATTCCTTCCAGTGCAGCCGGCATGAATGTACTCTCCTTCTTTCTACGAACGCTCATCAGGAATGTTGACGAGAACTGTCATATGATTATACTATGAAAGCTGCAATCCGTAGGGGCGTGGGCTTGCCCCGCCCAAAAACCATACATTTGTTGTATTGTCCACACAGAAAGTATGGGTGGTTGAGTACAATCGCGCGCTTGCGGCCCAAAAACCATACATTTGTTGTATTGTCCACACAGGGCGGGGCAAGCCCACGCCCCTACGGATTTTCCTCCGAAAGATGGAGACTCTATAAACATAAAAGGAGATGCGCTTCAATGTCAACTAGAAACGCGGGTCATCAGGATGATGAAGGCGCGGTACTGCTCGAACAAAGGGGACCCATCGCGCTGATCATGTTATCTCGTCCTGCCGCTCTCAATGCGCTCACATGGAGCATGTACCAGCAGCTGGAAGCGCATCTTGAACATCTAGCCGCCGCTGATAGCACGCGCGCCATCATTATTTACGGGGAGGGCAAGGCATTTGCGGCAGGGACAGATATCCAGCAATTTCAGGGCTTCACAGGTGAAGATGGCGTCGCTTACGAACACACCATGGAAGCAATCGTCGAACGCCTGTACACCATACCCAAACCAACGATCGCGGCCATTCATGGCTATGCAGTAGGCGCTGGCCTTGTGATTGCCGCTGTCTGCGATCTTCGCTACGCTACTCCCGCTGCCCGCTTTGGCGTACCCATCGCGCGGACGCTCGGCAATTGCATCTCTCTCAAGAACTATCGCTACCTGGTAGCCTCATTTGGCGCCATGAGAGCGAAGGAAATGCTCTTTACAGGCCGTTTGCTCACAGCAGCCGATGCTTTGCAATGTGGTTTTTTGACGGCGCTTGCTGATGAAGAGAAACTTATCACACATGTAACAGAGGTCGCTGAGCAGATCAGTTCTCTCGCTCCTCTCACGATCTGGTCTGTGAAGGAGGCGCAGCATCGTTTGAACGCGGCAGAACAGGCTATTGATTTCGACGATGTCGTGGCTCGTGTCTACGGCAGCGCCGATTTCGCCGAAGGAGTTCGGGCCTATTTGGAGAAGCGCAAACCGCATTGGCGCGGTCAATAAGCTGGGTTTACCCTATTGTCATCAGTGCGCCCCGACGTTCAATTGATTGTGTGATACAATATCGCTGTATTGTTGTCCCGTAGCCTGGTTTTCGTCCACCTGGCAGGATGGTCGCTTGAAGCGTCGTCGCAGAATGCACAGCAAGGAATGAGCAACGATGACCATGCCGCAATCCAGTTCACATAGTACGTTACCATCGTTGATCGAGCGCTCGCTCGATCAGAACCTGCGCCCGTTGGAGTTCTATTTGCGCGATCAGAGCCGCTTGCCGGGGCCGCGCGCGAACCTGGAGTTGGTGGAAGATTTCAGTTCACTTGTTGCCGCCGTCGTTCAGGAAAAGCCGGAGCAAGTATGGGCGCTGCTGGCTTATCTGATCAGTGATGATCGGCATAAGGTGGCAACGAATACTCCCGCCGAGTTTGTGATGATGTGCGGGATCACGGCGTTTGGAGCCTGCGCCGCCGTGCGGTCTTCCTGGCGCAGCGAAGTCTACGAACTGCTCGCGCAATATGCCTGTAGCACCTGCTGGCGCGTGCGCGAGGGCGCGAAAATCGCGTTGCAGCGCTTGCTGGAATCTGTGCCGCGCGAGACCATTAGCTATTTGACGATTCTGGCGCGGCAGGGTAATTATTTCCAGCAACGCGCCGCTGTCGCTACTATTGCCGAGCCTGCGCTTTTGTCCCACGCCGAGCGGCTCCAGGCCGCTATTGGACTGCATAAAGCAGTACTTGAACGCCTGCGCGATTCGTCCGCGCTCGATCGCAAACGCGAAGATTTTCGCACGCTGCGCCAGTCGTTGGGCTATACCATGAGCGTCATCGCCGCCGCCGATCCGGAGCAGGGCTTCGCGCTCATGCGTACCTGCGCTTCCTGGCGCGACTCCGACATCAACTGGATACTGCGCGAGAATCTCAAAAAGAAACGCCTTGCCCGCTTCATTGAATATACCATCGAGCTGTGGGCCTTGCTGACATGATGGTCCCTACGCCCCTATGATCGATACATCGCCTGATTGTATCGCCATGCTTGATCAAACGTGGTACACTATGACCTGGCCGATGAGTACACAAACAGTACTGTGAGATTCTGCCCAATTTTCAGAGAGGCTTACAACATTTATTGCAATGGCTCAGTCTTTTTACGTTATGACCATGCCGGGATTGGAGACGCTGGCGTTTAGCGAAATACGCGCTCGCATCCCTGGCGCTGATTTAATTAAGTTTACGCGCGGTATCGCCATTTTTCACGCCAGGACGTCACCACGCGAACTATTGAGATTACGCACAACCGAAGATGTTTTCGCGACCGTCGCGCATATTACCGGCTTAGGGCATGCGGAGGGCGCGCTGCGCGTCCTGCACAGCGCCGTTTCGCGGGCCGATATCGCCGGGGCGATTACGCAGTGGCGCGCGTCGCATAAAGAACGTCAGCCGCACTCGTGGCGCGTCGTCAGCCAGATGCAGGGGACGCACGATTTCCGCCGCGTTGATGCCGGTCGGGCGGTGAGCGACGCGCTGCGCAAGCTGTTGCCGCGCGGCATTCGCCCGGTAGACGATGATGCCGACCTGGAATTCTGGCTCTCGCTTGGCGGCGGCGAGGCGTTTGTGGGCCTGCGGCTCAGCGACGCCACCATGCGCCACCGCACGTATAAGCGTGAACATATTCCGGCCTCGCTGCGTCCCACCGTTGCCGCCGCGATGGGCTGGCTCTCGCAGCCGACGCCTGATGATATCGTTCTCGATCCTCTGTGCGGCGCTGGCACGCTGATCATTGAGCGCGCGCGCCTGGCTCCGCTGCATAGGGCCATTGGCGGCGATAGGCGCGAAGAAGTGGTGGGCCTCGCGGAGCGCAACGCGCAAGCCGCCGCGGTGGCCGCCGCGTGGCATACCTGGGATGCTCGCTCGCTCCCGCTCGACGCGGCCAGCGTGACGCGCGTGATCACCAACCTCCCGTTCGGCAAGCAGATCGGGAGCCATCAGGCAAACGAAGGTCTCTACGCTGCGCTGGCCCGCGAGTTTGGCCGCGTGCTGACTCCTGATGGCGTCATGGTGGCGCTGACCAGCGAGGATCAACTCTGGGAGCGTATCGTCCGCGAGCAGGGCTGGCGCATCAGCAAGAAAGTCGTGATCGTCGTCCTGGGCCAACCCGCCAGTATCTTCGTAACCCAACGTTCGTAACAAGCATTAAGAACAATAGAGACATATGGAAGGAGAACACTCCATTGGGTGCAACAACAACCGCCGATTTTCGCAACGGCATGATTATTCGCTATAACGGTGAATTGTGTATCGTCACAGAATTCCATCACGTCAGTCCAGGAAACTGGCGCGCCTTCGTGCGCGTCCGCCTCAAAAACGTCAAAAGCGGGCGTGTTATTGAGCAGCGTTTCCGCGCCGGCGAAGAGATCGAAGAGGTGCGCGTCGAGCATCAGAAGTGGCAATACCTCTACGCTGACGGAGATGATTACTACTTTATGAACTCCGATACCTTCGATCAGCAGCCGCTTTCCAAAGACATGCTCGGCGATGCCATGAGTTTCCTGAAAGAGGGCGACGTTGTTGAGATGCTCGTTGATGGCGAGACTATCATCGCCGTCGATCTGCCCAACTTCGTCGAATTGACCGTCGAGAGCGCCGAACCGGGCGTGCGCGGCGACACCGCCTCCAACGTGACCAAGGCCGCCACGTTGGAAACCGGCTCGGTAATCAACGTCCCCCTGTTCGTCAACCCCGGTGACAAGATTCGCATCGATACCCGCACCGGCGCCTATGTCGAGCGTGTGAAGTAGAGAAAAGGATTCAGGGATATGGTAAGGTTTTTCAGCTTTGCGCGTGCGCAAAGCTGAAAAACCTTACCATATCCCTTACTGCTTAAAGTGAGCATAACCATGCAGCACGAAGAGAGCCTTGTTTCTCCGTCCTCTCCATTCACCTATGCCAGGCGCAGTATCCCTCATGTTGGGCATCCAGAACGCAATGAAGATCGTATCATTGCCGATGCGCGTCTCGGACTGGCCGTCGTGTTGGATGGCGTTGGCTCGACGGCAGGCGCTGTCGCCTCGCGTATAGCGGCGCGTGTGATCCGCCGCGGTTGGCAGCGTTTCTTGCAGGCTGCTCAATCTGCTGGCGAGCGTGCAGAAGCGTCTTACCGGCCTGATATCCCTGCCGCGCTCCAGCAGATCTTAGAGGAGGCGAGCGTGCAGTTGCAGCCTGGAAAAGCAGGCGTTGTCGATGCCGATGGCAAACCTGCCGACACGGCGACGACCGTGGCGCTGGCGGTATTCTACCAACAATCTCCCGCGCGAGACTATACCATGTTCTACGCTCACGTCGGCGACAGCCGTATCTATCTCCTGCGCCCCGGCGAACCGCTTGCCCGCCTGACCGAGGATGATGGCTACATGACGAAACTTGTGAGCGAGAATAAGCTCTCCAAAGCCGACGCCCTGCGCATCGATCAGGCCATGTACATCGACGAACTTCCCGAACCGGATCGGGAATTATTCGAGAAACGCAACGGCATCACGCAGGCGCTGGGCGACACACGTCCAATAACGGTGCATCTCGGCCAGATCGCTCTTGTCCCTGGCGACCGCGTCCTCCTCTGTAGCGACGGTATCCACGACAACCTGCTCGATAGCGAGATCGAGGAAACCCTGCGCGGCAAAGGACGCACCACCGCCGCGCGCGTCCTCGTCCAACGCGCCGTGCAGCGTTCCCAGGAAGATACCAGTACGACGCTCCGTCCCAAATCCGACGACATGAGCGCCCTGGTCGTCACGTATCTTTAAAAAAGCTATCGAATGCTTCTTCTACTATAGCACGCCCAAATTCATGCACTAAAGCATAATAAACTGTTGGGCCGGGAGTGAAAGGCTGATGGGCATAGGCAAAGGAAATCACGTCTTTTGGCGTGAAAGGTGTTGGGAAGAGTTTCTGATGCTCAAATTTATCTTTTACTCCGTTATCCCAAAGATGGACTACTTTTTCTATGCCCCTCTTAATTTTGACCATGCCGGTCAATCCACGAAGTGCATATCGGGTATCGACGCCAAAGCTCAAAAAGGTAATATCCGAGACAGCAAAATCAACAGACTCCTCGAGGCCCAACTCTTCGGCCAGTCCACGACAAGCGCAGCGATACGCGTCTGGCGCTTCTCCGCTTGTGCCGCGATCAATTGGTCTACTCAATCCCTCAACGATACCAACATCATACACTTTTGGACGAGTTCCGACGCTCTTTCCTCTTTGGGTAAAGAGGATATATCCATCAGAGGTGATAACTGCAAGAGAAACTCCAAAAGAATTGGAAAAGTATGGGATAGCTTCATTCCAATCGATATCGGAAAGGTATTTTTCTCGTAATGCTGGTTCTCTCAGACTCATGTTTGTCGCAAGAAATGTGTAATAGTCTGATGGGCGAAACCATAAATCAAGCGTCATATCTTCGTTGGTGGGTTCTCGTCCGATCACGAAACGATCGAGTGCGTAGATCGAACCATTCCAAAAAAATGGGAGACCTTGTTCTTGTTTTTGCTCTTGCTCTTGCTGAATATGCTTCTTTCGATTTTGTAACTCTTCGGGAAGCTCTTCGGCAAAGGGGATATAATGAGAGCGGATATGTTGCGGCAGATAGATGCTTTTCCCGTCCCCGTCAAGCGTTTTCCAGGTCGTTTGCAGTTTTCCAAAGGAAAAACAGCCGTCTCTATTTTCGCCAGCGAGAACTGGGGATCGGTTATTCATAATAGTTAAACCTGTTGCCCGTTATAGGATGAGAGAGCTTTCTCAACTGCCCCTCTTCCAAACTCATGAACGAGAGCATAGTAAAGACTTTCTCCAACTATCTTGTGTTTCGTAATGAACTGTATATAACCTTCTGCTGTAAAAGGTAAAGAATACAGTTTTTGTTTTTCCATTTTATCTTTTACTCCTTTTGACCATTTATCCAGAACTTCCTGGCAGGTTCTTTGAACTCTGACCATTCCGCGTATGGCCCAAAGAGCATTTGTCGTGTTTACTCCAAAATTCAAAAACAAAACGTCTCTTGGGAAGAAATCAACATGTTCTATCAATCCTAACTCTTCAGAAAGCCCTCTACAGGCACAACGATATAAGTCGGGAGCAAAACTGTCTGTTCTTTTATCAACTGGCCTGCTCAAACTTTCTACCACTGCTGCTGTAGAGTAAATATTAGCTTGAATAGCCTGATACGGGCTTCTCTGCGCCGGAAGACAATATCCATCTTTAGTGACAACTACCAGAGCAATTCCGAAAGAATTAGAGAAAAAAGGGATGGGTTCATACCAGTTTGGCTCTTTCAAATATTTCATGCGAATAGCTGGATCATCTAGACTCTTATTAGTGGCGAGAAAGATATAATAATCACCTGGTCGAAACCAGAGATCAAGCGTCATTTCTTCATGTACTGGTTCGCGTCCGATCACAAAGTGATCGAGATTATAGGTGTTACCGTTCCAGGCAAAGGGTAAACCCTGTTCTTTCCGTTTTTGTTGCTCCTGTGCGATTTCTTCTCTTCGCTTTTGGAGTTCTTCAGGTAATTCTTCAGGGGATGAAATGTAATGAGTTGTGATATTTTCTAAACGATATTCGCTTGTGCCGTCTCCATCGAGAGGGAACCATGTTCCCTGGAGATTTCCGATTTGAAAAAGACCATTGCTCACTGCTGGAGGAAGAGGTTTTTTACCATTTGTCATAGAGTGTCTTAACTCTGAATTCTTTGAAGTTATATTTTCCTGAGCATCATATTGTGGTACTAAATCTTGTATGTCGCAACCGATCATGTCAGCGATCTTCTCAAGGTATTTTCGAGGAATGGGGACAATTCCCGCAACATAGTTCGTCAAGGTTCTGCGAGCGATGCCGATTTCATCAGCGACTTCTTGAAGGGTATAGCCTTGTCGTTTGATGCATTGTCTAACATTGTTCGGATATGGTATCTGGCCTGCTCTATTCCTGGGCTTCTGCATGATGGTTCCCTTCGGTAGAAGATATATTATTGAGCCTCATTATAGCACGAAGGAAGAGAATGGGCATGTTTTGAGAAGCAAACATGCCCAAAGCCTGCGTATTCAATGCGCGTTTTTTGGCGGTTTGGAGGTCTTGATCAGGTAAGATAGCAATAGTTTCGATCTCGGCTCAAACGATCCCAGGCATGATTGTTTCTCTAACTCTCGATATTGAAAGGACGATATATCATCATGACCGAACGACCATCTCCGAGGCCCGCAACGGCGGGCAGGCGCATCCTGGTAATTGAACCCGCGGCCAGCCTGTGCGAGATGCTGGCCTTCGCCTTGCGCTCGCAGGGCCACCACGTCACTTGCGTTCCCGACGCCGGCGCGGGCTTATGCCGGCTCACGACGCCGGGAACCGAGATTCCCGATCTGGTGATTCTGGCGCTACAGCCAGGCTCCTGGCCGCAGCGAGATTTGCTTAATATGCTGGCGTATGGCCGGCTCTACCATCGCGTTGCTATTATCCTGCTCACCATGCCCGATCATCGCCTGCAATTGCCGCCCTATCTGTCGATGCGCCCCATCGCTCGGCTGGATAAGCCGTTTAGGATGGAACAACTCTTACATCTAGTGGCGACTCTTCCTGTCGCCAGCGTCCCGGAGAGGAGTGGGCGTCATGGCTAGCACGCGACGGCGCACTGATCCATTCACGATGGTCGTTTCTGATGGTAAGGGCAAGCGGGGCAGACGCATCCGCGTTCCCGGCGTGGTCGTGAGCAACGCGGAGTTTGTACAAGCATACGAATTTGGGCGTTCGCTGTATTACGGCGCGGTGTGCCGACGCTATGATACGAAGCAGCAGGCGTGGGTGACTTCGCCGTTGCATCACCTGGAGCGGCTAGTATCGGTCAAGGTACGCGATGTGACGGATGAGGAGGCGATCGCTTACGTGGCCGATGCGATGCAGGGGTATGAGCCGCGGCGGCCCGACCGGCTGGTGGAGCGGGCCGGGTTGCTCTTCGGCTATATCGCTGCCTGCATCGAAGAGGCGTCTGGGCCGAAGCGGGCGCAATGAAATTGCGCCGCTACATAAGCGGTCATTTGAAGATCAGCGGCCAGAGGTGCGGGACGAAGACGAAGAGGCCGATGACGATGGAGAGCATGGCGCTTAGCAGCACGGCTCCGGCTGAGACGTCTTTGGCGATCTTCGCCAGGGGGTGATAGTTGGGCGAAGCCAGGTCTACACAGAGTTCGATGACGGTGTTGAACATTTCGGCGATGAAGACGCCCGTGATGGCGACAAAGACCAGCGCGAACTCGACCGCCGAGATGCGCAGGATGATGCCGAGCGCGATGGCGATGAGCGCGATCAGGACGTGGACGCGCATGTTGCGCTGCGTGCGTAGAGCATACCACAGGCCACGAAAAGCATAGCGGAAACCGGCGATGAATTTGGCCCACGCGCTCTTTTGTGGTTCCGGCGCGGCTCCCGATCCACCCATGATATTATGCCGCCTGTCCCACGGCTTGCAGCGTCGTCTGCTGGAGCCGTACCATCTCCTGGTAGCCTGCCTCGCTCTGGTCGTCATAGCCTACAAGGTGCAGGACGCCGTGGGCGAGCAGGAAGAGCAGTTCGTAGGTCGCGCTGTGACCTGCCGCTTCGGCCTGGCGCTGCACCGTCGGCCACGAGATCACGATGTCGCCCAGGTTGGTTGGCAGGTCGTCAGGGACGATAAAGGGCGGCGCGGCTTCCGCAAGGTAATCGTCGCCAGTTCCATTTTCTCCGTTCAGCCAGAGTTGATCAGGCGGCGCGCTGACGAGCGGTTTGTCGAGCAGGGGAAACGACAGCACGTCGGTAGGTTTGTCGAGGTGGCGATATTGTTTGTTCAGCGCCTGGATGGTCTCGTCGTCGGTGATCAGCACGCTGAGCGTCACGGGCTGCGTCACCTTTACCGCTTGCAGCGTGTGTTCGATCACGCGCTCCAGGTTGAGCGCGGTCAACAAGTCTTCGACGGTGGCCTGTTGCTCATCGTCGCGGATATCTACCGCCAGTTCGACGGATATGGAGAAGTTTATTTCATTCATATCTATAATGGTGAATCAGATCATCCAGGGCAATCCTTGCGATTGCCCTGGATGATCTGATGATCTTTTTATCTACAGACCGCCTCGACGCAATGATTTGCGACGGCGGGCAGCTTCTTTTCGCTTGCGCTTGACGCTCGGCTTTTCGTAATGCTCGCGGCGACGCGCCTCAGCCAGGATACCTTCCTGCTGAATTTTGCGGTTGAAGCGGCGCAGCGCGGTATCAAAAGGCTCGTTTTCGCCAACTCTCACTTCTGACATAAGAAATCACCCCTCTCCCAGGTCTATTTTCAAGGTAGCGTTTTCTATCCACATCCACATGCAAAAAACTCGTTACATGCGCCTTGCTGACCTGCGGTGCAATTATAATGCCAAAAGCGTCATTCTGTCAAGGATTCGTATCCGCGCAGGAAAATCCGTAGGGGCGTGGGCTTGCCCCGCCCTGGCCGAAATACGTGTGAACACAGAGGGCGGGGCAAGCCGGCGTGTACCATTCATTTGACTTTTGCTGAACGGGGATGCCGAAATACGTGTGAACACAGAGGGCGGGGCAAGCCGGCGTGTACCATTCATTTGACTTCTGCTGAAC
>Ga0102924_1001742_pt1 | contig 24632 bp, 19 predicted proteins | sample PaiPotPPM11metaG_FD_80116 | JGI IMG/M metagenome (GOLD analysis project Ga0102924, IMG submission 80116) | Iron sulfur acid spring bacterial and archeal communities from Banff, Canada, to study Microbial Dark Matter (Phase II) - Paint Pots PPM... ...
CGGCCTCACTTCTCCGGCCGACGGCCGCGCTTCTCCGGTCGACGGCCGCGCTTCTTCGTCCCAGGGCTCGATTCTCCATCCCGGGGCCTCGATTCTCCGTCCGACGGCAGCACCCCAAAGCGCTTTGCTCGCGCTCCTCCGTCGCAGGGGCGCACCGTTCCGCCTCGCTTGCGCGCCTCTGCGTCTCGCCGCACCATCCGCCCGCGACAAGACCGTGCCGGACCTGAAGTCGGCTTTCCTGCTCTCTGCGACGGCTGCGCAGCTCGGCGGCGGCGACTCATCGTCCCGCGAGGTGGAGGAACCGCAGCGCGTCTTGCGCTGCGTTCACATCGTGTTCGGTCACACTTGACGCGCCGCGGAAGGCGGGCTCCCCTGCCGCGCATGCAGATCGCCGGGTGGGAACACATTCTCCGCGTCGCGCGGGGTATCGACGAGAGTCGGGAGCCGGCGGCTGACGTCGCTCTCACGCTCGCGAGGCTCGTGCTTGCGTTTCATCGAGAGGTGGTTTGCCATCCCGTTTCAGGCATCCCAACGAAGAGCGTGTCGCTGCCCGCGGTGTCGAACGGTCGGGTCGCGGCGCCGAGCGAAAAAGACGCGGCCTGACGCCAGCCGGGGCGTTGGCGAGCGGCGCTCACTCGGAGCGGAGGCGGTCGTCTCGTCTGCGCATGGGGACGGTGATGGGCGCGTCCCCCTCGTCGAGGGCCACGATCTCGCGAGCCAACGTGAACGCCTGTGCCGAGTCGACTTCCCCACCGGTCGCGGCGGCGCGCGCGATCTCTTCGGCTCGGGCGACGATCTGAAGCCAGCGTCGTGCGTCGACGTTCGGAAAGTCCGCATGGGCCGGCGCAGCGCGCTCTTCGGAGCGATTCGGGGTCCGCTCGTGCCCGGGCGGCACTTCGACGGCGTCGAATGGTCTTCTATGGTGAGCCATCTCGTCCCTTCAGTCCGGCTAGAGGCTGGGCCGGACCATCCAGTCTACGTCGGGCTCATGGTGCCTTGCACCAACATCGAGCGCGGCAAGGCAGTCTTTACCCTAGCGGGCTCGGCTCGACTTACGCGCTTCCTCTCGATCAACAGGCAACGGGAGGCCGATCGTTACCGAGCACGTCACTGACTGGGCGCCACCCATAGAAGCGCCTGCCTCGGTGGTCATTCCGCTCCGCCGTCCTGCGGCGGGACGCCTGAGGAGTAGATCGGGAAACACTCGCTCTCAAACGTGGCGCAGACGGGAGGCCACGTGGGCAGAGAGCTCGCGCACCAGTTGGCCAGAAACCACTCGGCGCAAGACTCCCACTCCCCGACCGTCGTTGGGCAGTTCGGATGCGACGTGGCCTGCCAGCTCCAACAAGTGGATGCAGGTCGCGCGGTCGTCGATCTCCATGGGAATACCCGACGCCTCGCAGGGAATCGTTCGCGAGTACCCGCCGGCCCGCGGCGCATACCAGTCGCAGACCATCCCGCGTTCGGCGTCCGACAGAGTCACGAGCCTCTGCGCCGAGTCGAGGGTCGCCGGCGCCGAGACGGGACTGGCGCCCGTGCTGGAGCACGCCGCGGCGACGCTCGTCGCGGTCACGATGGCGATAACGATCCCGGTCACAGCCACCAGGGTAGCGCTGTCGCTGCGCCCACACACCACGGGTCGGCGTCGAAGACAACGCGACGCGGCACTCCGCAAGCATAGCGTCGAATCATGAACCGATTCCGCCGTTTGCTCGCTGCGCTGGTCGGACCGCTGTGCGCCGTGGCTTGCGACGGGACCGTCGCGAACACGGCACCCGGCGTGACCGACACGCGCGAGGCTGGCACCGGTCCCGATGGAGCGTCCAGGGGCCTCGCCCCTCCCTCGCGCGAGCCGACGCTAGTCCCGATGGAGCGTCCAGCAGCCTCACCCCTTCGTCGCGCGAGGCTGGCACCCGGCCCGATGGAGCCGTCCAGCAACCTCGGACCTCAACCGATCACCGTCGCGACGGGGCCGCAGCTTGCCGAAGCGCTCGTCGTCGACTCGCGCAATGTGTACTGGTCCGCCACTCAGGTGAGCGAGGGTCCGGAGGGTGGCTCATGGGCCGAGGTCATGCAGTGCCCCAAGTCCGGCTGCAGCAGCCCCATCACGCTGGTGCAGAATGATGCGCTTGGGGACATCGCGGTCGACGACACGTGGGTGTACTGGACGACCCGCGACGCGATCATGAGGGTCCCCATAGGAGGCGGTATGCAGACGACTTTCGCATCCACCTCGGCCGTGACCATCGCGATCGACGCGAACGACGTGTACTGGACCAGCGGCAATGCGGTGCAGAAGGCACCGCGCAAAGGCGGAAATGCTACGACTGTCGTGGCGGGACCCGCCGCCGGCGGCATCGCGGTCGACGGCGTGAACGTGTACTGGACCGACGTCAGGGGAGGCACGGTCACGAAGGCCGCCAAAGCGGGCGGCAACCCGACCGTTCTCGCGACCGGCCAAAGCGCCGGCAGTCTCGCCCTGGACGCGACGAACGTGTACTGGACGAACTTCAACGAAGACGCACCGGGCGCCACGGTCATGACAGTTCCCATCGCGGGCGGCACACCCACCGTACTCGCATCTCATCTTCAAGGTCCATATGGGATCGCCGTTGGTCGCTCGAGCGTCTACTGGACGAGCGACAATGCCGTGAAGAGAGTCCCTATCGACGGGGGCCCGGTCACGACAGTCGTTCCACGGGATCCGGACTCAGGGCCCATGGGCATCGCCGTCGATGAAGCAAACGTCTACTGGACGGACGCCATCTCCGGAAAGATCATGCGGCTGATTCAAGACTAGGGCGGGCCGCCGAAGTACCGAATTGACCCGAGACGCAACATCATCTGCCGAGGAAGTCCCGTGCCGAGATCACGGCGGGAATCACCTTGGATTCGTCGATTGCAGTCGTCTTGTCGTTGAAGCCGACGCTGAGGAAGAGCCATTTTCCGTCGCGAGCGCGCCGCAGGAGCCATGTCAGGTTCGATACGCCCGGCTCGCTGCCGCCCTTGAAGCCGACGTAGTCGTAAAGCTTCTGGTCGTCCGGGACGCCGGGATTGATCGAGAGGATGGCGCCCACGGGCGCCGTGGCGGGCGCTTCGGCGCGGGCGTGCAAATCAGCCATCACCTTGCAGAGATCCTCGGCGGAAGCCGGCCACTCGAGCGTGTCGATCATCACTGGTTTGGTCCACGCACTGACCTGCGCCGGTGCCGGCGCGAGATCGCGCTGCCCGTATGCCTCCAGCAACTTGCGCTTGTGTGCGGCATCGGCCGCTACGTACGCGCTGCGTTCGTCGGATGTGGCGAGGAGTTTGAGCACGGAGATCTCGCGCGTGGACGGGAACGGGACGAGGAGCCAAGGCGTCGCATGCCCCGTCGCCTTCACGGCATCCTCCACGGCGCTCCGGCCCACGAACGCAAGGAGGTGGTCGGCCGCGGTGTTGTCGCTGACCGAGATCATCTGTTCCGCAAAGTGCCGAACCGAGAACGTCTTGCCTGCCACCTCGTTGCGCGTGTCGCCCGATGGCAAACTCTTGAGCGCGTCCCGGATGGCGATCGGCTCATTCCACGCGTGTTTGCCGGACGCAATCTGCGCAGCCAGCGCGTCGAGTATGTAGAGCTTCATGGCCGAGCCCACGGCCAGGGGCTTCCTCGGCTCGATGCTCGCGAGCGGAACGCACTCTTTGCCATCGAGCTCCGCTGCGAGGAAGCTCACGAGCGGCGCCACGCCGCGCAAGGTCCCCACCACCTCGTCCCACGACGCCGCCGGCTTCGCGACCGGCAAGAAGAGCAATGTCTGGATGCGGTTCGGTGGGGTGGTCTCGACGCCGACCCGGACGCTCAGGCGCGAGCCCTTGCCTGCGATGACAGTGGCAATCGACTCCGGACTCGCCGCGTCAGCCGGCGCCACCTTCTCGACCTGGAACGGACCCGCTTTCGCCAGCTGGCCAAATACCTCGACGAATTTCGATGCCGGGAGCTCCGCCAGCGCGTCTGGCACGAAGTGCAGCGCGACCTCTGCCTCACTTGGAGCTTTGGCGAGCGCACCGACCACCCACGCGAGCTGATGTCCGGCCGGCGTGTCGGGCACACCCGCGGGAAGAGGCGCGGTTGCGCGATCGGCGACGGGCGGAGTTGGCGAAGGGGTCGCGATGTTGGGGGACCGCGCTCCCGGAGGCGGTGGGGACGCGCCGCCGCAGTCGACGAAAACGACCGCAACAAAGAGAACCGTCAAGAGACGGACACCCGCGGGACTCATGGCCTGCGTGCATAGCACCGCCCGGCGGTGGGGGGCCGGTCTCGCCGTCAATACGAGCGATACCCGAACGTGAGCGGCAGGAAGAAGACCGGGTTGTCCTGCTTCACGTTCGCGAAGAAGTAGCCCGGCGAGGCCGAGAGGAGCCATTGCCCCGCGCGCCAGTCGAGGACGGCGAAGCCGATGTCGAGCGTGGGCGCGAAGACCCAGTCCGTCGAGTACGTCTTGTCCTCGTAGATCATGTCCGCTCGTCCGGCGTAGAGCGTCGCCCCGACCCACAAGCGGCGGCCGAGGCGGAAGGACATGCCGGGACCGGCGCCGAGGATGTCCGAGACGGGCTTTCCGCGGCTGCCGGCGGCGGCGAGGACGCGCGCGAAGACGTCGAACCCGGGGGCGAGAGACGCGCCGAGCTCGGCGCCCATGCCCATCGCGAACTCCGGCTGGTCGGTGCGGCCGTTCGGGTACAGCTGCTGGCTCCAGAAGAACGACGGGATGAGCGCGAGCGACGCGCCGTACACGAGGGTCGCGGACTCCCCGGGCGGCAGCGACGCCTGCGGCGAGGGACGCGGCGCCTCGGGCGGCGGCGCGGCCGGTGGGTACGCGAGCGACACCTGCCGGGACTCGCGCTCGCCGACGGTGACGGTCGCCTTCGACGTAGCGCCGGCGCGGGCGATGACGGCGACGACGTGGTCGCCGGGGTCGATCTTGAACGGTTCGCCGACGAGGTCCGGCGGGAGCGCGCGCCCGTCGATGACCACCTCGGGGACGAGGCCCGCGGGGGCGCCCGTCACGTGCACCGTCACGTCGGGGATGCGGTCGCGCAGCTCCTGCGCGAGCTGCGCCGCCTCGACGCGCGCCGCCGCCGATCGCTCCGTCTCGTCGGGCGCGACGCGGATGCGCGCGACGTCGAGCGCGACCTCGCGCGCCTCGACCAGCTCGCCCGCCAGGACGTGCGTCCGCGCGAGCTCGAGGCCCGTGATCGGCGTCCGCCCCACGGCGTGCGCCGCCTTCAGCTTCGTGAGCGCGCCGTGCAGGTCGCCGGCCGCGCGGAGCTCCCTCCCTTCCTTGAAGAGGGCGCGCGCCGTCTCCAGGTCCTCCGCGGTCTGCGCGCGCGCCGCGGGCGCGATCAGGCACGCCGCGACGGCGAGCGTGAACGCCGCGCGCGTGGCTACGCGGGCGCTCACGCCTTCACCTGCTCGTCGCGCCGGCTTGCTCCCGTGGCCACACCACCCCGCGCTCGCGCAAGTCTCTCACCGTGTCCCGCAGCGTAAGCCCGGGGTCGCGCGGGGTCCATCCGAGCTCGCGCTGCGCCTTGCTTGCGTCGAGGTACCAGAAGCACGCGGCCATCTCGACGCTCACCGGATCGACGGCCGCGGCGAACCCGAGGCCCGTCCTGGCCGCCACGCGCTGCGCGAGCCGCGCGCCCATCGCGGCGAGGGCGCGCGACCGCGGCATCGGCAGCCACGGCATCGGCACGTCCGCCGCGCGCGCGATGCGCGCGAAGAAGTCCCGCACCGTGAGATTGCACGCGCCGACGAGGTAGCGCTCTCCCGCCCGCCCGCGGTCCATCGCGAGCACCATCGCTTCCGCGGCGTCCCGCACGTCGACGAACGAGAGACCCCCGGCGGGCACCGCCGGAATCTGTCCCTCGAGCAAGAGGCGGACGTCCTCGGTCGACGACCCGTTGCCCCCGGGCCCCAGCAGAAGACTCGGGTTCACGCTTACGACTTCCAAGTTTCGACCACGCTCCGGCGGAGCCGGAGACGTGCCGTCCAGGTTTCGACCACGCTCCGGCGGAGCCGGAGACGTGCCGTCCAGGTTCCCAGGTTCCCACGCGAGGGCCGCGCGCTCGGCGAAGAGCTTCGCGCGGTAATACGGCCATCGCGAGATGAGCCCGATCGGCGTGGGGCTCTCCTCCGTCGCGACCGGCTGCGGTCTCTCGCTTACCGCGACCGTGCCGCTGCTCGACGCGACGACCGCCCGCCGCACGCCGGCGGACGCGCACGCGCGGAGGACGTTCTTCGTCCCCTCGACGTGGACGCGGTAGAGCTCCTCGGCGTCCGCCGGGTCGCGCGACACGGGCCCCGCGCAGTGGAACGCGCCGTCGCAGCCGCCCGCCGCGCGCGCGACCGCCGGGGCATCGAGCACGTCGCCGCCCGTACTGCGCGAGAACGGGACGACCTCGTGCCCGCGCGCGCGGAGCGCCTGCGCGAGGTGCCCCCCCAGAAAGCCCGTGTCGCCGGTCACCAGGTAGCGGCTCATGACGCCTGATCGAGCTGAAAGACCTTCTGGAAGGTGATCAAGAGGCCGACGTCGTTCGACTTGATCGCACCGGACATGAAGTCCGCCGGGCTCGGCACGTACGACTCACGCACGATCTTGGCGAAGATCTCGGGGCTCGTCTTGAGGACGCAGTCCGCCTGCCCGCCCTGCGGCTTGCCCGGCCGCACCTCGCAGAGCTCACCGTTGACGCGCACGGTCCACTTCGCGAGGTCGTCGTTGCCGAGCGACACGTAGTAGCTCACTTCCTTCTCCAGCTCGCCGGCGCGGAACTTCGACTCGAGCTCGCCGAAGAGCTTCACCATCGGGTGCTCGCGCTCGGGCGCGAGCTCCTCTCCCGCCGCGGCGCGGCTCACGTCGAGCACCTTGCCCTCGCTCAGCGCGACGACCGCCTCGCGGGCGATGCGCGCGACCTCGCGCGCGGCGTCGGCCGGGGGCATCTCGCGGGTCAGGCGGCGCAGGTCGTCGACGCAAAGGGGCGGACCGATGCGCGCGACGATGTCGCGCTTGCGCGGGAGCGCCGCTCCCTTGGGCAGCGACGCGTGCGTGCCGCCGAGGAAGACGGGGAGGAGGTCGACGCCGTGCACGAGCGCGAGGTGGCCGACGAGCGGCTTGAAATCGAGGATCTCGCCGGTCTCGCTCCGCGTCCCCTCCGGAAAGAGCAGCACCGTCTTGCCTTGCTCGATGACCTCGCTCGCCTGGCGGATGCCCTGCCGCAGCGACGCCTTGCGGTCGATGGGCTTGAGGTTCGTGAGGTTCTCGAAGAACGCGCGCTTGATCTCCCCGGGAATCGACCACGCTCCGGCAGAGCCGGAGACGTGCCGTCTTTCGAAGAAGTAGTCCTGCGCCGCGAGCGACACGAGGTCGTCGCCGTACGTGCCGAGCGCATAGCGCACGAATCCCATGTCGAGGTGGCTCGAATGGTTGGCGACGACGATGACGTTGCGGTTGTGAGGGATGTACGCGCGACCGAAGACGCGCGGCTTCATCACCTCCCCATAGAAGAGGCCCTGCAGCTTGCCGACGAGGGCCTTGCCGATCTCCTGGACCGGCTCGGGGAGGACGAGCGGGGGCGCGCCGTTCGCCGTCGCGGCGGGCGGGGGCGCGCTCTCGCGGACGGCGAGGGAGTGGCCGCCGGAGACCTCGCTCCCGGGCGGCGACCACGCTCCGGCGGAGGCGGAGGCGTGCCCTCGGACCAGCGCCTCGACGTCGGCGACGGTGACGCATGCCTGCAGGCGTTGCGGATCGATGGCGGCGCCGAAGCGCGCCTCGAGCGCCTCGAGGAGCTCGGTCAGGAGCAGGGAGTCGAAGCCCAGCTCTCCGGCGAGCGAGGCGTGCGTGGTCACGGCCTCGACGGCCCAACCTCTCACCGCGGCGATGGCCGCCCGCACCGGCGTGGCCTCGCCTGCGTCGGCGCGCGTCGTCGCGGCGACGAGGCGCTGCACGATCGCGCGTACCTCCTCGCGCTTCACCTTGCGCGTCGGCGTGCGCGGAAGGGGCGCGTCGTACAGGTGGACGATGGCCGGACGCTGGGCGAACGGCAGCTCGTCGATGGCCCGGCGCAGCGCGGCCTTCGCGTTCGCCGTCCGCTCCGCCCGGTCGCCGCGCGTCGGGTTTCGACCACGCTCCGGCGGAGCCGGAGACGCGCCGTCCGCGGGCACCGCGAGGCACGCCAGCCGCTCGCTTCCGCCGACGTCGACGCCGACCACCGCGAGCTCGGCGACGTGCGGCACTTCGCCGAGGCGCCGCTCCACGTCGTCGGGGTACACGTTCTCGCCCGTGGGGGAGACGACGACGTCCTTGCGCCGGCCGACGATCTCGAGCCGCCCCTTCGCGTCGATCCGCCCGAGATCGCCCGTGTGCAGCCAGCCGTCGGCGTCGATCGCCGCGCGCGTCGCCTCCTCGTCGGTGTAGCCCGCCATCACGTTGGGACCGCGCGCGACGACCTCGCCGACGCCGCGGTCGTCGGGATCGGCGATCTTCAACTCGACGCCGGGCACGGGCTTCCCCACGCCGCGCTCGATGCGCTTGCCCGGACGCGCGACGGTGAGCACCGGCGCCGCCTCGGTGAGGCCGTAGCCCTCCGTCAGCATGAGCCCGAGGCCGGCGAAGCGCTCCTGCGTCTCGCGCGGAAGCGCCGCCCCGCCGGAGATGAGCCACTTCACGCGGCCGCCGAGCTGCGCGTGCACCGGCCCGAAGAGGACGCGTCCCGCGTCGATGCCCACGTTCGCCCCGAGCCAGCGGTTCACCTCGGCCGCGGCGTCGAAGGCCGCGCGCGCGATCGGCCCGCGCGCGTCGACCTGCTGGAGGATGCGCCGCTCGAGCAGCTGCCAGAGCGCGGGCACGCCGACCATCGCGGTCGCGCGCGACGCCTGCAGGCCGGCGGCGACCTTCTCGCCGGTGAGCTCGCCCAGGTACACGACGCGCGCCCCGCGCGAGAACGGCAGGAGCAGGCCGCAGGTGAACTCGAAGGTGTGGTGCAGCGGCAGGACGCTGAGGACGGCGTCGCGCGGCTTGAGCGGGAAGATGGGCGCGAGCGCGGCGACGAGCGACGTGAAGTTCGCGTGCGTGAGCATCACGCCCTTCGGTCGGCCGGTGGTGCCGCTCGTGTAGAGGAGGCTGGCGACGTCGTCGGGATCGACGGCGGGGAACAGCGTGTCGAGCGCGACGCCGTTGGTGACGTGGGCGGCGTGCGGCGCGTCCTCCTCGGTCGCGTCGTGGAGGTCGAGCGCCGCGAGCGACGGGTGCGCCACGGCGACGTCCTGCGCCGCCTTCACGGTGTCGTCCCACAGGACGGCGCGCGCGCGGCTCTCGGCGAGGACGTTCGCCCACGACGCGGCGTCGAGCGCGGGGTCGATCGGGACCACGGTCGCGCCGGCGCGGACGACGCCGAAGAAGGCGATCGCCCAGTCGGGGTGGTTCTGCGCGCTGAGGGCGACGCGGTCGCCCTTGGTGACGCCGAGCGCGGCGAGGCGCGCGGCCAGCGCGAGCGACCGCGCGCGCACGTCGCGGAAGGTCGTGCGCGTCAGGCCCTCGTCGGTGTGGAGCTGGAGCGCGAGGCCCAGGTCGTGGCGCTCGGCCATCTCGTCGACGAGCGCGACGAGCGTCGCGTGCGCGGCGAGCGGCGCCGCCGGCTTCTTCAGGCGGCGGTCGATCTCCGGGATGACGCGCTTCTCGATGGCGGGCATGTGGACGTTCATCATCCAGTCCGCCCAGTCGATTCCCTCCGGCGCCCACGGGAGCTTCGCCTTGTCGTCGTCCGAGAGGCGCGCGAACGCCGCGCGCACGTTCGAGCAGTCGAACGGGCCGTTCTGGCGCGTGTCGAACGGCTCGAACAGCGTGAGGATCTCGGCGACCTTCGCCTGGCTCTTCGCGACGCCCTCGAGCGCCTTCGCCGCGGGGGCGAGCGCCGGCAGCGTCTTCTTGAGGAGCGACGCAACGCTGCGCGCCGCCGACGCGATCGCCGGCGGGCCGACGCGGTCGAACGTTGCGCGGTCGACGAAGGTCGGCTCGTAGCGCGCCTGGAGCGCGTTCCAGATCGGGTTGCCTCCCGCGCGCTGGAAGTGTTTGCGCTTGTAGATGCCGACCATCTCGCCGAAGCGCTGCGCTGTGCACGGGTTCTTGTCGCTCGCGCCGAAGTGGTAGACGGGCTTCGCCGTCCCCTCGAGGAGCTCCGCCAGGGCGAGGATCATCCCGGCGACGACGTAGTCGGTGGGGATGAGGTCGAGCGGCACGTGCTGCGCGAGGATGTGCGGCTGCCCCTTCATGATGAAGTAGAGGATCGGCGCGCTCGTGTTGATCCCTTCGTTATACGACTTGAAGGGGAAGGCGATGGTCGACTCGCAACAGGCCGGGCGCGCGATCGTGAAGGGCAAGCCGCTCGCGGCGATCACCTGCTCGCCGATGGCCTTCGTGTACGTGTAGATGTTCGGCCAGCCCCAGTGCGTCGCGCGGTCGAGGCCGGCCTCGACCAGGCGCTCGGTCACGAAGCGCCGCTTCACGCGGGCGAGCTCGCGGTCGTAGGCGTCGCCGTGGACCGGCTCGCCGCGCGCCACGAGGTTCTTGCGCGCGCGCTCGGCGAACTCGCTCTGGCGGAAGGCGTCGTCGCAGCGATGGCGCGCCTGCGCGACGAGGTCGAGGCACTCGGCGATCTCGCGCTCGGGATCCCATAGCTCGGCGCCGAGCTCGCCGGCGCGCGGGAAGGGGTGCACGCGCGGGTCCTCCTCGCGGATGGGTCCCTTGCGGCGGCCGGCGACGTAGCAGGTGCTCGTCTGGTAGATCGGCGCGCCACCGAGGGCGCGCGCGAGGTCGACGAGGTTCTGCACGCCGAAGGCGTTGGCGTCGAGGGCGTCGTCGAGCGGCGGGTTGAAGTCGATGACGCCGGCGACGTTGACGACGGCGGCGACCTGGCCGGCAAGCTCGGCGACGAGGGCATCGGCGACGCCGCAGCGGGGGCGGCCCATGTCGCCGTCGATCGGCTGGATCTTCTCGCGCAGGAACGCCGCGAAGCGATCGCCGTGCGCGCGCCGCAGCGGCTCGAGCGCCTCGGCCTTCGCGATGTCTCTCCAGAAGCGCTCCTCGGGGCTCGTACCTTTCGAGCGGACGACGAGGTAGATGCGCCCGACCTCCGGATAGCGGTCGAGGAGCATCGCCCAGAACATCTTCCCGAGGAACCCGGTCCCCCCGAGGACGAGGAGACGGGAGCCCGCCAGAACGCGCGTGACGTCGAGCCGGTTCGCCGATGTGCTCATTCGACTCCGTTGCCCGGCTGGTGGGCGGGCGCGACGTCGGCCATCACGATCGGCGGGACGTGGAGCATCGCGACCTCCGGTTCGCGCACGCCGCACGCGTCGCCCGCCATGGCCAGCGCGTCGCCGAACGTGCGCGCCGTCTCGTAGCCGAGGAGCTTGGGGATGTAGTCGTTGTCGGCGCCGACGACGATGACCTTCCCGACGTGCTGCCGGCCGGCCTCGCCCCAGTACCACATGTAGAAGGGGTGGGCTGGGTGGTACGCGTGCCCGCGGCGGTACATCTCGAGGTAGGCCGGGTTGGTCGCGAACTTCTCCTCGAAGCGGCGGTGCATCTCGACGGCGTCGCGCGTCTGCGGCAAGACGTCGTGGACGAACTCGATGTACGGGGCGTGGTGCTCCTTGTCGAACGCGTCGGTGCAGGGGTGAAAGACGATCATCGCGCCGCCCTTCCGCACGAGCGGCGCGCCCCGGTACATGTTGAAGAGGTACCCCTGCGCCATCACCTGCACGAGCAGCGGGTTCAAAAACGAGTTCACGTTGTACGGGCTGATGTACGGGATGCCGGCGACGAGGACGTCCGCCTGCCCGTGCACCGGGACCATGTACTGCGCGTTGCAGCGGTCGAGCGACTTCTCGTGCACCGCCTCGCACTCGCCGGCGAAGACGCCGGTCACGCCGTACGGCGACGGCACGCGCTGGAAGATGGCCTGGCGCGCGGGCTGGGGCAGCTTCGAGAGGGTGAAGGCGAGGCCCTTGAAGGCGGCGCGCTCGGCGCCGGTCCAGTCGTCCTCGTTCTTGTGGAGGAACTCGAGCGGCGGCGCGAACATCCGGTTGTTCACCGTCGTCTCGATGTGGAAGACGTTCAGCGTCTTCTCGACGAGGCGCCCCATCCGCTCGACGCTCGTCGCGAGCGCGCTCCTGCGCGGGTCCATGTACGAGTGGCAGTCGCGCATCACGTGCGGGTTGTGGTGTGCGCGCAGGCTCTTGTACCCGCAGAGGCCCACGGCGACGGACTTGTGCCCGCCGTCCATCGGAACGAGGTTCAGGTTCACGTAGATGAGGAGATCGCTCTCGACGGCCTTGCGATTGAGCTCGACGACCTCGCCGTGCTCCGTCGTCCCGACGAGCTTCATCCCCCTGGGGTCTTCCGCGTCGTGGTTGTAGAGGCGGTCGGGCCAGTACGCGTCGAAGATGCGGTCGCCGACGACGTGGCGGACCTCGTCGGCGGTCATTCGCCGGTGTATCGACGTCGCGATGATGATCTCCACGTCCTCTACGGCGTAGTCGGCGAGGAGCTCGAGGACGACGGTGAGGACGCGCTCGCGCACGTCCGGCCGGCGCATCGGCGGCAGCGGGAGGGAGATGTCGTCGATGGCGATGACGACCTTCATCCCGGGGCGCAGCTTCGCGTAGAGCGGCTCGCTGTTCAGCGGGTGGCTCAAGGCGTAGCGGATCGCGGCGTCGACGTCCTTGAGGGCCGCCATTGGCGGGCGCGGGTAGATGCAGCGCGTACCGGCGGGCAGGTCCACTTCGAGGAGGCGGTCCCCCGCGAAGACGGACCGCGGCCCGCTCTTGCGATCGAGCGTCACGACGAGCGGGTGATCGTTGCGCCCGCGCGAGCGCGAGGGCGACGCCGGGTCTCCGCTCCCGTTTTGGCGTGACCGGAACCGCGAGCTAGAGGCGGGAGGCAGCGAGGTGCTCATGGGAGGCGCTCCAGAAGGTGGGCCAGCCGGGGCCGGGTCGTGCCGAAGTGGATGACGGGCCATGCGTAGGTGCGGGCGAGGTTGGCGAGGCGCCGGTCCGGGTTGATGGCGCAGGGATGGCCGACGACCGAGAGCATCGGCACGTCGGAGTAGCTGTCGGAGTACGCGAAGCAGTCGGCGAGGTCCTGCCCGCGGTCGCGCGCCCATTCGCGGACGAGGCGCGCCTTCTCCGGGCCGGCGACGATGGGGCGCAGGAGCTTTCCCGTGGCGTAGCCGTCCTTGAACTCGAGGCGGTTGGAGATGTGGGCGGTGGCGCCGAGGTGCTTGGCCAGGCGCTCCATGAGGAAGTCGAGCGCGCCGGAGACGAGGACGACCTCGTGCCCCTCGTCGACCGTGCGCTGCACCAGCTCGCGCGCGCCCGGGTAGACGGCGCGGCGGATCACGCCGTCGAAGGCTTCGTCGGCGAGGAGCAGGAGGCGGTCTTGCGAGATCCCGGCGTAGACGGCGAAGAGGAGCTCGTTGAAGCGGCGGCGGTCGAGCATTTCGGCGAGCGCCATCCGCGGCCCCGCGGCGGCTGCGCGGGCGAGCGCCCCGAGGCTGCGCGCAGGATTCGTGTGATTCGCGAGATAGAAGATCGTCGGGTGCAGCAGGTTGGTGCGGACCAGCGTGCCGTCGACGTCGAAGAAACTGGCGATCACAGAGGGGGTTTTTCGTCTGCGATGACGCGACTGTCAACGGTTCTTGGCGTCTCCCCGTGCTTCGCGCACTGGGAAAGCGTCTTCGCACACTGACACGCGCGTCAGTGAGCGCGCTTGCTCGACCGGCGGCGTCTGATCTCATATCGCGCCGTGGACGACGCGACCCACGCGCACTTTCACCTTCCGCCGCTCACGCCGCTCGAGCGCGCGCAGATCGGCTTCGTGCGCTCGACGCTTCGCCCCGGGCGGCTCGATCGCACGATCCGCGTTCTTCAGCGCAGCGTCGGCCAGTGGTGGATCCGCGCGGTCACCGCGAGCCTGCGCCACGTGCACGGCCTCGAGCGCCTCCCGCCGTGGGACCCCGGGGGCAGCGTCATCTGCGTGGCAAACCACCGGTCGTTCTTCGACCTGTACGTCACGTGCGCCGAGCTCGTCGCGCACGGCCTGCCGCACCGCATCCTTTTCCCGGTGCGATCGACGTTCTTCTACGACAACCCGCTCGGGCCGATCGTCAACGGTGCGATGAGCTTTTTCGCGATGTACCCGCCCATCTTCCGCGAGCGGCGGCGTGCGGCGCTCAACCTCGCGAGCCTCGACGAGCTGGCGGCGCTCCTGCGCCGCGGCGGCTTCTTCGTCGGCATGCACCCCGAGGGGACGCGCAACCGTGGGGACGACCCGTACTCGTTGCTACCCGCGCAAGGCGGCGTCGGTCGCGTCATCCGCAAGGCGCCCGACGCGCTCGTGGTCCCCGTCTTCGTCAACGGACTGGGGAACGACTTCGTCGCGCAGGTGAAAAGCGGGCTGCGCGGGACCGGCGAAACGATCCACCTCGTCTTCGGAGCGCCCATCGACTTCGGCGCGCTGCGCGGCGCCCCGGAGTCGCCGCGGACGTACAAGGCGCTCTCGGAGGTCTGCCTGCAACAGATCGCGAAGCTCGGGGAGGAGGAGCGGCGGATCCGCAGCGGCCATTGACGCGCGCGCGCGCTCGCGCCACACATGAACCGTGAAGCAGTATCTCGACCTGGTCCGCGAGGTGCTCGAGAAGGGCACACGCAAGCCGAACCGCACGGGCGTCGACACGCTGTCGACGTTCAACGTCAATTACGAGATCGACCTGCGGCAGGGGTTTCCGCTTCTCACGACGAAGGAGATTTCCTGGAAGAACATCGTCGTCGAGAACCTGTGGTTTCTCTCGGGCGAGACGCACATCGGGCTTCTGAAGAAGCACGGGTGCAAGTTCTGGGATCCGTGGGCGGACGAGCAGGGGCAAGTCCCGAGCGCGTACGGGAACTTCTGGCGGCACTTCCCGGTGCACGACAGCGAGGGGCGCGCGGCGTATAGGGACCAGATCGCGTGGGTGCTCGAGGAGCTGAAGCGCAACCCGATGAGCCGCCGGCTCGTCGTCAGCGCGTGGGCGCCGGGCAACGCGCAGACGTCGAAGCTGCCGCCCTGCCACCTGCTCTTTCTCTTCAACGTGCAGATCGACGAACGCGGGGAGCCGCTCCTCAACTTGCACCTCACGCAGCGCAGCGCGGATGTCGCCCTGGGCGTTCCGTACAACGTCGCCGGCTACGCGCTCTTGCTCGAGCTCTTCGCGCGCTTCTCCGGGCTGCGCGCGGGCCTCTTCGGGCACACGATGGTCGACGCGCACGTGTACACGGCGAAACCCGACGGCTCGATGGCGGAGTACGACCACGTGCCGGGGCTGCGCCTGCAGCTCGCGCGGGAGCCTCGCCCGCTGCCGAAGCTCGCGATCGACCCGGCAATCCAGTCGCTCGCCGACCTGCGCCCGCTCCTCGAAGCGGATACGCAAACGGTCCTGCGTCACTTCGTCCTGACGGGGTACGACCCCCACCCGGCGATCGCGTTCAAGGTCGCCGTGTGATGCGCGGGATGATCTACGCCGTGTCGCCCGAGGGGGTCATCGGCAAGGGCGGGACCATCCCGTGGCGCTACCCGGGCGATTTCCGCAGGTTCCGCCGGGTGACGATGGGCGCGATGGTCGTGATGGGACGGGCGACGTTCGAGTCGATCGGCAAGCCCCTCGCGGGACGTCGCAACGTCGTGGTGACGAGCGGCCCGGTTGGCGTCGCGGGCGTCGAGGTCGTGCGGAACATCGACGAGGCGCTCGCGCTCTCGGGCGACGCCGACGTGTGGTTCCTGGGCGGCGCGCGGATCTTCGAAGAGGCGATGCGCCACGTCGACGTCATCGACGTCACGTACGTGCCCGATCGCGTAGAGGTGGAAGGCGCGGTGCTCGCGCCGGCGATCGACGAGCGCGCGTTCGAGGCGGGGCCTCTCCTTCCCCACGAAGAGGAGCCTGCGCTCACCCGTCGCGTCTACACGCGAAGACGCTGACTATTTCGCTTTGGAGGGGCCCGACGATCCCCCGCCTCCCCCGCCGGGCGTCGGGTTCGACGATCCCGAGCCGGTCGCCGCTCCGTAGCTCGGTGGCGGCAACGTGATCGTCTGCGGCGCCGGCACGGTCGTCTCCGTCTTCAAGCAGCAACCTCCGACCGGACAATCGTTGTCCCCCGTACCGCAAATGTAGGGATTCGGGCAGCACACCGCCGCGGCCTGACACAGAGTCGCGTTGGGTCCGCAATCCGCCTCCTCTACGCGTCCGCCGCAGGCTGCAAAGATCGCGACCGTGAATCCGACAACCCCCGCCCAGATGCCGTGCTTGGCTCGCATTCGAATATCCCCGGATCAGTTGCACGGCTCAGACCACGGGCTTCTTTAGGGGACTCGCGTCGCGATGAGACGAGATCCGACGAGATCGGACGAGCGCATCGAAGCGCGAGGCGTGCGACCATGCCTCGCGTGAGCGAAGACGCACACCGTCGATGGCGACAGTACAGAGAGGCTGTAGCCAACGAATCCCTTCCCGTGGCGCTCGTCGACTTGGACGCGCTCGATGCCAATGTGAAAACGCTTACTTCGCTCCTCACCGGGACGGGCAAGACGTTGCGCATTGCCACGAAGTCGCTGCGGTGCCCCGAGCTCGTACGCCACATCCGGACGCAGGCGCGCGAGGCGGTTCGTGGACTGATGACGTACACCGCGGCGGAGACTGCGTACTGGGCCGAACAGGGCGAGGACGATCTCTTGCTCGCGTATCCGACCGCTCGAATGGGCGACGCGCGCCTGCTCGCGCGCACGAACGCCACGGGCGCGTGCGCGGCCGTGGTCGTCGACTGCAGCGAGCACCTGCAAATCCTCGCCGCCGCGGCGAAAGAGGCGCGGGCCACCATCCCGATCGTGGTCGACATGGATGTGGCGTGGCGACCGCTCGGCGCGATCCACATCGGTGTACGCCGCAGTCCGCTGCGCACATCGAGCGACGTTGTCGCCCTCGCCAGGGCCGCGGCCTCGACCGACGGGCTGCGCTTTCACGGCGTGATGGCCTACGAGGCCCAGATCGCCGGCGTTCCCGACGCGGGGCTCGCCGTGCGCGCGATGAAGGCGGCTTCGGCACCCGACGTCGCGAAGCGCCGGGCCGAGGTGGCGCTCGCCCTGAGCGAAGCAGGCCTCAGCGCGCGCGTCTTCAACGGCGGGGGGACCGGATCGCTCGCCGCGTCCGCGCGCGAACCGGCGCTGACCGAGGTCACCGCCGGGTCAGGCTTCGTGGATAGCCACCTCTTCGACGCGTACCGCGGTCTGCGATTGCAGCCGGCCGCGTACTTCGCCCTCCAGGTTGTCCGCCGGCCGGGACCGAGCGTCGTGACGTGCCACGGGGGCGGATACATCGCGTCGGGCGCCGCCGGGCCGGATCGCATGCCGGTCCCTGCGCTCCCTCCGGGCCTTCGATTGACGTCGCTGGAGGGCGCGGGAGAAGTGCAGACGCCGCTCGAAGTGCCGCAGGGCGTCGCGCTCGAGCTGGCCGATCCGATCTTCTTTCGTCACGCAAAGGCTGGCGAGCTTGCGGAACATTTCGCAGAGTATCTTTTGGTTCGTGGTTCGCGCATCGAAGGGCGCACTCCCACGTACCGCGGTCTCGGTCGATGTTTTTTGGGATGAGCTTTCCACGCGCGAGGAAAGGAGAGATCAAGAGGCCCATCGTGCGGTCGTCTTCCGGCCTCGGCCTCCTCTTCGTCGTCCTCTCGTGCGCGTCGCCGCAGGCGGCGCCTGGCATCAGCGTCCGCATGCATTTCGAGCGTGCGAGCCTGTACGACGCTCCGTTCCCGAGCGACGACCTCGTGCGCGACGACGGCTCGGTGGCGATCGAGGCGTTCCCCAATCCCGCGGGCATCGCGCTCGTCGACCAGGGCAAGGCGCTCGTCGCGAGCCACGCCCGCGGCTTCGCTCAGAACGGCGCCGTCTACTTCACGCTCGACGGGACGATCGACACCGAGCGATTGCCCGACCTCGTCGCGACGACGACACCGGGCGCGAGCGCCTTCCTCATCGGCGTGACCCCCGGGGCGCCCGACTACCTCGTGAGATACCCCGTCACCGTCCGCTTCGAGCTCGACGGGGGTCCGTTCGGCGAACCGCACATGCTGTCGATGCTCCCCCTCCAGGGAGTCCCGCTCCGCAAGCAGACGACGTACGCGGCGGTCATCACGCGCGCGCTCGGCGTTCAGCCGTCCGACGAGATGACCGCGATCGCGAACGGCACGCGGCCGGCGGCCATGCCCCAGCGCGCCTTCGGCGAGTACCGCGCTGCGCTCGCGTCGCTGGCGCAGGCCGGCGTACAGACGCGCGACATCGCCGGGCTCTCCGTCTTCACGACCGACGACCCGACCGGGGAGCTCGACCGCGTCCTCGGCGACATGCTCGCGCAGCCGCCGCCGCAGCCGGACACGCCGTTCGTGCGCACCGACCTCTTCGACGACTTCTGCGTGTACGAGTCGACGTTGCCGATGCCCGACTACCAGGCCGGCTCGCCGCCGTACGACTTCGCCGACGGCGGCGGCGCGTGGGTGATCGACGCGTCCGGGACGCCGGTCGTTCAGCGCACCGAGGAGGCCGGGCTCGTCGTGACCATTCCGCGCAGCGCGATGCCCACGAACGGATGGCCGATCGTGCACTTCGTCCGCACCGGCGGCGGAGGGTCGCGTCCGCTCGTCGACCGGGGCCCGCAGGCGACGACCGGCGGACCGGCGCTCGCGCCGGGGACGGGCCCGGCGCTGTGGTTCGCCAAGGCGGGCTTTGCCGGCGCGAGCGTCGACGGTCCGCACGAGGGGATCCGCGACTTGACGCACGGCAATGAGGACTACGAGATCTTCAACATCTTCAATCCCGCGGCCCTGCGCGACAACATTCGCGAGTCCGCGGTCGAGTACGCCCTCTTCGCGCACGTGCTCGCGTCGCTGCAGCTCGACGTCAGCGACTGCCCCGGCGCAACGCCGTCCACCGCGCGCTTCGACGCGTCGAAGATCGCCTTGATGGGGCACTCGATGGGCTCGACGATCGCGCCGCTCGTGCTGAGCGCCGAGCCCATGTACCGCGCCGCCGTCCTCAGCGGCGCGGGGGCGAGCTGGATCGAGAACATCGTCTGGAAGCAGCAGCCGCTCGACGTCCGCGCGGTCTTCGAGCTCCTCCTCGGGTACCGCTCCAGCGATCGCACCCTCGAGGAGGACGACCCAATCCTCACTCTGTTCCAGTGGGCGGAGGAGCCCGCGGATCCGCTCGTGTACACCCGCGCGATGGCCGACGGCCCCCCGGGAGCGAGCCCGCCGCACGTCCTCATGGAGCAGGGGATCGTCGACCACTACATTCTCCCGCCGATCGCCAACGCGACGAGCCTGTCGCTCCGCCTCGACCTCGTCGACCCGCCGCTCGACGGAGCCAACTCCGAGCTCGTGGCCGACGGCGCGCCGACCCTGGAGAGCGAGCTCCTCTTCTCGAATCGCGCGCAGATCGCGCTGCCCGTCTCGGGCAACCGGGTCGCCACGGGCGGCGCGCACGTGACCGCGGTCGTCGTGCAGCACCCCGGCGACGGCGTCGAGGACGGCCACGAGGTGATCTTCCAGACCGACCCGCCGAAGCGCGAGTACCGCTGCTTCCTCCAGACGTGGGCCGCGGGGCAGCTGCCGCGCGTTCCACTTCCCGGAGACGTCGAGGGCCCTTGCCAGTAGTCTCCCGCCCTCGATGCGACGTCAGGCACGCCTCTTCGCGCTCGCCGAGTACCTGCGCGGCAGGCGGACGGGCGTCACCGCCGAGACGCTCGCCGAGCGCTTCGGCGTGACCGTCCGCACCATTTACCGGGACCTCGACGCGCTCCGCGACGCGTCGCTCCCGGTGCAGGCCGACCGCGGGCGCGGCGGGGGGTATGCCCTCGACCGCAGCTACACGCTGCCGCCCGTCAACTTCACGGCGCGCGAGGCGGCCCTGCTCGTGGCGATCGGCCAGTGGGCGACCGAGATGCGCTTGCTCCCCTTCGCCGACACGTTGAACAGCGGTCTGGACAAGGTGCGCGGGGCGCTCAGCGCGTCGGCCCAGCGCGAGCTCGGCGAGCAGATCCGCAAGCTGCGGTTCGTCGGCGTTCCCTCGGCCGCGGTCCGTCAAGAGATCCGCCGCACGGTGGAGCAGGCGTGGTTCGAGCAGCAGGCGCTGCGCATCGAGTACCGCCACGCGAACTTCGAGCGCAGCACGCACTCGGTGCTGATCCGGGGCGTGCTCATCGAGCGGACGATGACGGTCCTCGAGTGCGACGACATCGACAGCCGCGAGACGCGCGGATTCCGCCTCGATCGCGTCGAGCGGGCGATGATTCTCGCGGCGACTCGCGAGCGCGCCAAAGAAAGCTGACAGAAGGCTGTCAACGCGACCGGTTAGGGTCTCTCTCGTCGAAAGGAGACACCCCCCATGTACAACGTCGTGAACTGGTTCGAGATCCCGACCGCCAACCTCGATCGCGCCGTCGCCTTCTACGAGTCGATGCTCGGAACGCGCCTCAAGCGCGAGGTGTTCGGCGGCACGCCGCACGCGATGTTCCTCGGAGAAGAGAACGCGGCGGGCGCCCTCATTCAGGACGCGAAGCGCAAGCCGTCGCTCGAGGGGTCGCTCGTGTACCTGAACGCGCGAAAGGACATCGACGGATGCATCGACCGCGCCGCGAAGGCCGGCGGGCGCGTCGTCCTCCCCAAGACGGACATCGGCGACCCCGGCTTCATCGCGATCGTAGCGGACACCGAGGGCAACCACGTCGCACTGCACACGGAGCGATAGACCTCGCGCACCGCGGCGTCGCGGTGTTGGCTTCGCTCATCGGCGAACGAGCGCCATCGGGGGGATGAGCGGTTCGACCGCGGCGCCGCCCACGGCGGGCCCCTGCTGCCCGCCGAGCGTCGACGCGAGGAAGACCTCGGCCGCCTTGTACGAGCTCCGGACGAGCGGGCCCGACGCGACGTACTGGAAGCCCATGGCCTTGCCCTCGCGCGCGAACTCGTCGAAGCGCGCGGGTTCGACGAAGCGGTCGACGGGGGCGTGCTTCGGCGTGGGCCGCAAATACTGGCCGAGGGTCACGACGTCGACCCGGGCGGACCGAAGGTCGCGCATGGCCTCGAGGACCTCCTCGTCCCTCTCGCCGATGCCGAGCATGATCGAGCTCTTCGTCGTGATCGAGGGGGCCCGCTGCTTCGCCCGCTCGAGGACACGGAGGGACTGCTCGTAGCTGCAGCGGACGTCCCGGATGGTGCGCTGCAGGCGCCGGACGACCTCGATGTTGTGTGCCCACACGTCCGGCGCGGCGTCGACCGTCGTGTCGACCGAGTCGAGGTGGCCGCCGAAGTCGCCGAGGAGGGTCTCGACGAGCATCTCCGGGCGAAGCTCCTTCAGGCGCGTCACCGTTCGCGCGACGTGGCCCGCGCCGCCGTCGAGGAGGTCGTCGCGGTCGACCATCGTCATGACGACGTACCTCAGCGGCATGCGCGAGAGAGCGCGCGCGACGTGCTCGGGCTCGCGCACGTCGACCGCGCCGCGCGGCTGACCCGTCGTGACGGCGCAGAAGCGGCAGCCGCGGGTGCAAGTGTCGCCGAGGAGCATCACGGTGGCGGTGCCCTCGGCCCAGCACTCGCCGACGTTCGGGCAGCGCGCCTCCTCGCACACCGTGTGCAGGTCGAGCTTGCGGAAAGTCTCCCTCAGCTGGTTGTAGCAGTCGCCGCCTGGGGCCCGGACTTTCAGCCAGGGGGGCTTGGGCGCGAAGCGAGGCTGCACGAGGTCGTGTCTAGCACGCCAGCGCCTCGAGGGCGCGCACGCACGGGGGCGCGACCTCTCCCCGCTCGGTGAAGATGGCGCGGACGAGGCGCGCCGGGGTCACGTCGAACGCGGCGTTGTCGGCGCGGGCGCCCGGCGCGGCGACGCGCGTCTCGCCGAGGAAGAGCACCTCGCGTTCGCTGCGCCGCTCGATGGGGATGGCGCCGCCGTCGGGACACGCGAGGTCGACGGTGCTCCACGGAGCGGCGACGTAGAAGGGGACGTCGTGGACGTGCGCGAGGCACGCAGCGGCGTACGTGCCGATCTTGTTTGCGACGTCCCCCGAGCGGGCGATGCGATCGGCGCCGACGACGGCGAGCTGCACGGCGCGGTCGCGCATCAGCGACGCGACCATCGAGTCGGCGACGATGGTCACGTCGAAGCCGTCCTTCACCAGCTCCCACGCCGTGAGCCGCGCTCCCTGGAGCAGCGGTCGCGTCTCGCACGCGACGACGCGCACGCGCTTGCCCGCGTCGCGTGCGGCGCGGATCACGCCGAGGGCCGTGCCGTACCCGCCGGTGGCGAGCGCGCCCGCGTTGCAGTGCGTGAGCACGGTCGCGCCGTCGGGGACGCGCGTCGCCCCTACGCGCCCGATCGCGCGGCAGGACGCGACGTCCTCGCGATGAATGGCGCGCGCCTCGGCCGCGAGGCACGCCGCGCGATCGGGCTCGCTCTGCGTCGCGGCCTCGCGGGCCACTCGCGCCATGCGCGCCAGCGCCCACGCGAGGTTCACCGCGGTCGGACGCGTTCGCCCGAGGCGCTCGATCGCCGACGGATCTCCACCGGCGAGGACGACGCCGTACGCGGCCGCGATCCCGATCGCGGGAGCTCCGCGGACGACCATCGTCTCGATCGCACGGGCGACGTCTTCGGCGGACGAGAGGCGGACGTACTCCTCCTCGAGCGGGAGCTTCCGCTGGTCGAGCATTACGACCTCGCGGTCGCCCGGGAGGAGCTCGACGGCGGAGTACGACGCCTCGCTCAGCGGCGCGGGGTGCGGGACCATCAGGACGGCTCGCCCTTGCCCGGGGTCGACGATCCCGCCATCCGGGCCGCGATCTCGTCGGTGGCGGTGCCGAGCTCCAGCAAGGCCTGCTCCTTGTCGCCGTGCACGTAGGCGCGCAGACCGTAAGCGAGCGTCATCGCGAGGCTCGTGTTCACGCCCTTTTTCGCCAGCTCCGACCCGACGTCCACGTTCTTCAGCAGCTGGTCCAGCTCGTCGAGCAGATCATCGAGCTCGTTCAGGGGTGTCCTGGCCATGGGGATGACCTACTGCCGCGGCGCGCGGGGCGCCAGCGCGTGCGAGTCGATGATGCGATCGGGATACTTGCGCATCTGGTCGACGCGAGTCGGCGGAATGAGCTGGTTCACGATCGGATAGAGCGGATCGACGACGAGCGTCCCCAGGTGAACGCGATCGCTGCCGTCGCTCGGGCCTTCGAGGACCTTGAGGCGGTCGCCGGTGCTCCGGCGGTACACGCCCACGTAGACGTCGTAGGTCCCGGGTCGCACCGTGAACGGCGGCAGCTGGAGGAGCGTGCGGTCCTCGATGATGTCGCCCTCGTGCCAGCGGTCGGCGGGGTACATCCAGTCGCCCGGGACGTGCTCCTGCGAGTACTGGAAGCCCGCCTTGTTGAGGTGAACGAAGAAGTACACGTCCTTCGGCAGCGGCCCCGCCGCGCGCCACCAAGTCGTCATGAGCGACTCGTAGTGCTCGCGCGTCTCGTGCGTCATCTCGGAGCCGAGGAGCTCGAGCCCTCCCTCGAATTTGGCCTTCACGCCGGAGAGGTCCGGGGGCGCCGCGTCGAGGACGACCTCGCGCGGCGTCTGCTCCCAGAGGTCGCGGCGCCGCCAGAGCGCGAGGTAATAGGCCGACGACCGCGGCCAGGTCCGGACGGCGACGTAGCGCTCGCGGAAGCGAGGGTCGTCCCAGATGCCCCACTGGAACGGGTTGGCCTTGTAGGCGTCCGCGAACGAACCGCCGGTCGGGTCCTCGTTGAACTTGCGCGTGAGCTCCGACTCGCGGCCGGCGGGAGTGTAGATGGTGAGGATGGCCCACTCGGGCGCGCGCCGGAAGAAGTAGTCGCGCATGTCTGCCTCGTAGCGCGCGACCTTCGGTGAGGACTCGGAGCCGATGAAGGCGTGGATGCCTGCGTCATGCCGCGCGTGCGCCACGGTGCTGTCGACGAGCCCGACAAAGTCGAGGAAGTCGATGTCCGGCGCGTGATACGGGGTCGAGCCCATGTCCTGGAACGCGACGAGGCCGCCCGGCCGTTCGTGACGCACGAGGAACTTCCCCAGGTCCGGGTGGTAGGTCCCCGTGAGATCGCCGTGGCCGTTGAAGCCGTTCATCTCGCGATAGGTGAAGGCGAAGCTCGCCCCCCCCGCCACGAGGAAGGCGACCCAGCCCGAGCCGTACACCGCGTTCCGGATGCGCGTAAGGCGCTCCGCGGCGGCGGCTCCGGCGGCGGCGGCGCCCGTTCGCGAGAGCGCCAGGACGAGCGCCCTGGCGGCGTTCTGGACGCCGAGGGCGGCGAGGACGCAGAGGAAAGGGAGCGCCGGCAGGTACAGACGATGCCATTGCATCTCGTCGACGCCGACGGACACGTAGAAGGCCATGAACGCGATCGCGATCGCGGCGATCGTCGCCTTCTCGAGCAGGCGGCGGCGGTTGGCGAAGGCGAGCGGCGCCGCGACCACGAGCAGCCCCATGTGGTTGAACGCGAACATGTCGCGCAGCGTGCC
>Ga0102924_1001743_pt1 | contig 24630 bp, 27 predicted proteins | sample PaiPotPPM11metaG_FD_80116 | JGI IMG/M metagenome (GOLD analysis project Ga0102924, IMG submission 80116) | Iron sulfur acid spring bacterial and archeal communities from Banff, Canada, to study Microbial Dark Matter (Phase II) - Paint Pots PPM... ...
CGCGTGCTGCGAATCGCTCCGCCGCTCGTCATTGAGGAACCGGAGATCGAATTCTTAGTGCAGACCTTCGCGGAGACGATCGCCCGGCAGTGAACGCCGAGACGCAATTTCCCGGCATGCCGGCCTACCCGATCAAAAAGCGGATCGGCGTCGCGGGAGTCAACGTCGTTCTCCTCAACGTCCCGCCCAACGAGAATTGTCCGCGCAACGTCTTCGGCCTTACCGATCAAGGCGATGTGCTCTGGCAAGTCGAGCCTCGGCCGGCGGAAGAACCGAACAATACGTATACGTCGATGCGTGAGGAACTGGGCGTCGTCGTTGCGCGAACCAGCGATAACGTCCAGCGGAAAATCGATCCGAAGACCGGCAAGGTGCTGCAAGAGGAACGCATCGCTGAAGGGTCTTAAGCCGAAGTCTTGACGCCGTCCCCTGGCTTCGTGGTACACTCCCTGAGCCGAAGTAGAGTCTGGATGCCGGACTCTCACCGGATGCCTGCGGGCGATCCGGTCTTCATCGGGGACCGGCGGCTGGTTCCGCTCGATGGGGTTGCTTCGGCAGCGCTTTTTTTTGTTGTTCGGCAGAGCCGAGGGAGAGTCACATAGCCCGACCGCTGAGAGTGAACGATCAGATCCGCATTCGCCAAGTGCGCGTCATCGCTGAAGAAGGGGCGCAGCTCGGCATCATGCTCACTGAAGATGCACTCGCGCGCGCTAAGACGGCAGGCCTCGATTTGATTGAGGTTTCACCCAACGCCCAGCCGCCCGTGGCGAAGATTGGGGACTACGGACGGCTCAAGTACGAACAATCGAAAAAAGACAAAGACGCCCGCAAGAAACAGAAAAGCTTCGAGCTCAAGGAGGTCAAGCTGCGCCCGAAGATCGAGACGCACGACTACGAGACGAAGGCCCGCATGGCAGAGCGCCTGCTGCTCGACGGCAGCAAGATCAAGGTGACGATCATGTTTAGGGGCCGCGAGATCACGTATACGTCGTTTGGGCGCAGACTGCTCGATCGCATGGCCGCCGATATGGCGCCCATCGCTACGATCGAACGCGATCCGCGGCTCGAAGGCAAGAACATGTTCATGATTCTCGCGCCGCGCGCGGTACCTACAGGTCCGCCGAAATTTACCGCAAGCGCCGCGAAGATGAAGGAGCCGGCAAGTGCCTAAGATCAGAACCCACCGTGGAACCGCAAAACGCGTGAAGGTGAGCGCTAACGGAAAAGTGCAGCACCGTCACCAGTTCAGCGGCTGCGGCCACATTTTGAGCAAGAAGACGCGCAAACGCAAGCGCAAGTTCCGTAAGGATCAGCCGATCTTTGCGGGCGATCTGAAGCGCTTGGCGCCGACGATTCCGTACTTGGTGTAAGAAAGGTTCACAGCAATGGCACGGATCAAACGAGGCGTTCACGGGCTCAAGCACCGGCGCAAAGTCATGAAGCTCGTCAAGGGCTGTCGGGCGGCGCGCCGGCGGAATTACCGGGTTGCCAATGAAGCGCTGCTCCATTCGCTGGCATATGCCTATCGTGACCGGCGCGTCCGCAAGCGTGACTTTCGATCGCTGTGGATCAGCCGCATCAATGCCGCTGCTCGAGCCGAGGGAATGACGTATTCGGTTTTCATCAGCGGCCTCAAGAAATCAGGGATCACGCTCAATCGAAAGGCGCTCGCCGAGCTGGCGATCTCCGATTCCGCGGCTTTTGGAACGCTGCTGAAAGCGGCAAAGCAGGCCTCGGGAAAATAACCGGCCGCCTTCATCCCTGAAGGCTCCGCGAGCGTTCGATCAGCATGAAGGCCGTTGGGCAAGCGGCTCCACGCGCGGTTGGCGAAGAAAGGCCTCGTGCTCGATGAAGAGACGGCGCTGCGCAGCGGATTCGCCGCGCGGGAGCGCTCCGCGTTCGAGGAAGCCTACACGCGTTATGGAGGCCTCCTCTTCAGCGTCGCAATGAACGTGCTGCACAGCGAGCAGGACGCCGAAGATTGCGTGCACGACGTCCTGACGCGGCTTTGGAATCGAAGCCGAGCGTATACGGTCGATCGCGGACAGGTCCGATCGTTCTTGGTCGTATGCGTCCGCAACGAGGCGCTCTCGCGCCGAAGGAGCCAGCAACGCCGTGGCCGGCTTGCGCAGCGGCTGAACGCGCTCGCCGAACCGCAAGAGGAATTCGAGCTGACGGATTTCGTCGAGCGCACCCGCGTGCGCGAGGCGATCGCGCAGCTGCCGGAGGATCAGCGCCGCGCGTTGATCCTTGCTTACTACGGAGGCAAGACGCACGTCGAGATCGCAACCGAGCTCGACGAACCGCTTGGAACCGTGAAGAGCCGCATCTCCATGGCACTGCGAAAGCTTGGAGCGGCGCTCACGAGCACGCAGGCCTCACCATGAACGACCACATCGACGACCAGGCCGAACTGTACGCCCTCGGTGCGCTTGACGAAATCGAACGGACGCGTATAGAACGCCACGTTTCCGCTTGCGCGAGCTGCGCGCGGCGTCTTGGAGAAGCCGAAGCGACGGTGACGGTCTTGGCCGCCGCCGAACCCTCGCACGTGCCTGCCGAAGGTCTGAGCCGTCGGATGCGCGGCGCGCTTCCGCCGCAGCCGCGCAAGATGCAGCGCGGATTCCACTGGCAATCCGGATTGGTCGCGGTAGCGGCTCTCCTCGTGCTGACCCTCATCCCGGTTTGGGTCGCCGTGGACCGGACTCGCGGGCGCCTGGCTGAGATGCGGCAAGACGAAGTCGCTTTAGCGCGAATCGCAAGCTCGCCGTTCGACCGGGCGGGTTTCGCCATGCGTTCGGAAGGGGGCGCAATGGGGGCGCGGGTTTTGTATGGAGCCGACGGGAGTTGGTACTACGTCGTCGTCATGCATCCAAAGCCGAACATGCAAGTGGCATACGTCCACGGCGGCAGAATGGAGATGCTTGGGACCGTTGCGCTGCACGGAGAGAGCGGGTCGCTCTATTTGCCGATCAAGCACAAGATGGAGGAACTCGCGTTGCTCGATGCGGGCCGGGTCGTCGGGTACGCGCATCTTGTCTACTAAGGCCCGAAGCCGCCCGCATTCGCCGGATTGATGGCACGGTCCGTAGATGAGATAGCGCGCAGCGAGATCCGCGCCCGCAGCACTCCTGGTCTTGCGGTGGCAACCTCGAGCAAGGACTGCTCGTCTACGCGCACGGTTTCGGCATGGCAAACCTCAGCCGGCGCCGCAGCGCCGCCGCCGGTGTCGAGCAATTGAGCAGACCGATCCGTTTGGCGGATCTCTTGCACGCCGTCAACGGCCTAGCCGGCGTATCACCGCCGGGCGGCAGCTTCTCGTACAACGCGTTGAACTACACGCTCTGTAGGAACGATCGTGCAGCGCGTCAGCGGCGTACCTCTCTCCGTCTATCTGCAGACGCACATCTTTCAACCGCTAATTATGACCTCAACGTTCCTCGCCGGCGACCAGGGCATTTCGCCCACGCATGCTATGGGCTGCTCTTACAGCCCTGACTCAGCCTCCTAGAAGACTAGTCCTCACCGCCGGCCAAACGCCGCCCCGTCGCTTCAATGACTTTGCCCAGCATGCTGACCGCCTCAGCCCGCGAGGCGTTGCTGAACATGTATTTCAACTTGTCCTCTGAGTCTTCGACGATCAGCACCGCCCTTTTGCCGGCGTGCACCGACGCCAGCAATTTGTTCAAATAGACTTCGTCCTCCGGGGCGAGGACCGTCGGCGCTTGCGCCGGCCTTTCGCCCAAAAGGTATTTCAACACCGCACTGATGTCCCGCGGAGTTTCCACGCGTTCACACCTCCATGGAGGAAACCGCCTCTCCTGTGCAAGAGCAACGGTTTTCCTACCGCATCACTGCCGCTGCAGCCAAAGCAGTGCGAGAACCGTCTTCATGTCGGTGATCTCGCCGCTTGCCTGCATCCGGCAGGCCTGTTGAAGCGTTACTTCGCGCACGTTGATGCGTTCATCTTCTTCGAGCTGCTGCGCGCCCGCATGTAACCCGCGGGCGGCGTAGATCCACACTCGCTCGGTGCAGTATCCCGGCGTGGGAAAGACGCGGCACAGCAGCTCCAGCGTATCGGCGGTATATCCCGTTTCCTCTCGAAGTTCGCGGCGCGCTCCCGCTTCGCAGGACTCATCAGACTCGGCTATGCCGGCCGGAATCTCCCACAGTTGCGCGCCTGCAGCGTGGCGGTACTGCTGGACGAGAACGATCCTATCGTGCGCCGGCAGCGCCGCTATTGCGAACGAGCCCGGATGCTCGACGATATCCATGCGCCATCGCCTGCCTTCGCGTTCGAGCGTATCGGCGCGCACTTTGAAGATGCGTCCATTGAAGATCTCTTGCGATGCGACGACCGCCGGTACATCATCCATGCCGGCGAGTTTAACGGACTCGCCCGCCGGCGCCTCGTAAGGGGGCGCATGGCGAGCCCTCCGTCCTCTCCCGCGAGGGAGGTGCTATGGCTGCTTCTCTTCCTCGCAATCTTCGGCGCCTTGGCGGTGATCTCGATCAAGTTTCTCGTGCCGCACCACTTCAACGATCGAATTGCAGTGCTGATCTCAGCCCTGCTCTCCGGCATCATCTTGATTGCGCTGCGCGCCCGAGCATCCAAACCCGCGGCCCATCGCTGAGCGACGAGCCGGGATGCCGCGCCGCTTAGACTTCTGGAGTCAACGCCTTGCGGCAGTCAGCTCGCTGCGGGAAAAAAAGGGCCGTTCGAAGCTTGGGCGGTTTGCATTCGAAGGTCCAACGCTGCTGCGGGAAGCGATCGAAAGCGGGCTCGTGGTCGAAGCGATCTATGCGACGGAAGCGGCGTTGCCCAAGGTGCCCGCCGCCGCCGAACGCGAGATTCCAACCTTCATCCTGGATCAGCGCGCGATGCGGCGGATCTCCGACCTGCATACGCCTCCCGGCATCGTCGCCGTCGCGCCCATGCGCTTCGAACGGCCCGATGCGCTGCTTGGCGAGCCCGGCCTCGTGCTCGCACTGGCGGATCTCTCTGACCCCGGGAACCTCGGTACGCTTTTGCGCTGCGCCGAAGCCGCCGGCGCCTCGGGCGTGCTGTGCGGCGATCTGGGCGTCGAGCCGTATCACCCCAAGGTCATCCGATCCGCCATGGGTTCGCTCTTTCGACTCCGGATAGCGGTGGCCAATGCGCGAGAGGTCGGGCGGGCGGCTTCCGGGTGGGAGGTCACCGGACTGGACGCGGGGGGCGAACCGATCGACGGCCTGGCCTGGTCCCAGCGCACCATTCTGGTCGTCGGCGGCGAGCGCCGCGGGCTGGGTAATTGGGAGGATCTGTGCAGCCGCAGAGCCGCGATTCCCATGGCTGGGAGGACGGAAAGCCTCAACGCAGCAGTAGCCGGCGGGATCGCCCTTTACGAAGCATCCAAGCGGCTAGCCGTCAGGGGCTAAAACCTCTTTCGGCGCTGTCAAGAGAGTGCCGAGAGGGCAAAAAGTCAAGACTACCCTGTGGAAAAGTCGCATGTTATACTGCTTGCATTCGCACGCGGCGTGCGGAGCCCAAAGTCGCAGAGAAGGAGACCCACAGAGCTGATGGCGACCTCCGAATTCTTCTGGAAACTGTTTAAGACCACCGGTTCGATCAACGCGTATTTGATATACCGGCAACTCCATCCGACGCAGGCTCCTACCTGATTGGCTTCCGCGAGAGAGTGGATTCATGAAGCGCCCGGAATATCACCGGGCGCTTCGCTTTTTGTATGAATGAATTGGCTGCTCGGTTGCGCGATATCGACGCGCGCTTTCAAGAAGAGCTCCGCGCTGCGAACGATAAAGCGGCACTTGAAGCCGTGCGCATCGCGCATCTAGGCCGAAGCGGTGAAGTCACGCTGCTGCGCCGCAGCATCGGCGCGTTGCCGGAACGCGAACGCCCGTCTGCGGGAAAGACGATCAACGAGGCGGTCCAGAAGATGGAGACGGCCCTGCAGGAAAAGCAGGAAGCTCTGCGCTCGCAATCGTTCGAACGGGATCTGGCGCGGCGCATCGACGTTACCTTTCCCGCTGAAATGCCGCTGCTCGGATCGGTCCACCCGGTCCGCCGTTTGATCGGCGATGCCTGCGCATACTTCGAGCGCCATGGGTTTGCGGTCATTCTCGGACCCGAGATCGAACCGGAGTACTACGCTTTCGACGCGCTCAACATTCCGCCGGACCATCCGGCGCGAGAAGGATTTGACTCCTTTTTCTTAGGCGGCGATCTGCTGCTGCGCCCCCACACCTCGCCGATGCAGATTCGAACGATGCAAGCACATCGGCCCCCGATCGCAATCGTGGTCCCCGGAACCTGCTACCGCAGAGATGCCGTCGATGCGCGGCACTCCTTTCAGTTTTCACAAATCGAGGGGCTGTTGGTCGATCGCGGAATCCACTTCGGCCACTTGCGCGGCATGCTGACCGGAATGTGCCGCGAGCTCTTCGGCCCGCAGCAGCAGGTCCGCTTCCGCCCATCCTACTTTCCGTTTACCGAACCGAGCGCCGAAGTCGATACGACGTGCCCGCTCTGCAGCGGAAGCGGCGCTGCCTGCCGGATGTGCGGCGGCGCCGGATGGATCGAGCTGGGCGGGGCGGGCATGGTACATCCCAACGTGCTGCGCGAGGTGGCCTACGATCCTTCGTCAGTCTCCGGTTGGGCGTTCGGCTTCGGCGCGGAACGCATGGCGTTGGTCCGCCACGACGTGGACGACATCCGCCGTTTCTTCGAAAACGATCCGGATTTCTTGGAGCAGCTCGCCTAGTGCTCGTGCCCCTGGCTTGGCTGCGCGACTTCGTGGAATTGCCGCAAGCCGCCAACGTTGCCGAGATGCTCGCGGCTCTCGGATTTCCTGTCGAGCGGATCGATCGGCGTCCCGCCATCACCGGCGTGCTTGCCGGAAAGATCGTTCGCCTGCACAAACATCCTGACGCAGATCGGCTGTTGGTCGCTGACGTGGATGCGGGTAACGGATCGCTGACGATCGTGACGGCAGCCACCAACGTTGAGGTCGGTCAGATCGTCCCCGTGGCGACGATAGGCGCACAGCTTCCTGCACTGACCATTGTGCGACGCGCAATGCGCGGCATCACATCTGAAGGGATGATGATCTCCCCTGAAGAGCTCGCTTTGCCGGCGGAATGGTTCGAAGACGGGATCATGCAGCTCGACGGCAGCGTTCAACTCGGCGAGGACGTCGTTGAGCGCTTCGGAATCTCGGAAGCCGTTCTCGATGTTGAGATTTCGAGCAACAGGCCCGATGCGATGTCGATGCTGGGCTTGGCGCGGGAGCTCGGCGCTTTCACGGGCGCACCGCTGCGCTTACCGGAGTTTTTCTCGGGAGAATCAATCGCACGCGAAGCGGAAGGCGCGAGCGCTTTCATCGACTCATCGGATTGTCTGCGGTTCGTCGTTCAGCGGTTTTCGCACATCGTCGTGCGCCCTTCGCCCGCATTGATGCGCGTTCGTTTGGCGCTCGCAGGACAGCGTCCCATCAACAACGTGGTGGATGTTTCAAACTACGTAATGCTCGAGATCGGCCAACCGCTGCACTTCTACGACGCGGCCAAGGTCGCCGGCGGGGCGCTGATCGTGCGCGACGCGCGCGACGGAGAGAGCATCGTCACGCTGGACGGCGTTGAACGGGCACTAACGGAGCGCGCGCTCGTGATCGCGGATTCGCAGCGTCCGTTGGGCTTGGCCGGACTCTTGGGCGGTGCCGCGGCTGAGGTTTCCACTGCCACGAACACCATTCTGCTGGAGAGCGCGGCTTTCGCCGGATCGCGCGTGCGGCGCATGAGCGCCGAGTTGGGACTGCGCACCGAAGCCGGCTCGCGGCACGAGCGCTCTCCGGCGCCGTGGTTCAGCGACGCAGGCGCGCAGCGTGCAGCGGCGTTGCTTGTGAAAGAGGGCGCCATGGCGCATGAGGCGCGCGCATTCGGCGCGCCCCCGGCAGCGCCTGAGCCAATCGAGCTGCACATCGATGAAGTCACGCGACTTCTGGGATTCACGATCGAAGCACAAGAGTGCGTAGAGTATCTCGATCGCTTAGGTTTCAAAACGCAGACGCAAGGCAGCAGAACACTGCGCACGATTCCTCCGCCGTGGCGCAGGGACATTACGGCAAGCGTTGACGTCGTTGAAGAACTCGCGCGCATCGCAGGCTACGACCGCGTTGAAGCCGCGATGCCGGAGGTGCGTCCTCACGACATTCCGAGCTTGGACTACCATCTTCAAACCCGCGCCTGCGCGGCGCTGTCGGCGCTGGGATACCGAGAGATCGTTTCGTATGCTTTGCATGGATCGCAGGTCTTCGAGCGTTTTTCCAGCGCCGGCATCGAGATCGCCAATGAAGCAGTCGAGGTCCGCAATCCGCTCTCCGAGGATCAGCGCTATCTGCGCCAAGAACTCGCGCCCGGCCTCATCGCCTATCTTTCACACTTCAACGAGCCGATGCGCATTTTCGAGCTCGGTCACATCTTTCGGAAAGGAACCGGCGGACCGGTTGAGTCGACCGCGCTCGCCTTCGCGTTCACCGCGGCACGCCGCGAAGGGAGCGAGTGGGGCGACGAATCCTTTCTGCGCCTCAAAGGCGACGCGACTGCGCTCTTGCGCGCGTTGACCGGACGTTCAACGCTCGAAACGGTTGCGGCCCAGGCACGAGGGCTGCATCCCGGCAAAGCGGCCTTTCTGCAGCTCGGGGGCGCAAAGGTTGCGCGCGTCGGCGCAATCGACCCGCGCCTTGCGGCGGCATTCGAGCTCGGGCTGCCGGCATATCTGTGCGAGATCTTCCTCGATGCGCTCCCACCCTATGCGCCGCCGCGCTATCAAGCGAAGCCGAAGTATCCTTCGACCTATCGCGACGTCGCCCTGATCTGCCCGGCGGATCTGACCGCAGCCCAAATCGAAGAGGCGATGCGCCGCGCACTGGGACGGCTCTGCGCCCAAGCATTCGCCTTCGACGAGTATCGCGGCTCCCAGGTACCGCAAGGCTGCAAGAGCATTACGATTCGCGTCGTTCTTCAGTGCGAAGATGCCACGATCACCGACTCGGAAGCCGATGCGGCGATGGAAGCGGCCCTGCGCGAGCTTTCATCCCGGTTTGACGTTGCCCTACGAACCTGAATGAACTGGATCGATGTGCTGATCGCCGCCGCGATCGCGCTCGGAGCGATCAAGGGACTGCGATCAGGTTTGATCATGGAACTCGCCGGGCTGCTGGGCCTGCTGATCGCGCTTGCTGTGCCGTGGGCCTATAACGGCAGTTTCGATGCGCCCGCTGCGCGGCTCTTGCATACGGGATCGGCAAACGCTCATCTCATCGTCATGGCTTTACTGGGGATCGCGAGCTATCTTGCCGTGCTGTTCGCGGCGCGAATCTTTTCCGCGTTCGCGCGTCTTCCGTTCATCGGATTCGGCAATGCGCTCGGCGGAGCAGGTTTCGGCGCGATCAAGACCGTTATCGCCGTCTGGATCATGCTCTACGTCGGGCTGTTCTTACCGCTTTCACCACAAGTCCGTTTCGATCTCCATCGTTCGGCGTTCGTTCAAGTCTTCGGGCATGCGAACGATCGCATCGATGGAATGCTCACGGCGACGCTTCCGCCGTTTCTGCGGCCCGTCCTCCAGCCGCTCTTGGACCGCCATCGCGTCTAGCTTCATCGCGTTCGAGAAAAACGCGCAGCGCAGCTTGCACGCCGCTGCCCGTGCGAACCGGAATGCCGAATTCAAGGAGCGCCATCTCGACTGCGCCGATCGCGCCTAAGACGTCCGTTTGAGAGATATCACCCATCGTCCCCACGCGAACGATCTTCCCTTTGAGTTCTCCCTGTCCGCCGGAGAGCACGACGCCGCGCTCTTCGCGCAGCTTGCGCAAGAGTGCAGCGGGCTCGGCGCCGGCACGAATCTTTGAAGCGACGACCGTGACCGAATGCGCATCCGCCGCAGAGAACGGCGGCATGCCTAAGGCATCGAATGCCGCGCGAATGGATCGCGCGTAAAGTTCATGCCTCTCCCAGACCGCGGACGCGCCCTCATCCTGGTAGTGCGCTAACGCCGCTTCCAAGGCGAAGAGCACCGAAACAGGCGGCGTCCAAGGCGTCTGGCCCAGCTTCGCAAAATCACGGGCCTCGATGAGATCGAAGTAGAAGCGCGGCGCCGCTGCGCGTTCGATCGCTTTCCACCCGCGCGCGCTAACGGCCACCATCGCAACGCCGGGAGGAGCTGCCAGGACTTTCTGCGAGGCGCTCACGACGATATCGTAATTCCAGGCGTCCATCTCAAACCGCGTCGCTCCCATGCCGCTGACGGAGTCGACGACGCTCAACACGTCGTGCTCGCGCACGATCGCAGCAAGCGCCGCCATATCGTTTTGGACGCCCGTGGAAGTTTCGTTGTGCGTTAAGAATAGGCCGGCGAACGTACGGGCCCGCAGCGCGCGGTCGAGCGCTTGAGGAGGTACACGCGCGCCAAGCTGTGATTCCAAGACTTCAACTTCTAAGCCGAACCTTCGGCCAATCGCAACCATGCGTTGACCGAAGACGCCGACCGGCGCGGCCAGGACGCGATCGCCGGGCGAAAAAGCAGACGCGATCGCGGCCTCCAGTCCGCCCGTTCCTGACGAGCCAAGGAGTATGATATCCGCCCGCTCCGTTCCAAAGATCGGCTTCAGCCGGCCGGTGATGCTCGACGCGAGCGCGGCAAACTCCGGGCCTCGATGATCGATGAGCGGCCGGCTCATCGCGCCAAGCACTTTATCGGAGACGGCAACGGGTCCGGGAATGAAAAGCAGCTGCTTCTTTTCCATGCTTGCGCGATCTTCGATGCGGATCGGGCCGCTCCTTAGCCGGGGCCGCGGGCGCGCGCCGTAGTATCACACGGCATGCAGTCTCTCGACGACATCCGCCTGACCGCATTCTCCGCTTGCGCCGGTTGAGCGAGTAAACTCGGCTTTGCCGAGCTGGCGCAAGTTTTGCGCCACTTGCCACCGTCTGGAGATGAACGCGTTCTCGTCGGATATGCGACTGCCGACGACGCCGGCGTCTTTAAAATTCGCGACGACCTCGCACTTGTGCAGACCGTCGACTTTTTCACGCCCATCGTCGACGACCCACATGACTACGGCCGGATCGCAGCTGCGAACAGCCTGTCCGATATTTACGCGATGGGCGGCGTTCCAATAACCGCACTCAATATCGCAGCGTTTCCAAGCGAACGGCTCCCTCTTAGCGTCCTCGAGCGAATTTTAGCGGGCGGCGCGGAGATCGCAAAGCAAGCCGGCGTTGCCATACTCGGTGGGCACACGATCAAAGACGCCGAGCCCAAATATGGAATGGCGGTGACCGGAACCATCGATCCGCGTTCCATCGTTACAAACGGGAACGCTCGCCCCGGGGACTCTCTCATCCTTACTAAACCCCTCGGGACGGGTGTTCTCTCCACAGCGCTCAAAAAGGGCATGCGATCCGCGGAAGATCTTCATCAAGCGATCGAGTGGATGGCTACGCTCAACGATATGGCTTCACGCGCGATGCTGCAAGCGAAGGTTCACGCGGCGACGGATATCACCGGCTACGGGTTGCTCGGTCACGCGGGCGAAATGGCGCGTGCTTCGCACGTAGCGCTGCGGATTGAAGCGGCTTCAGTTCCACTCTTACCGGGCGTACTAACTTTGATCGAACAAGGAGCTGTCCCGGGCGGAACAACGCAGAATGCGCACGAGCATGCGCGTTTCACCTCGTTTGGGGCAAACGTGCCTCGAGAGATGCGTTTGGCGTTTCCGATGCGCAGACTTCGGGGGGCTTGCTGATTGCGTTGCCGCCCGAAGAGGTCGGCATGTTTCGGTCGGAATTGCGCGGCGCCCGGGCCCTCGCCGCGGTCATCGGCGAGGTTCAAGGCGGCGAAGGGATAACGATCGAATGATGCTCGACCCGAGCGCCAGGACGATCGCCGATCTTTCAACCGCGTTGGATCGGCTCACGATCGCCCCATCGGCGGAATCGGAGATCGTGCGCTGGCTGCACGCGGCGGCTCCGCACGCCGCGCGGATCGGCGCCCCGCAGCCGCCTGCAGCGGCCGGAGCATACACGCGAAGCCTGCTTCGAAAGACGAACTTCTTTGAAATCGTGCTGATGCACTGGTCGTCCGGAGCTGCGACCTCCATTCACGATCACGGCGGCGCGCTCTGCTGGTTTGCGGTCGCTGATGGCGAGATGAGCGTCGAAAATTTTCTACGCTTCGATAACGGATCCACCACCGGAAGGGCGCGTATCGGGCGCACGCAAGGCAGCGTGCTCGAAGAGGGCGGCATAGATTTTCGCGCCGACGACGTGCAGCTGCACCGTTGCTCCACGCCGGAGAGGCCCGCGGTCAGCTTGCACGTCTATGCGCGCGCGCTGGAGCGTTTTCACACGTTCGACGAACGAACCGGCCGCTGCGAAGAGGCCGCTTCGACCTTCGACGTGATTCTCTAGGGCGGAACCCGGCTACCGGCGCGTTCGCTTGCGCTCAGGCGCACGAACGCGCTTGAGAGCGCTGCGCCGCATCGGAACGACGTTGTTGGTCCTGCGGCTAGCTTCTCCCAGCTCGACGGGCGTGATGATTCGCTTGCCGAGCGCGTTATGCAGCACTTCGGAGAGCTCTTCGACGGCGATGAAAGTCATCGCGTCCCGCACTTCCTTGGGAATGTCGTCAAGATCGATCTCGTTACGCTTGGGAAGGATCACTTTCTTGATGCCCGCGCGTTTTGCGCCGAGCACCTTCTCTTTCAGTCCGCCGATCGGCAGCACTTGACCGGTCAGCGTGATCTCCCCCGTCATCGCGACGTCGGGGTCCACTTTCGTTCCGGTGAACAGTGAGGCCAGCGCCGTGGCGAGCGCGATCCCCGCCGACGGACCATCTTTCGGCGTAGCGCCCGTCGGAATGTGGACGTGGATGTCGTGCTTCGCGAAGTAGTCCTCGGACAATCCGAGCTCCGCCGAACGCGATCGGAGAAAGGATACTGCCGCCTGCGCGCTCTCCTTCATCACGTCGCCCAGCTGTCCGGTCAGCGTGAGCTTGCCGCTCCCCGGCATCGCGCTAGTCTCGATGAAGAGAATATCGCCGCCTACGGGCGTGTAGAACATGCCGGTCGCAACGCCGACGGAGGCAACGCGCTTTTTGGCCTCGTTGAAGAAGCGCGGCTTGCTCAGAAACTCGTGCAAGTTTTCCGGCGTGATCCGCCCTTTGTGCCGGGGGCTCTCCGCGATCTTCCTGGCAATTTTTCTGAAGATCGTTCCTATCTCGCGCTCGAGATTGCGCACGCCGGCTTCGCGAGTGTAATCTCCGATGATCGATCGAAGCGCCGCATCGCTGATCTGCGCTTGCGAATCGCGCAAGCCGTTGGCGTTGCGCTGCTTCGCCAACAGATAGCGTTTGGCGATTTGCAGCTTTTCCAGTTCCGTATAGCCGGCGAGCGGAATGACTTCCATGCGATCGCGCAGCGCGTCGTTGATGCTGTCCAGGCTGTTCGCCGTGCAGATAAAGAGCACGTGCGAAAGATCGTAGGGCAGATCCAAATAGTGATCGCGGAACGTGTTGTTCTGCTCCGGATCGAGCACTTCCAGTAATGCCGACTGGGGATCGCCTCGAAAGTCGGCGCCCACCTTGTCGATCTCGTCGATCATCATGACCGGGTTGCGGGTCCCGGCGTCGCGGATCGCGCGCACGATGGTCCCCGGCATCGCACCGATGTACGTCCGGCGATGGCCGCGGATTTCCGCTTCATCGCGCACGCCGCCCACGGAGAGCCGCACGAATTTGCGCCCCATGGCGCGCGCAATCGATTGCCCAAGCGACGTCTTGCCGACGCCCGGCGGTCCGACGAAGCACAAGATTGGTCCCGTCAAGCGCTTCTTCAGCTTGCCGACGGCGAGGTACTCGACGATCCGGTCTTTGATCTTTTCAAGATCGTAGTGGTCTTCGTCCAATATCTCACGCGCGCGGCGCATCTCGATGTGATCGGCCGTTTCTTTACTCCACGGCATCTGCACGAGCCAGTCGAGATAGGTCCGAATCACGCTGTATTCGGGACTGACCTGCGGCACTTTGGAAAGGCGATCCAGTTCCCGGTCCGCCGCCTTCTTCGCTTCTTCGGGCATGCCGGCTTCTTCGATCTTTTGCCGCAGCTCGTTTGTTTCAGCTTGCTGCGGATCGACCTCACCGAGCTCTTCCTGAATCGCACGCAGCTGCTGGCGCAGATAAAATTCGCGCTGATTCTTTTCCATCTCGCGCTGGATGTCCGATTGAATCTTGTGGCCGAGCTCGACGACCTCCAGCTCCTTCGTCAAAAGCATCGTCAGCCTGCGCATACGTCGTTCGGTATCGCGTTCTTCCAAGATCGATTGCCGATCGGCGGTTTCCAAGCGCATGGTCGAGGCAACAAAATAGCTCAGGACGTTGGGATCGGAGATGTTTTGTACTTCCATCTCCATTTCGCGGGGCGCTTGAGGCAAGTATCCGAGCAGCTTCTGAAAAAGGCCGGCGAGATTCCGCTGCATCGCGATGAGCTCTCCCGATTCGCTCGTCACATCGGGCAGATCGGTGTAGGCAGCGACCATGTAAGGCTCAGTTTGCAGAAACTGCTCGATTTCGAAAACCGACTGGCCGGCGACGATGCAGCGTAGGGTACCGTCGGGAACTTTGAGCATCTTTTGGACGGTGCCGATGGTCCCGATGCGGTGGATGTCATCGGGGCCGGGGTGGTCGATCTCACGGTTCTTGAGCACCGCCAAACCGATCGGCTTTCCCTCGCGCAGCGCTTCCTCAACGAGCCGAATGCCGGGCTTCTTGACGACGGCGAGCGGAATCACCGTGCTCGGGAAAAGCACGGCCTCCTGCATCGGCAAAATGCCGATCACGTTCGCGGGCACGATCTCGGGGTCGGCTGGACGAGCGGATGCTTTAGGCAAGATACAGGCTATAACCGCGCCCGATTAGCAATCAGATGCAAGGTCTGCTAATTTCCTTCCTACGGACCGACCGTAGGCAACGGAGCGCCCGCCGGCCAGGCTACGCAGGGCTGCACCTGAATCGACATGACCTGCATCGCCGGCGCAGTCGGCGGCTGAATTTGCAGGATTGCCGGGAGGTTCGTCTTGAGGCCGTAGCGAGTCACCGGGGGAAACTGCGTGGCGGTCGAGTTCGGCATGTGGGAGTACGCGAGGACGCGATTGATGGCCTCACTGTTCGCGGCCGACATATAGGGCTGCGCTCGCTGGCCGAGCCATGTCGTGCCATCCTGGCGGGTGTAAAGATACCCGATCGTTTCGCCGGCGATCATCGTCGATGTGGAGATGACCTTATCGATCTTGACTACTGCCGCGCCGGGTAGTTCACCGTTGATCCGTTGCGGCACCGAGGCGAGGGAGTCCAAACATGGACCGTTATTCAAAATGACGGACGACGGCGCGAGCGCCGCGAGCAAGCTTATGATAGCAATCAGCATGGACCAAGTCGTTCGCGCTTGACTGTTTGAACCTTGCAAACGCAGGGCGCCCGCATCAGCGCAGCGGGCGTCCTGCGCGCCATCCTAGTGAATGTGTGAAGGAATCTGCGTTCCCGTCTTCATGTTGGCATTGTTCAGAATATAGATTTTGTCGGCATGGCGCATGCCGAGCAACTTTTGATCGTAGACCACCCGGACGTATTGTCCATGTCTGAGATACCGCATCTGATAAGTCGTCTTGCCGTCAGCCGAAAACACCTGGTCGAACTTCGGCTCCAGCTCGAAGCTGAGCGTCTGCCGCGCGCGCGGATCGTACACCTTCAAATTCGTCGTTGAAACGTGGACCACTTCACCATAGAAATTGTTCGTTTTGCCCCCGAATGCGAGTTGCGGCGTCACCCCCGCAAAAACCATGAACAGCGCGGCTAACGAACGAGAAATATTGCGCATTCTGCGGTCTCCTTTACTCCTAAAGATGCTTCCTTGTACCCGCATCATTCGCTTTCGCACCTGCCCCGTGAGGATCGCGCACCGGTGCGCCGCTAAAGCGGGCGGCGCGAATCACTGCTCGGATTGCTCGAGCGTCCAAGCGCCGGCGTTCCAAAACGCGCCCGAAAGTGAGGTCGTCTGATGCTGCAGGCGCGTCGTGAACGCGTTCACTTGCCGCGTTTGATAGATGAGCGCGATCGGCAGCTGCGCATACAGCAAGCGCTGGAGCCTTGCGTAGATCGCCTTTCGCTGCGCGAGATCGTATGTGGCTTTCCCCGCTTCGAGCAGTGCGTCGATCCGCCGGTTGCAGATACGCGATTTGTTATACCCGTGCGGCGGAACGTTGGCGCAGGCGAACTGATCGGTCGCATCCGGATCATCGCCGTTGACGAATGGATAGAGCCCCATCTGAAACTTGCCGCCGTATACCGGCCCGCCTTCGTTTGCCGGCGCGACGAATTGCGTGATTTCGAACGCCTTGAGGTCCACGTGAACGCCGACGCGTCGTTCGTAATCGGCGACCGTGTTGCCGATGACGGCATCACCTGGTGTGGCGGCTTGAAGAATGAAGAGCAGGCTCAACGCTTGGCCGTTCTTGTGCCGTACGCCGTCAGATCCTAAACGCCACCCCGCGCGCTCCAGCAGCTCACGCGCGGCGTTCGGGTTGAAGGGAATATCAGGATACGCGGCTTTGTCGTACGCCCAAATGAACAGGCCGCGGCCAGCGTTTGCGCTCGTCAGGGCGCCCCGGTAGGCTTTCGCAATCAGGCTCTTGACGTCGATCGCCTCTGCGAGCGCATGGCGAACGAGCGAATCGCCCGTCAGAGGATCCTGAGTGTTGAAGATTATTGCGCCGACCGCGTTCTCAGGCGTGCTCGTCACGGCGTACCCGGGAATGTCGCGCAGGATTGGGTAGTCGGCATAGTCCTGTTCGTTGAAGTATCCCTGAACTTCGTGCGTGTGGAGCAGGTTGATCGCCGTCTGCGGGTCCGGGACAAACCGTACGATGATGCGTGCTATGCGCGGCTTGCCGCGCCAATAATAGGGATTAGCCCGCATCGTCACGCGATCGCCGCGCTGCCATCGCTCCACGACGTACGGTCCGGAGCCTATCGGCGCGGCGTCGAACGCGATATGATTGAAATCCGGAAACTTCGCCAAAATGTGGCGCGGCAGAATCGGAAAGCCTTGCGGCGCAAGCACGAGCGTCAAGAGCGGCGCGAATGGACGCTTGAGATGCAGCACCAGCGTTGTGTCGTTCGCCGCCTGAGCGTCCGCGACGAGATCGTATCCGTATCTCGACTGTACGTTGTTGCGTGGATTGTCGATCGCCGCAATCGACCAAGCGCAGTCGCGAGCGGTCAGCGGCGCGCCGTCGGCAAAGCGTACGCCCCTGCGGATGTGATACGTGATTGTCAGGCCATCCTTGCTGATGCCGCCGTTCTGCAGCGTCGGGATCTGCGTCGCCAAATCCGGCGTCAGCTTGCCCTTGTCGCTGAACTTCACCAAGTAGGAAAAGAGCAGCAGTCCCCATTCGGTTGAGGATGTGCCGTTTTCAAGTGCCGGGTTGAGGGCCATCGGCTCGCGCTGCTGCGCAATCGTCAGCTCGTTTCCTGCACCGGCAATCCCGGTCGTGACGTGGGCGCAGCCTGCGAACAGAAGCGCCCCAGCGAAAATCAGCGCGAGAGATAACGATCGAACCATGCCAGCCATTTCTCGTACACGTCGGCCAAGCGCACCGGCCCTTTCGACAGATGTCCCGTCGTCGGATATGCGAAGAATCGCACGGGCCCGCCGTTATCCGCCAGAGCGTGATACATGTCGTACGATTCAACGATTGGAACGCGAACGCCATAGACGTTGCAGAGGATCAAAGTGGGCGTCCAGATCTGCTTGAAGTAGGTGATCGGCCAATGGAGCCGCCACGCGGCCAGCGTATCGCCCTTGTAAGGAGAACCGCCGTTGTGACCGGCTCCGACGACCGCGACGTCGTAAATAGCTAAACCCTTATTATAAAGCAGTTGAAAAAAGAGCTCAATTCGAATGGCCCCACATGAAACCTCCGCGCGGGCACGGCCTTGCGCGCCGGCTCGGCGTCTTCGATGCCATGTTGATCGTGATGGGAGGAATCATCGGTTCGGGTATCTTCCGCAATCCTGCCGTTGTCGCGCAACGCGTCCACAGCAGCGCACTGATCATGCTCGTTTGGATCCTCGGCGGCATCGTTGCCCTAATCGGCGCCGGCGTGTTTGCGGAATTGGCCGCACGGCATCCCGCCGAGGGAGGCGTGTACGGATATCTGCGTGACGCATTCCATCCGGTGGTCGCGTTCATGTATGGATGGACGCTGCTGCTGGTATCGCAAAGCGGGGGAATGGCGGCCGCAGCCGTAACCTTCGCCGGCTATTTCACGCCGCTCACCGGTTTGCACGTCGCGCCATGGGCGCTTGCGGTTCTCGCGCTTGCACTCTTGACGGCAGTCAATTGCTTCGGCGTTCGCCAGGGCGGCAACGTCCAGAACGTCTTCATGCTCCTGAAGATCGGTGCGATCGCGCTGCTTATCGTCGTCGGCCTCTTCGGACCTTCGGCTTCGAGCGCCGCTCAGCACCAATCCTCGATGAACGCGATTGACGGTATGGGCGTCGCGATGATTCCGGTCCTCTTCGCGTACAGCGGCTGGCAGACTTCCAGCTTCGTTACGGCCGAACTCCATGCTCCGCGCCGTTCGCTGCCGTTCGGGATGCTGGCCGGCGTCGGCGCCGTGATCGTGCTGTACTTGCTCGTCAACGCGGTTTGCGTGCGCGTCTTGGGACCCGCTCATCTCATGTCCACGGCGACGCCGGCATCGGATGTCATGCGCTCGGTTCTCGGCCCGGTCGGCGAGCGGATCATCGCCCTTGCCGTCGCGCTTTCAACGCTAGGCTTCTTGAGCAACCAGATCTTGACTTCGCCCCGCGTGTACCACGCGATGGCGCGCGATCGCGTTTTCTTTTCGGCAGTGGCGTGGGTTCATCCCAAGAGCCGCGTTCCCGTGGTTGCGATCGCGCTTCAGGGCGCGGTTGCGATCGTGATTGCCGTCTCCGGCCGCTACGAGCAGATCTTGAACTACGTCACATCGATCGATTATGTGTTCTTTGGGCTCGCTGCGCTTGCGCTGATCATCTTTCGCATCCGCGAGAAAGCCGGCGCGACCGGATTTGGGCTGCCCGGCTACCCCGTAACCGCGATCGCTTTCATCGTCGTTGCGTGGGCCGTCGTGCTGGACACGTACGTCACCTATCCGAAGAACAGTCTGATCGGTTTGGCGATTCTGCTGATCGCCGTGCCGATCTACTTCCTGTTCTTCAAAAGCGAAGCCGGCGCGCGAGGGCGCACCGGCTTCACGCGTCTAGAGCGCTAAGGCTTGAGATCGCCGCACGAGACGTAGGTCTTCAGATCGTTCAGGCTCTTGTGCACGTTGATCGCGTACGTGCCTTTCTTGATCTGCGCGACGCTGACGCCCGCAACCATCGTCATCGACGTGCCGTTCACGACGTTCTTGAGCGGCTTCCACGGCGCGGGATTGAGCTTTTTACAGGTTCCCTGGTGGATGTGTGCCGGTTCGCTCGCAGCCTTGGGCTCATTGTAGATGTGGAGGGCAACGCTGACGCCGCCCTTCGTGTCGCCGATCGACGCTGATCCGTCCTGCTTCGAGCCGTTCATCGCACCCATGTTGATGTTCATGAGGTGCGCCGACATCGCGTTGTGAGCCTTATGTAAGGGATTGACTTGCTTCACCCGCGTGCCGCTGGTCATCGTGTTGCTTCCGTTGCTCGTGCTCGTGCCGCCGCCGCAGGCCGCTAACGCAAGCCCGGCAGCTGCCGCGAATACTCCAAGTGCCGTCCGAAACTTCATTCCTTGCTTCCCCTCCAAAAAAGACGTTACGAGTCTGTTTGTTCTTGCCCCGGCAAGAGATTCGCAAACCAAGCAAGCGAAGCCCTTTTTCATGAGCGGACCTATCAACCACCTAGCGGTCCTTGTGAGCGCGCTCGTTTTCTTTCTGTTGGGCGCGCTTTGGTACACGGTGCTCTTCCGGACGGCGCTGGAACAGCTTGGAGGGCAAAACCGAGTCCGCGCCGGGCGGCATGGCGACGCAGTTCATCGTCAGTTTCTTGCTGGGATGGGCCCTCGCATATGTCGTGGGGATCGCGCTTGCGGAGACGTCGAATCCGAATCCGGCGAAACACGGTGTGGAGTTCGGCATCTTCATGGGACTCGGAGTCTTTGCGACGATGCTGGGACTCAATTATCTTTACGAAGGGCGGCCGTTGGCGCTCTGGGCGATCAACGCCGGTTACGTGGTCGTGGGCATGGCGATCATGGGCGCGATCGTCGGCGCTTGGCGCAAACCGGTGCCGGCGGTCACGGGGCCTACCTAAGAAAGAAGGCCCGCGCAGGTCATGGTGATGCATAGAACCATGCGCGAGCCTTCTCGATGATTTCTCGCAAGCTGCGAGATTACATCATGTCGTAGCCGCCGCCCATGCCTCCGCCCGGCATGCCGTTACCATCCTTCTTCGGCTCGGGCTTGTCGGCGACGAGCGTTTCGGTGGTCAAGATCATCGATCCGATCGATGCCGCGTTCTGCAGCGCAGAGCGCGTGACTTTGAACGGCTCGACGATACCGGCCTTGAACATGTCGACGACCTCTCCGGTCATCGCGTCGAAGCCGTAGGGAGCTTCCTTGCCGCGCACGTTGTTGACTTCGACCGAGCCCTCGAATCCCGCGTTGTAAGCGATCTGCCGCAGCGGCTCTTCGAGCGCCTTGCGCACGATGTCGATGCCGATCTTTTCGTCGGCCCACGTTCCCGCATGGCCGTTCGCCTTCGGCGGTTCGTGGCGGTCGATCGCCTTGATCGCGTGCACGAGTGAAGAACCGCCGCCCGGGATCATGCCCTCTTGGACCGCCGCGCGCGTTGCGCTCAGCGCATCCTCGATGCGGTGCTTCTTCTCTTTGAGCTCGGTTTCGGTTGCAGCACCGACGTTGATCACGGCGACGCCGCCGGAGAGCTTCGCCAAGCGCTCCTGCAGCTTCTCGCGATCGAAGTCGCTGTCGGTGTCTTCGATCTGTTTTTTGATCATCTCGATGCGGCCTTTGATCTCGTCCGCCTTGCCGGAGCCGTCGACGATCGTCGTCTCTTCCTTGGTGATCTTGACCGTCTTGGCGCGTCCGAGCATATCGGGCGTAACCTTGTCGAGTTTGAGGCCAAGCTCTTCGCTCACGACCGTCGCGCCGGTGAGGGTCGCGATGTCCTTGAGCATCTCCTTGCGGCGGTCGCCGAAGCCCGGCGCTTTGACCGCGACCGTGGTGAACGTTCCGCGCAGCTTGTTGACGACCAGCGTCGCGAGCGCTTCCCCTTCCACGTCTTCGGCTACGATCAGCAGCGGCTTTTGCATCTGCACGATCTTCTCGAGCAGCGGCAGAATGTCGGCGATTGCCGAGATCTTCCGCTCCGTCACGAGAATGTACGGATCGGTCAGCGTCGCCTCCATGCGCTCCATGTCGGTTGCCATGTACGGCGAGATGTAGCCCTTGTCGAACTGCATGCCTTCCTTGGTTTCGACGTCGGTCTTGAGCGACTTGGACTCTTCAACTGTGATGACGCCGTCTTTGCCGACCTTCTCCATCGCGTCCGCGATGATGTCGCCAATGGATTTGTCGTTGGCGGAAATCGAGGAAACCTGCGCGATCTTCTCCTTGGTGTCGACCTTCTGAACGAACTTCTGCATCTCGTCCACAGTGATCTCGACCGCTTTCTCGATGCCGCGCTTGATGAGCAGCGGGTTCGAACCCGCCGTCACGTTGCGCAGGCCTTCGCGGATGATCGCTTGCGCGAGCACCGTCGCGGTGGTCGTGCCGTCGCCGGCGATGTCATTGGTCTTGGACGCGACTTCCTTGACGAGTTGCGCGCCCATGTTCTCGAAGCTGTTGGACAGCTCGATCTCTTTGGCGATCGTCACGCCGTCGTTGGTGATCGTCGGCGAGCCGAATTTCTTGTCGAGAACGACGTTGCGTCCTTTGGGGCCGAGCGTCACGCGGACGGCGTCGGCAAGGATGTTTGCGCCGCGCTCGAGCGCGCGCCGAGCGTTCTCGTCGAATACCAGTTCTTTTGCAGCCATAATGTCTTCTAAAACTCCTTACACGCCGGCCGGAACTTTGTCGACCACGGCGAGAACGTCTTTTTCCGAAACGATCAGGTACTCTTTACCGTCTACCTTCACTTCGGATCCGGAATACTTTGAATAAATCACGCGATCGCCGACTTTCACGCCCATCGACAGCTTGGTGCCGTTGTCGAGCGTGCGGCCCGATCCGACCGCTCGAACGATGCCCTCCTGCGGCTTCTCTTTAGCGGTGTCCGGGAGGAACACGCCGCCGGCGCTCTTATCTTCCTGCTCGACGTTTTCAACGACGACGCGATCGCCCAAAGGCTTGAGATTCACTAAACTCCTCCACTACAAAGGTAATGAGACGCGCCCGGTGGGCGCGAGCCTGTTGGCAGTCTCAGCAATAGAGTGCCAGGCATGCAAGATGTTAGCAGACTCGCCCGAGGACTGCAAGCGGTGAAGCGTCCAGAACGGGCGAAAAGCGCGCGATGCGCCTCGCCGTAGCCCGCTTGCCTTGGTCTTACATCGCTCGGGCCGGCACGGTGGCCGGCATTGCCGGCGGCATCCTGATCGACGCCTTCATCTATATAACGTCCCTGGCGCCTCACCATCAGAGCATCGTCGGCCTCTGGCAGTTCGTCGCCTCGACTGCGCTGGGCAAGGCGGCTTTTACGTCCCCGCTTTACGCTTGGGCGGGCGCCGCGATGCACGCGCTCGTCAGCATCGCCTGGGGAATAGGGTTCGCCTATTTAGCGATCACACGGCCGCAGGTCCCGTCGCACCCGATCCTTTCCGGAGTCGTCTTCGGGCTGGTCGTCTACGTCGTCATGCAGCTTGTGCTTTTCAGCGTGCAGGCGCTGAGGATCACGACCGGTACGCAGATCATCGAAGGACTCATCGCGCACTGCGTCTTCTTTGGCTTGCCGGTATCGCTGATCGTGCGCTTGCAGCTGGGACGATGATCGGCAAGATCTCCGTTTCGACCGACGCGCTGCGAGAAAATGCAAAAGCTTTGAGCGCGCTTATAGCGCCGGCGAAAGCAGCGTTCGTCGTAAAGGCCAATGGCTACGGCCATGGAGCGGTCGAAACAGCACTTGCAATCGAGCCGCTGGCGCATCGAATCTGCGTCTATGCGGCCGAAGAGGGCCTCGAGCTGCGTGAAGGCGGCATCACCGCGCCGATTCTCGTCATGGGGCCCGTGCCGCAGCGCCTGCTGCGGGAAGCACACCTGCGAAAACTCGAGATCGCCCTTTGGGATACGGGGTCGTATCTGCGCGCGTTGGCTGCTGCGGCGCACGTGCAGCACGGCGCTTTTCCGGTGCACGTGAAGATCAATACGGGCGTTGCTCGCCTGGGTCTGGAGATTCGCGACGCGGCGGACGCGCTGGAAGACTTCGCGCGCTTGGGCGAGTTGAGCGTCGCCGGCATCTTCTCGCATTTGGCGTCCGCAGAAGAGCTCGACTCACCCTTCACACTCGGACAGCTCGAACGATTCGAACGGGTTCTTGCGTCCACGCAGCCGCTCTTTGCGAACAAACGGGTTCAGCCGCTTCGCCACATCGCGGCATCGGCCGCAGCGATGCTCTGGCCGCAGACGCGTTTGGACATGGTGCGCTTCGGCATCGCGCTCTACGGCCTGTGGCCTTCGCCGCAGACGCAGGGCGCGATGCGCGAGAGCGAGCTCCGTTTGCGCCCGGCGCTGAGCTACACGAGCGAGCTCGTCGTCATTCGGCAGGTCGAGGCGGGAACGCCCATCGGATATGGCGGCAGCTACCGCGCACCGCGCAGCACCCGCATCGGGATCGTGCCGTTGGGATACGCCAAAGGGATTCCACGCGCGCTCTCCAACCGCGGATTTTTTCTCGTGCGCGGCGCGCGATGCCCGATCGTCGGCCGCGTCTGCATGAACATGACGATGATCGATCTCGCAGCTTCGCCCGCTGCAGCGGTGGGCGATGAGGTGACGCTCATCGGCACCAACGGCGCCGCGCAAGTCAGCGCCGACGACTGGGCCTCATGGTCGGAAACGATCAACTACGAGATCGTGACGCGCCTCCCGCCAACGATTCCTCGCGAGTACGTTTAAGAGAAGAGGCTAAGTCTTCCCGTTCCCCGTGCGCCGTTCAATCGGCTCGAAAGGATGGACGGGCGGGCCCGCGTACTGCGCCTGCGGTCGAATGAGCCGGTTGTTCGAAAGCTGTTCGAGCACGTGCGCGGTCCAGCCCGCGATTCGCCCGCAGGCGAAGATCGGCGTGAACTCGTCGCCCGAAAATCCCAAACTGTAGAAGAGCGGCGCGGTGTAGAAGTCGACGTTGGCGTAGATGCTGCGATCCGGCTTCGTCTCTTTGAGGACTTTGTTTGAAGCCTCTTCGAGGGCGCGCGCGATCTCGTACCATTTGGGATCGGTCGCTTCACCGAGCTTGCGCGCAACAGTTTCCAAATGCTGTGCGCGCGGATCGCGCACCTTGTACTCGCGATGCCCCATGCCCATGATGCGCTGTCCTCGCGCGAGGAC
>Ga0102924_1001745_pt1 | contig 24613 bp, 25 predicted proteins | sample PaiPotPPM11metaG_FD_80116 | JGI IMG/M metagenome (GOLD analysis project Ga0102924, IMG submission 80116) | Iron sulfur acid spring bacterial and archeal communities from Banff, Canada, to study Microbial Dark Matter (Phase II) - Paint Pots PPM... ...
CCGCTACGCGGTCGCCCACCGGGCCCGCGTGATCAACCTCAGCCTCGAGTTCGGGATCGATATCGAGCCGGCGGACATTCCGGAGATCATCAACGCAGTCGCGTTCGCGCACCGGCGGGGGGTGCTGGTCGTCGGCGCGTCGGGTAACGACCAGGCACAGCAGATCGCGTATCCGGCGCGCGCGCCGGGCGCGGTCGCGGTTGGTGCCACGACGCGCGACCGCTGTCTGGGCTGGTATTCGAATGTCGGTCCGTCGCTGGCGCTCGTTGCCCCCGGAGGCAACGACGATGCGAGCCTCGTTTCGGATCCCAACTGTCATCCTGCCCGAAGCTTGCCGTCGATCTACCAGCTGACCTTCTCGGACCCCTCGAACCTACGGCGGTTCGGGTATCCAAACGACTACTACGGAACCTCGATGGCGGCCGCCGAGGTGTCGGCCACCGCGGCGCTGGTGATCGCCTCCGGCGTCATCGGGTCGCACCCGACGCCCGACCAGGTGCTCACGCGCCTGGAGCAGACTGCCGCGCACCTCAGCGGCGCCGCGTGGCCGAACGAGAACTACGGCTACGGGCTCGTAGACGCGGGCGCCGCGACAGCGCCGCTCATCAGCGGTTCTTCTTAGGTCGTACGGACGATCAGCACCGAACAGGGCGCGTGGTGCGAGACCCGGTTCGGGACCGAGCCCAGCAGGAAGCGCTCAGCGCCCGTCATGCCCTTGTTACCCACGACGATCAGGTCGGCCCGCTGCTCCTCGGCCACATCGAGGATCGCGTCGGCCGCATCCCCCTGGCGCGCGAAAGTCTCGACGTCCGTCAGCCCGGCCGCGGTCGCGTCCTCACGCGCTCGCTCCAGCATCGAAATGACCTCCCGGTGCGCAGTCACCCGCCACTGCGCGTCCTTGGGCTGCTCGGCGCTGCCCCAGTAGGCGCTCACGATCTGGAGCCGCGCATCGAGCTCACGCGCCAGATCGATCGCGTACCGGACCGCGGTCGTGGCGGTGTCGGAGCCGTCAGTCCCGACCAGGATCGTCGCGAACATCAGACCAGCTTGGTGATCGCGACCACCATCGCAGCCACCACGCACACCAAGATGACGACCTGCATCAAGATCCAAGAACGCGGCATCGGCTGAACGGTAGCGAGGCGAAGGTGAGACATATGGGGCCGGCTTGCCTGTGTGATAATGCCGCGCGATGCGCAAGCTGCTGACTCTCCTCTCAATCGCAGGGCTCGCTTTCGCGGGCACCGCGGCGGCCGCAAGCGGGCCGTCGATCAACATCTCTCTGTCCCCGAACAAGGCCAAGCAGAACTCGAAGCTGACCGTCAACGCGAGCGGCTTTCCGACCGAGTCGGCGCCGCCGCAGAGCGCCGAGCTCCAGGTGCAGCCCGGCTTCAAGTCGAGCGCGAAGTCGGTCAAGCAGCTCTGCAGCCCCGGCGCGAGCTCGTGTCCCGCCGCCAGCCAGATCGGTACCGGAACCGCGCAGATCACTGTGGGCTTTCTTCCGGGGCCCGACACCACCCTCGCCCTCACTGACACCCTCAACTTCAGGCTCTACCTCGGCAAGCCGAGGCAGGGCGGCGACATCGCGTCGGTGATCGTGCTCGGCAGCGACACCTACCTCAAGCAGACCGCCAACGGGTCGGGGCGGCTATTCAAGAACTCCTCCGGAGGGCTCGAGCTGCTGTTCGATCAGTTTCCGACGATTTCGGGCCTGACGGGCGGGGTCACGATCACGCTCGATTCGCTCAGCTTCAACGTGGGTGCGAGCCGGACCGTCAAGCGTCACCACAAGAAGGTGACCTATTCGTTGATCACGAACCCGTCCACCTGCAACGGGAGCTGGACCGGCAGCGGCAGGGTGACGTTCACGAACGGCACGACCGTTCCGGAGTCGTTCAGCACTCCCTGCAAGAAGTAGATCGCTGGTCGCGGGGCGCGTCAGGCCGCAGCCAGCGCGCCGAAGTGCAGCGTGACTCCCTGCGGCACCACGAGCACCGGCGAGCGTGACTCCTCGATCGCGCGCTCGGAGGAGGCGGAGATCATGACCCTGCCGTGGGGCGCCTCCGGACGCGAGCCCACGACGAGGAGGTCGACCTTGTGCTCGTCGCGCGTGACCCTTGCACCGGAGCCTTCGGCGAGCTCGCGCGCTGTCGCGATTGCGGCGTCATCACCAGGTGCGGCAAGAACGCCGACCGTCCCGATCAGTGCCTTCTGATCGCGGTAGTTCGCCGGAGCAATCGCGATCGCGACCGGCCCGCCGTCAAGCAGCCGCGCCGAAGAGTGCTGAGGCGAGACGTGGCCGGGAGTGGTGCGGTAGTCGGAGCCGAACACGACGATTGATGCATCCTCCTGCTCGGCGAGCCACTGCAAACCCTCGGGCGTCGATGCGGACACGATGACCTGTCGCTCGATGTCGAGGCCGTCGAGCGCGTGTGCGCCGCGCTCGAGCAGCGCTTCTGCCTCGTGCTCTTCGAGCTCCTCGCGCCGGGCCTCAGACTGGGTCGTGTGCCTGACGTAGGCGAGAGTAAGGTCGGCGCCGGCATGCGCGAGAACGCGCGCCAGCGCCAGCGCGTCCTGGTCGTTAGGGGTGCCGTCGTACGAAACGATCGCTCTGGTTGCCATGGGATCCCTCCGAGGGTCGAATTCTCAGCCGTATTCGCCGCCAGGATCGCAGCCACCTGCCATCAGCGCTAATGAAGTTGATCATGCTTGAGATAAGCTCTGCTTATGCTCAATCTCGGCCGGTTGAAGGTGCTCTGCGAGGTCGTCAACCGTGGCTCGTTCTCAGCAGCGGCCGAGTCGCTGTCCTACACGCAATCCGCCGTCTCACAGGCGATCGCGAGACTCGAGGCTGAGACCGGTGCGACGCTGATCGTGCGTGACCGGCGCGGCGTTCGCCCGACCGACGCAGGCGCGACGCTCGTCGAGCATGCTCAGGAGATCTTCGCGCGGGTCGATGCCGCCGAGGCCGACCTGGGCGCCGTGCTGGGGCTCCGCGGCGGGAGGCTTCGGGTCGCGTCGTTCCCGTCCGCCGGGGCCACCCTGATGCCGCTCGCTGTCGCTGCTTTTCGTGCTGGGCATCCGGGTGTCTCGCTCACGCTTGCCGAAGGCGAGCCCGAGGAGATCGCGCCACGCCTGAAGGCCGGCGAGTTCGATTTGGCGCTCCTGTTCGAGTTTCCGGGCGCGCGCGAACGACCGGCCGCCGGGCTGCGTTCGGCCAAGCTGCTAGACGATCCGATGCACGTCGCCCTGCCGGCTGAGCACGAACTGGCCGGCAAGCGCGCGCTACGCCTCGCTGATCTGCGCCAGGAGGATTGGGTCCAGACCTCAGCGGCCAGTCCATGCGCGCGGCACGTCGTGCGGTCCTGCCTTCAGGCCGGGTTTGAGCCCAACGTGACGTTCGAGTCAGACGACTACGAGACCGTCCAGGGCCTCGTTGCCGCCGGTGTCGGTGTCGCGTTGATTCCGCGCCTCGCGCTTACCCACGTTCACCCCGGCATCGTCGTGCGTGCGCTCGCCCCTCGCAGCCCCGCCCGGAAGGTGACCGCAACGACGATTGGCGGGCGTGCCGTCGCGCCCGCCGCGCTCGCGATGATCCGGATTCTTCAGGACGTTGCGCGGCGCTACGCCGCCGACGAGCTGGCTGCGGCGGCTTAGCCGCCGCGCTCAACCCGGCGCGCGAGCTCCTTCGCGCGCGGGTTGACCAGAAGCGCACGCGCGGCGCGCTCGAGTGGACCGCGTGCGAGGAAGCCGATCGCCCCGGGATCGACCGCGACTCCATACGTCGCGCGCGTGCGACCTTGGCCGAGATCGTCTAGCTGCCAGTAGCCCTCCATCGAGTCGAGCTCGCCGTCAATCATCTGCCATGAGAGACGAGTCGGGGGCTCGTAGGTAAAGCGCACGCGGGTTCGGACCTTTCGCAGCTTCGCGTCCGAGACCGCCTCGCAGATCAGCGCGCGGCCGGACTCATCGGGCTCGAGCACCTCCATGCTCACAAGCCCACCCTGCCAGTCGGGCGCGCTCAGAACGTCCTCGACGACGGCCCAGCAGCGCTCGATCGCCGCCGCGATCTCGCTATCGGAGGATCCGCTGATGACCGGCATCAGCTAGGAAGAACCGAAGTTGTCAGCCGCGTTCGGCGCCCATGGGCGTCCGCGATCGTCACGACGAGCGCCAGACGGTGCGCCTGCCCGCGTCGCACAGCCGCCGCCTCGCGCGGCGTGGCTGTGATCCCCGCGTAACGAACTGTGATCGTGACGCGGCTCGCGGTGTGGGCGAGCCTGACCAGGAGTACGCCGTCACTCACCCTCGCCTTGAATGACACTCGCCGGCCGCGGGCGCCGGTCACCGTCACTCCGCCGGGCTTTCGCGCGAAGCTGAGGCCTCGTGGCAGCCGCACCGCGATCAGTTCGAGCGTCGGCGCGTTGAGCCCGGCGGCGGCCGTGATCCGGAGCGTCGGCCGCGAGCGCCGGACACCAGAAACTGACGCGTGGGCGATCGTCGGCGGCCCAGTCCGGGTCGCGCGCTGGCACAGCGATCCCTCGAGCGCCCCGGCGTTGGGCGTGCCGAGGCCAGAAGCCATGTCGAAGCCGGGAGCGGCGGCGTATCTGCCGCCGTTGCTGCCGGTGAAGTCGTTGTTCCCGCCCGTGACGTCGTTGAAGTCCTGGGCGTAGCCCGATGCCGCGGCCCTGTAGAGGGCCGGGTTCGCGAGCCCCACCATCGCTCCCGCGCACGCGTGTGAGGCGTTGATGAGCGCGATTACGGATGCCCACACGGGCGCCGCCGCACTTGTGCCCCCAATCCCTTGCCAGCCGGCCGACCCCTGGGCGCTGCCGGAGCCGTTCCAGTAGATCAGGTAGCCGGTGTTGGGGTCCGCGTTGGCGGAGACGTCGGGCGACTCGCGCGAGTGCGACTGGGCGACATGCAGCCACGAAGCCGCGCCGGACTGGTAGGCGGGCATGCCCCACAGCGCCGAGGCCCCGCCACCGCCGGCCCCCGGCTGCCCGAGCAGGGCTCCGAGTCCGCCGCCGTTGTTCCAGACCTGCTCGGTCGGGCGCGGACCGAGCGCGGACATCGTGGTCCCGCCGACACCGGTAACGAACGGCTGGCTCGACGGGTCGTCGACCGCGAGCGAGGTGTCCGGCAGGAGTCCGGTCTGTCCGTTGCAATCCTCAGAGCCGTTGTCGCCGGATGCGGAGATGATCGTCTGGCCCTGAGCAGCGGCCTCCTGGAAGAGCGTGCTCTCGGCCGACGCGTCGGTCGCGCCCTCGAGCGGCTCGCACTGCCCCCAGGAGGCCGAAATGACCCGCGCCCGGTCCTGACTGACGATCGCGTTCCACGTGTCGTACGGGCCGGCGCCCGGGGCACCCGAGTTCGAGTTCGGCCCTTCGTAGACCAGGAACGTCGCACCCGGCGCGAGCGCGATCGCCTGCTCGATGTCGAGCGCCGCCTCGCCCGAGCCGGGGCCGCTGCCTGCACCGCCATCGACCTTCACCACCGACACCGAGGCTTGGGTGCCGTAGCACGACTGGTAGGTCGCGATGTCGTTTGGGTCGTACGACTCGAGCTCGTACAGTGCGATCGACTGGCCGGCACCTGTGTCGCCCGAGTGGTAGAAGCCTCCGAAGCCGTACGCGGACGCGATCTGGTCGGTCGTGTATGCGCTCTGGCCGGGCGCGGCTTGGCGCGCGGCGCTGCACGGCTGGGGGCCGCCGGTCACGACGTGGGGCGCCTTCAGCGCGTGAAGGCGGTGCGCTCGTGCGTAGAGCGGATGCGGCGCGGACAGCGTCGTCAAGCCGACGATGCCCTGCACGAGCCCTGCGATGTTCGCGTCGAGCTGCGGAGCGACCGTGTTGACGATCGCCTGGACCCCGCTGGCGACCTGAACGCGCTCGAGCGAGACGGCAAATGCACTCTTAAGTTGCGCGGCGGTCGCGGTGACGGGGATCGACAGGCCGTTCGGGCTCGCCCGGCCAGGCGTGAGGCCGTGCGCTTTGAGCGAGGCGTCAACCGCTGAGATCTGTGCGCTGGTGGCTCCGAAGCGCTGGGCGAACTGCGCCGGGGTGATGTACTGGCGGTACAGCGCGGAGCCCGGTGTTGAGACCTCAGTCGCGAAGGCCTGGAGCGCCGCTGGGTCGCGTGGTTGGAGGGCGAGCGCGATCTGCAGCGGCGTCTCGGTCGAGACGGGACCGAGCACGCTCGCGCCCGCGGGCAGCCGCGGCGTGAAGCCGACGCGCCGCCCCTGTGCGGCGAACGCCGCGGGGCCTGCGGTGGCAGCCAGCGCGAGCGCGCACGCAAGGCCGAGCTTCGTAGGACGCATAACCCGGTCGAGGCTATCGAGGGGTGCGCCGCGAGGGCGTCAGTACCGGGTTGATTGTTCCGTCTTGACCAAGTGCGAACATGTGTTCGCGTGATTGTCTGCGTCCTGCTCCCTCGTTTTCAGCTCGCTGTCGCGGCCGGCGATCGCGCTGAGCTGCTGCGCAGACCGGTAGCACTTGCGCCGGAACCTGGAAGCACGCAGGCGATCGGTGAGGTGTCGCTCGCCGCCGAAGCGTTCGGGATCCATCCGGGGATGAGCCTGGGGGAGGCGCTCGCGCGCTGTCCGCGTCTGGCTCTCATCCCGCCCGACCCCGCCGGGGTGGCCGACTCATGGGAGCGCCTGCTCGTGCGCCTGGAGTCGATTGGGGCCGGGGTCGAGCCAGAACGCCCTGGGCTCGTGTGCTTCGAGGCGCGTGGCCTTGAGCGATTGCATGGCGGCGTCGAAGGCGTGCTCGCCGCGGCTCGCCGCGGGCTGCGGACGCCGGCTCGCTACGGAGTGGCGCCGTCGCGGTTCGCGGCCGTGGCGGCGGCGACGCGAGCGCGAGCGCGCAGGCCGCTGATCGTCGACGGCGGCGCGCGTGCCTTTCTCGCCTCTCTACCCGTTGCGCTGCTGCGCGCCCGACCGGCGCTCGCCGACCTACCCGAGGCGCTCGAGCGGCTCGGGATCAAGACGCTTGGCGAACTGGCAGCGCTCGAGCCCGCGGCAATCGCCGACCGCTTCGGTGCCAATGGCCTGCACGCGCTCGAGTTGGCCTGCAGCGGCGATGGAGACCTGCGTCCGCGGCCGGCGAGCGAGCTGGTGCGCGAGTCGCTCGAGTTGCCCGAGGCCGCCTCGGGCATCCAGCTCGAGCGAGGCCTCGAGCTGTTGATCGACCGGCTGCTCGCGCGGCGCGAGCGGCGGGGACGGACGATGCGCTCGGTGGTGCTGTCCGCGGTGCTCGTCGAGCGGGGCGGAACTTGGCGCGAGCAGTTCAGCTTCCGCGAGGCGCTCGCCGACCCGGCGCGGATGCGGCTGGCGCTCGCGCCGCGGCTTGCGCTAATGCCCGCACCCGCGCTCGAGCTACGGCTCGCGGTCGAGCACTTCGGCCCGCCGGCGGCGGACCAGCGTCCCCTGCTCCAGGACCCCGCCGCTGCGCGAGCCGCACGCCTGCGGGAGGCGATCCGCCAGGCGCGCGCGGCCGCCGGCCCCGACGCCGCGCTGCGTGTGCTGACAGTCGACCCCGACTCTCGTTTTCCCGAGCGCCGCGCGTTGCTGGCGCCGTTCGAGTGATGACGGTTTACACAAGAGCTGTGGTCGATTTACGCAAACGCCGTGTAAAGCGTCCAGGGAGGCGCCCTACGCGCGAACGATGGCGATTGAGTCCGAAATGCCGGACTTCAGTGCCATCGTTCGTGTTGGGAGGGCCGCGGTGACCGGCCCGCGCCGATTGTCGATCCCGCGTCGCGTCGCGGTGAGGGCCGCTGAGGACGGCCGGCCGCTGCTCGTCGGCGGGCGCGAGGTCGACTCGGTGCGTGAATCGTGGCTGGTCGAGGACCGCTGGTGGACCGAGCGCCCGCTGCGCCGGTGCTACTGGGAGGTGGTCACGGTCGACGGGCGCGACGAGGTCGTGTTCTGCGACCTCGAGGGCAGGCGCTGGTGGCGACAGCGGTGAGCGCCGTACGATCCCTCTCCCGAGAGGCTTCGATGTCAACCCCGCAGACACGCTACGCGAAATCCGAGGGCGTTTCGATCGCCTATCAGGTCGTCGGCGAGGGGTCGATAGACGTAGTCTTCGTTCCTGGGTTCGCCACCCACATCGAGCTCCTCTGGAGTCTGCCGCCGATCGGTCGCTTTTTCGAGCGGCTCAGCTCGTTTTCGCGTCTGATCCTGTTCGACAAGCGAGGCACTGGGATGTCGGACCCGGTCGCGGATGTGCCGACGCTTGAGCAGCGAATCGACGATGTCCGGGCGGTCATGGACGCCGCCTCCTGCGAACAGGCGGCGCTGCTCGGCGTCTCCGAGGGCGGGGCGATGAGCGCCCTGTTTGCCGCCACGCACCCAGCGCGGGTGCGTGCGCTCGTCCTGTACGGCGCGATGGCGCGGACCACCGAGGCGCCCGACTATCCCTGGGCCACGCCAGCCGACGCGCTACGCGAATCGGCCGCGGAATTCATGGCGCCCTACTGGGGCCAGCAGGCAGAGGTGTTCATCGAGCTATTCGCGCCGAGCATGGCCGGCGGGGACCCGCAGGCGTTGGATGCCCTCGCTCGCGAGCAACGCTTCGCGGCGAGCCCAGGAATGCTTCAGCAGATCTTTGAGATGTTCCTCGACATCGACGTCCGGGCCGTCCTTCCGACTGTGCACGTGCCGACACTCGTCCTTCACCGGCGCGGGGACCGGGTCGTGAACTGGCGAGCAGGCCGGGATCTCGCGGAGCGGATCCCGGGTGCCCGCTATGTGGAGCTCCCGGGCCTCGATCATCTGCCATGGGCGGGCGACTCGGACGCCGTGCTCGGCGAGATCGAGGAGTTTCTCACCGGCGCCCGCAGCGTGCCGGAACCCGACCGCGTACTCGCGACCGTGATGTTCACCGACATCGTCGGCTCCACAGACCGGGCAGCTCAGCTAGGCGACACGCGCTGGCGTGAGCTGCTTGCCACGCACCATGCCGCGGTCCGAAGCCAGCTGGCTCGCTTCCGCGGTCGAGAGGTAAAGACCCTCGGCGACGGCTTCCTCGCCATGTTCGACGGCCCCGCGCGGGCGATCAGGTGCGGTCAGGCCATCGCAGCCGAGGCACGGTCGCTTGGAATCGAGGTGCGGGTGGGGCTCCATACAGGGGAGGTCGAGCTCATCGGCGAGGACGTCGGCGGAATCGCGGTTCATATCGCAGCGAGGGTTGGCGCGCTCGCGACAGACGGCGAAGTCCTCACGTCAAGCACCGTCAAGGACCTCGTCGCAGGGTCGGGGATCGACTTCGTGGACCGCGGAATGATCGAGCTAAAGGGGGTCGCCGACGAATGGCATCTGTTCGCCGCGGCCGACTGAGAACCAGTGCGAACATACGCACATGAGCCAAAGCAACGTTGAGCTAGCGCGCCGCGGCTATGAGGCCGTGCTGCGCGGTGACCTAGACGCGATCAAAGAGCTGCTTGATCCCGACGTGAAATGGCACGGCGGGGATCCCTCGGCCGAGTGGGCGTGTCACAACCGCGAGGAGGCGCTCGCGTTCATGCGCCGGCCGGAGCGCCGGGGGCCTGGCGAGCTGGTCGACGTGATCGACGCCGGCGACAAGGTCGTCGTGATCATGAAGCCGGCCGACGCACCCGACGAGCTGGCCGCGAACGTCACGACCGTCCGCGACGGCAAGGTGGTCGAAATGATCCACTTCGCCAGCGCCGCCGACGCGCTGGCCGCCGTGGGCCATGCTTGATCCCGGGCCGGCGTCGATCGGCACCTGGGGCGGTGGGCGATTCATGCGCTTCGGCGAGCCGGTCGACGACGAGCGCCTGATCTCGCTGTTCACGCCCGACGACCAACTCCGCACGGTGATCACCGCTGATGTCTACGGAGAGGGCGAGGCCGACCGGATGCTGGGGCGCGCGCTCGCCGGCAAGCCTCGAGACCGCGTCTGCGTGGTCGGCGCGGTCGGCCACGACTTCTACACAGGCGAGCGGGACGGCCCCAAGGGATTTCCGCGCTTCACGGATCCGGGACTGCGCGCTCGGGAGGGCTACGCGGATTACCTGGCCATGGCCACCGAGCGAAGCCTCGAGCGCTGCGGGATCGACAGCTTCGATCTCTTGCTGCTGCACAACCCGGACCGCATCGGCTACACAAGCGAGACCGTCTGGAACGGGATGGCGTCGTTACGCGAGCGGGGCCTGACGCGCATGATCGGCGTCGCTCCCGGGCCGGCGAACGGCTTCACGCTGGATCTGATCGACTGCTTTGAGCGGTTCGGCTCGCTGATCGATTGGGCGATGATCATCCTCAACCCGCTCGAGCCATGGCCGGGTGAGCTCTGCCTTCCGGCCGCCGCCGAAGCGGACATCAGCGTGATCACGCGCGTCGTCGACTACGGCGGGCTGTTCTGGGGCGACGTTCAGCCGGGCCGGGAGTTCCCTCGCGGAGACCACCGCGGCTTCCGCCCACCGGGCTGGATCGAAGCGGGGCTCGAGCGGATCAAGTCGATGCGGCCGATCGCGCAGCGCGCCGGTCTGACGATGCTCCAGCTCGCATGCCAGTGGAACCTGGCGCATGAGGCGGTCGCGTGCGTTGCGCCGACGCTGATCCAAGAGCTCGGTCCAGGCGCGCGCTCGATCGAGGACAAGCGTGAGGAGTTGGCGGCGCTGCCCGGGGACATGCGCCTGGATGCAACCGACGTCGAGGAGATTCGGTCGCTCGGCGACAACGCCGGCTGCATGGCGCTCAAGGGTGCGAGCCCCGACCACGACGGCGACGAGCGCCCGGATCGCTGGGGGCTCGATGCGCGACTCGAGGACGTGGCGCGCAGGTGGCGGATCGAGCCAGAGCGCGATCTCAGTCAGGTAGCGGCGTAGCCTCGGCCCGCACCCAATCGCAGCCGGCCGAGATGTCTTCGACTCCCATCGCGGCGGCGACGTTCATCCACATGCCATAGCGGAAGAACTCGTCGATCCGCTCGGGCTCGACGCCCTCGCCGGCTAGCTGCTCGACATGACTGACCAGTCGCGCGTACCCCGAGCGCACCCGGTCGCGGATCTCGGGGTCGTCGCAGGCTGCGTACGAGTGGTGCTGGAGCAGCAGGTAGTCGCGATCGGTGTCCATCAGTTCGGCGTACGCACTGCCCATCGCGTTCAGCATGTCCTTGTCGGGCAGCGCGGTCGCCGGATCGAACTCGGCCGCCGCGCGCGTGAACGTCTCGGCGATCAGATCCGTGCCGCGCTCGACGGCCTGAAGGAAGAGCTCCTTCTTGGAACCGAACAGGCTGAACACATACGGCTGCGCCACGCCGACGCGTCGAGCGATCCGGTCGACAGGGGTGCCGTGCAGCCCGCCGTGCGCAAACTCGTGCACGGCCGCCTCGACCAGCGCTTCCCGGCGCTCTGACGCCGGGACGCGGGTGCGAGTGGTTTTGTCGGCTGCGGTGGCCATCGCTCTATGCCGCCGCCGGGACAGTATCCAGCTGCGCGGCCGCCTCGGCCCGGGTCGAGAACGGGAGCGCCGCCGCGATCAGAGCGCCGGCCGTCAGCACCGCGGCGCCGACCCACATCGCGGGGACGAGGCCGTTGATGTACGCCGTCGCCGATGCGTAGCTCCCGTGGCTCGAGAACACCGTCGCCAGCACCGCGATCCCGAGCACTCCACCGAGTTCGCGGACCGCGTTCGTCGCTCCCGATGCTTGGCCGGCCTGCTCAGCGCGCACTGAGGAGAGGACCGCGTTTGCCGACGGGGCGAACACGAGCGCCATCCCTGCGCCGGCGAGGATGAACGGGACGATCATGCTCGTGTAGCTCTGGGTAGCGCTGGCAAGCAGCGCCAGCCAGCCGAGCGCGATCGCCTGGAGGCTGAGGCCGGCGACCATGAAGGCACGGCTGCCGTAGCGCTCCGAGAAGAAGCCAGCGAGCGGCGAGACGACCATCGACGCGCCGGTCCACACGAGCAGCTTGATGCCCGCGTGCAGCGGACTGTTGTGGAGCACGTTCTGCAGGAACTGGCTGAGGAAGAAGATCGACCCGAACATGCCGAAGTACATCGCCAGCGAGACCACGTTCGTAACTGCGAAGCTCCGCTTGGCGAAGAAGCGCATCGGCAGCATCGGGTCATCGGCGCGCAGCTCGTAGACGATGAACGCGACCACCAGTGCTGCGCCGGCGATCAGCGCGGTGAGGATCTCCGGGCTGGTCCAGCCCGCCGATTGCGAGCGGACGAGTCCGTAGACGATCCCGAACAGACCGCTCGAGGAGAGCGCCAGCCCGCGCAGATCGAGGCGGCGAGAGGGTCCGTGGCTCTCGGCCAGTCTCGCGGCGGCCAGCGGTGCGAGCACGAGCCCGATTGGAACGTTGATCCAGAAGATCCAATGCCAGGAGGCGAGCTGCACGACCGCGCCGCCGACCAGCGGCCCAAGCGCAACCGCGATCCCGGAGACTCCCGACCACACGCCGATCGCGATGCCGCGACGCTGAGGCGGGAAGGCGTCAGCCAGCAGTGTGAGCGTCAGCGGGGTGACGATGGCGGCGCCGAGGCCTTGCACGGCCCGCGCCGCGATCAGCGTGCCGCTCGTCGGTGCAAGCGCCGCGGCGGCCGACGAGAGCGTGAACAGAGCGATGCCGCCGATGAACATCCGCTTGCGTCCGAAGCGGTCACCGAGCGCCGCGCCGGTCAGGAGGAACACGGCGTAGGAGAGGACGTATGCGTTCACCGTCCACTCGAGCGCCTGGATCGAGGCGCCCAGGTCGCGGTGAATGCTCGGCAGGGCGACGTTCACGACCAGGTTGTCGAGCACGACCATGAACAGCCCGACCGAGACGATCAAGAGGGTCCATCTGCTTGTGCGGGTCATCGAGTTCTCCTCATACCGAAAACTTAGTGAGCACTAACTATAGAAAACTTAGCAGCGACTACTAACGTTGTCAAGAGGACCGACTCGGGCCGGATCGGATGAACGCGCACTTCCTCCCACCCCTCGGAAGGAACTGCGCGTCCGTCTCATAAAGCGCGCGGGCTCGGCGTCTCGGCCGCGCGGCGCGGAACGCGGGTGTCTCCTCCACCGCCTCCAGTTATTAGCGGGAAGTTACAGATGCCCTGGGTGATCCTTGTGATGCAGATACGGGACGTGTATATCTACGCCCGTGGAGAGGGAGGGTTCGCCCGCAGCCCCTGCTCTGACCGTCCGCGACCTGACAGTCCGCTTCGGCGGAGTGGTCGCGCTCGATGGCGTCTCGCTCGAGGTCGCCGCCGGCGAGGTGCTCGGCGTGATCGGACCGAACGGCGCAGGGAAAACGACGCTGTTCAACGTGATCTGCGGCTTCGTCGTGCCCGACGAGGGGTCGTTGACCTGGCGCGGGCAGCCGATCGCGCGCATACGTCCGAACCGGCTGGCCCAGCTCGGGATCGCGAGAACCCTTCAGGGCGTCGGGCTGTTCGAGCGCTTGACCGTGCTCGAAAACGTGATGGCCGGGGGGGAGCATTTCCGGCGTGCCAAAGTGGTCAGCGGGCTCCTTGGTCTGCCGCGCTCCGACCGCGACGAACGCGAGCTTGAGGAGCGCGCTCGCCGAGCCCTTCACCGGGTTGGTTGCGAGGACGCTGCTGCGCGCCTGCCCGGCTCGCTCCCGTTCGCGGTTCGCAAGCGCGTCGCGCTCGCGCGGGCCCTGGTCGCGGAGCCCGAGCTTCTGCTGCTCGACGAGCCTGCAGGGGGCCTCGACGCTCAGGAGCTGTCCGACCTCGCCAAGCTCATCTCCTCGCTCGGTATCGCGGTAATGGTCGTGGAGCACCACATGGATTTCGTCACCTCGGTGTGCGATCGGGTTGTCGTGCTCGATTTCGGTAGCTTGATCGCGAGCGGAGTGCCCCCGGAAGTCAGGCAGGATCCGCGGGTCCTCGAGGCGTACCTGGGGCGCGAGGCAGGGGCGGAGCAACCACTCGCTGCCGGAGCCGTCGATGCTCGAAGTTGAGGCTCTGACGACCGACTACGGCGCGATCCGCGCCCTGGACGGCGTTTCGCTCGAGGTGTCCGCCGGAACGGTCACCGCCGTGCTCGGCGCGAACGGCGCGGGCAAGACGACGTTGCTGCGGACGATCTCCGGGCTCGCGCGGCCCGCCGGGGGTCGCGTCCGGCTCGAAGGCGCCGAGATCACCGGACGGCCCGTCGAGGAGATCGTGCGGCGCGGGCTCGCGCACGTGCCCGAGGGTCGCGGCGTGATCGCCGAGCTGACCACCGAGGAGAACCTGCGGCTCGGCGGCCTCTGGCGAGGACGGGAGGCCGCGCCGCTCGACGAGATGTACGACCTCTTCCCGCGGCTGGCCGAGCGTCGCAACCAGCCGGCGTCGAGGCTCTCGGGGGGAGAGCGGCAGATGCTGTCGATCGCGCGCGCGTTGATTTCGCGGCCGAAGGCGCTGCTGCTCGACGAGCCGTCGTTGGGCCTTGCGCCGGTGCTGGTCGCGCAGATCATGGCGCTGCTCCGCCGGCTCGCCGACACCCTGGCGCTGGCGGTGCTGCTCGTCGAGCAGAACGCGCGCAGCGCGCTGTCGATCGCCGACCGCGGCGTCGTCTTGAACCTCGGGCGCGTGGTCGCCGATCAGGAGCCCGACCAGCTCCAAGCCGACGAGCGCCTACGACACGCCTACCTGGGCTTCTGATGACGAAGTTCATCGACCTGACGCTGAATGGCATCTCGACCGGAGCGATCTACGCCGCGGTCGCACTGGCGCTCGTCCTGATCTGGCGCGCGACCCGGATCGTCAACTTCGCCCAGGGCGGCATGCTGATGCTCACGACGTTCATCGCCTCGGCGGTAATCAACTCGACCGGGTCCTACGTCGCCGGGTTCTTGGTGGCGCTGGCGAGCGGCCTGCTGTTGGGGGCTCTCGTCGAGGTCATCCTGATACGCCGAGTCGAACAGGCGCCGCCGCTGAACGCGGTGATCGTCGCGCTCGGACTGCTGGTGCTCCTGCAAGCAACCGCGGGCATGATCTGGGGCAACACTCCGCGCTCGTTCCCAGCCGCGTTCTCGATCCGGGGCTACCGGGTCGGCGGCACGCGGCTCCTGTTCGCGCCAAACGACACGTTCATTCTGCTGGCGGTGATCGCCGTCGCGCTGTCGCTGGCAATCCTGTTCCGCGCCACGTCGCTCGGGCTGAGGATGCGGGCGGCGGCCTTCCAGCCGGAAGTCGCGCGGCTGCTGGGCGTGCGGGTCGGGCGAATGTTCACGCTGGGTTGGGCGCTGGCCGCGGTGGTCGGCTCACTCGCCGGCGTCCTCGTCGCGCCCTCGGTGTTCGTCGGCCCCAACAACTTCGACCCGATCCTGATCTTCGGCTTCACCGCCGCCGTGCTCGGCGGCCTGGACAGCCCGCTCGGGGCGGTCGTCGGGGGCCTCGCGCTCGGGCTTGTGCTGTCGTACGTGTCGGGCTACGAGGGATCCTCGATGGTCACGCTCGCCGCGCTCGCGGTTCTGATCGTCGTGTTGATGGGCCGCCCCACGGGGCTGTTCCCAGCCGCCCGGGAGCGTCGCGTATGAGCGCGGCCGTTGCGCGAAGCACGCTCTTGCGCTCGCTATTGCTCACCGTGCTCGGCGGTGCCGGACTCTGGCTGTTGAGTGTGCTATTCAGCTCCTACAACGATCTTCAGCTGGCGAGCGGCGCGTTCTTCTTCATCGTTTTGGCCGGCCTCACGGTCCTGATCGGCGTCAACGGCCAGATCTCGCTTGGTCACGGAGGGTTGATGGCCGTCGGCGCGTACACCGTCGCGCTGCTGATCGGGCGGCAGAATTGGGCGCTTGTGCCCGCGCTCCTCGCGGCAGCCGCAGCCGCTGCGGTGATCGGGATCGCGCTCGGGGCCGCCGCTTCGCGACTCCGCGGTCCATACCTCGCCGGAGCCACGCTCGCGTTCGCCGTCGGGCTGCCCGGGCTAGCGGACAAGTTCCCGGGCACCTTCGGTGGCGAGAACGGTCTGACGATCAACCCGCCGACGCCGCCGTCGGTGCTCGGCTCGTCGTTCCCGCTCGAGCGCTGGGAAGCGTGGATCGCTGGCGCGGGCGCGCTGGTCGCGTTCTTCGTGCTCTACAACCTGCTCCACAGCGGGACGGGGCGCAAGTTGCGTGCCGTCCGTGACGACGAGATCGCGGCGTCGCTGTGCGGCATGCATGTCGCCCGCACCCAGACGCTGACGTTCGTGATCAGTGCGGCATGTGCCGGTCTGGGCGGGGGGATGCTTGCGGTCGTGCTCCAGCTTGCGCAGCCAGGGGCGTTTCCGCTCCAGCTGTCGCTCTCGCTGCTGACCGCCGTCGTGCTCGGCGGCCTCGGATCACTGGCAGGGGCGGTTTGGGGCGCCGCGCTGCTCGTGCTGTTACCGGGCTGGACCAACGACGCCGCGCACTCCTTCTCGCTCTCACAGAACGTGTCGGCGAACCTTCAGCTGGCGGTCTACGGCGTCGTGCTCATTGGAGCCATGCTCGTGTGGCCGAGTGGGGTGCAGGGCGGGATACGGGCGATTCGGGGGCGTATAAAACCAATCGAGAGGAGAGCTACATGAGGTTCACCACAGCCGTCGCCGCCGTGGCGGCGATCGGCGCATTAACAGCTGCAGGGTGCGGCTCGTCGAGCAGTAGCGGCTCGAGCTCGGCGCCGGGCGTGACCGCGACAAGCATCACGTTCGGCACGCACCAGCCACTCACCGGGCCGGCGGCGCCGGGATACAGCGAGATCGCTGTTGCGTCGCAGGCGTACTTCAACTACGTCAACGCACACGGCGGCGTGTTCGGACGCAAGATCCACCTGATCATCAAGGACGACGCCTACAACCCGGCCAACACGGTCAACGTAGTGCACCAGCTGGTGCTCCAATCGAACGTGTTCGGGATCTTCGAGGGTCTTGGGACGCCTACTCACACGAAGGTCGTTGGGTTCCTGAACGCGTCGAAGGTTCCAGACCTGTTCGTCGCCTCGGGCTGTCCGTGCTGGGACAACGGGTCCTCGCAGCCGTTCACGTTCGGCTGGCAGCCGAACTACACGATCGAGGGCAAGATCCTCGGCCAGTACATCAAGCAGCACTTCGCCGGCCAGAAGGTTGGCGTCCTGTATCAGAACGACGATTTCGGCCAGGGCGGTTTGGCCGGCATCAAGGACGAGGTGCCGGCGTCGGACATCGTGTCGACCCAGCCGTACGAGTCGGGCACGACCACGCTCGCGCCGGAAATCACTGCGTTGAAGACCTCCGGCGCAAAGATCCTGGTCGACTTCACAGTGCCGATCTACACCGCGATCGGGCAGCTGACCTCGTTCACTCTGGGGTGGAAGCCCCAGCTCGTGATCTCAAGCGTCGGCATCGACCCGATCACGGTCGGCGGTCTGTTGAAGGCCGTGTCGAAGGGCAAGGCGTCGGGCACCGGCCTGATTGAGGGCGCGATCACCGACGGCTACCTGCCGTCGAACACCGACACGTCGAACCCATGGATCCAGCTGTTCATGAAAGTCCATGCTCAGTACGACCCGAGCGCGCCGTTCGACGGCAACGTCGAGTACGGCATGGCGAACGGCTACACGCTCGTGCAGGCGCTCGAAGCGGCCGGCAAGAACCTGACCCGCCAGGGTCTGATCGACGCCATCAACTCACACGGTGGGTCGTGGACCGGCCCGGGAATCGTCCCGTACCGGTACTCGTCGAGCGACCACGGCGGCTTCGCCGGCGCTGAGCTGGCGCGTGTGCAGGGCGGCAAGATCGTCGAGTTCGGGGGGCCGTTGACGACGGATCCGACGGCGACCGGCGCGATCTCGCCGTTCACGGGTACGCAGCCGGCTCCGCCGGCGTCGGGGATCCCGTCGTCGTAGACGGTTGTCGTGGCGCGCCGCCCCCGGCTTGTTGGTCGGGGGCGGCGCGGCGCTTGAATCGGCTTTACGGTCGGCTGCCGAGCAGCGGACCCGACGAGCGGTGGGGATCGACACCTCAGCGGCGAAATTGACCGATTGACCGGTCGCCGGGGGGTGCTTCCAGGTTCGTAACCGGAGCCGCGGTCCCGCCCGAGCCCGACTGGGCATCCCATCGAAAATTGTGAGGCATCCGATCAAAGTGCGAACATATGTTCGATGCCCTACACCGAGCTTCACTGCCACTCAGCCTTCTCGTTTCTCGACGGCGCCTCGCTGCCCGAGGAGCTGGTGGCAACAGCGGTCGGACTCGGCTATGACGCGCTCGCGCTGACAGATCACAACACGGTCTCGGGCTCGATGGAGTTCGCCGTCGCCGCGAACGCTCTCGGACTGCACGCGATTCACGGCGCCGAGATCGACCTGGACGATGGCCGTCACCTGACGCTGCTCGTCGAGGACGACCACGGCTGGTCGAATCTCTGTCGCATCCTCACGCGCGCGCACGCGCACACGCGCGATGAAAGACCCGGACCGCCTTCTCAGGCGAATGTCCCATTGGACACGGTCCTCGACCACGCCGAAGGGCTGGTCTGCCTGAGTGGCTGCGCATTGCACGGAGTCCACGAGGAGCCGACCCTCAGACGGCTGCGCGAAGCGTTCGGCCCTGACTCTCTGAGGGTCGAGCTCCAGCGTCCGTTCCTCCAAGGCGATCGCGCCCGCAACCGGCGCCTCGAGCGACTCGCCCGCAGCCTGAAGGTGCCGTGCATCTCGACCGGCGATGTCCACGCGCACGCGCGCGCAAGGGCGCCGCTTCAGGACGCATTCGTGGCAGTCCGCCTGCACATGACGCTCGATGCCTCGGAGCCCCAGCGGCGCGGCAACTTCAGCCACGTGCTCGCGTCGCCGCACGAGATGGCAGCGCGCTTTGCCGAGTACCCAGAAGCAGTGGCTGAGGCCGCGCGGCTGGCGCGGAGGCTGCGTTTCGATTTGCGAAGCGACCTCGGCTATCGCTACCCGGGCGCCGAGGACGAGGAGGCCATGCGCAAGCTGACAGAGCTGTGCGACGCGCGGCTCCGAGACCGCTATGGAGGTGCGGCGGATCCGAGGTCGCGGCTCGGGCAGGAGCTGCGGATCATCGAGAAGCTCGGTCTGGCCGGCTTCTTTCTGCTGCACCACGACCTGCTCGAGCTCGCTCGCGAGGTGGCGGTCGAGGTCCGCGGGCCCGACACCGCCCGCGCGCTCCTACCTCCTGGCCGCGGCCGCGGGTCGAGCGTGTCCTCGATCGTCTGCTACCTGACCGGCCTCTCACACGTCGACCCGATCGCGAACGAGCTGTTGATCGGGCGCTTCCTCAACGACGAGTTGACCTCGCTGCCGGACATCGATCTCGACTTCCCACGCGACATCCGAGAGGTCCTGATCCCTCGCATCCACGAGCGCTACGGCCACGACCGCTCGGCGCTGGTGGCGGCTTTCCCCACCTATCGCGCGCGCGGCGCGATCCGCGAGCTCGGCAAGGCGCTCGGGTTGCCGCCGGGGGAGATCGAACGCCTCGCGCGCGGCAGCGAGGGCTGGGACGCGCGCAACGTGGGCAAAGACATCGAGAGCGTCTTCGGCGAACGGGCCGCGGGAGGGCGTTGGACCTGGCTCTCGCGGCTCGCATCTGAGGCGCACGGGTTGCCGCGTCACCTGAGTCAGCACTCTGGCGGAATGATCGTCGCGACCCGGCCGCTGATCGAGTGCTGCCCGATCGTTCCCGCCGCGATGGAGGGCCGCCAGATCGTCCAGTGGGACAAGGACTCGTGCGCTGACGCCGGCTTTCTGAAGATCGACCTGCTCGGGCTGGGGATGCTGTCGGCGGTGGAGCGCTCCGTCGAGCTGATCGCCTCCACGCGTGGGGAGCGGATCGATTTATCGACGATCCCTTACGACGACCCCGCCACCTACGAGTGCATCCAGAGCGCCGACACGACTGGGGTGTTCCAGATCGAGAGCCGCGCGCAGATGCAGTCGCTGCGCCGCACGCGTCCGGAGAGCCTTGAGGACCTCACGATCCAGGTCGCGATCGTCCGGCCCGGCCCGATCCAGGGCGGGGCTGTCAACCCATACATCGCGCGCCGCCAGCGGCTGCGCGAGGACCCCTCCTTCGAGGTTCCCTACGAGCATCCGTCGCTCGAGCCGGTCCTGCGCGAGACACTCGGCACGATCATCTTCCAGGACCAGGTGCTCGAGGTCGCGATCGCGTTCGCAGGCTTCTCCACCGGCGAGGCAGAGGGGCTCAGGCGCGCGATGAGCCGCAAGCGCTCCGAAGGGGCGATCCGGGCCTACCACGAGCGCTTCATCGAAGGAGCCAAGCGCAAGCACGGCGTCTCCGAAGCTGTCGCCGAGCGGGTGTTCGCGATGGTCCAGGGCTTCTCCGGCTTTGGCTTCCCCAAGGCCCACGGGGCCGCGTTCGGCGTGCTCGCATACCAGTCGACATGGCTGCGCGTCCACTATGGGCCGGAGTTCCTGTGCTCACTCTTGAACGAACAGCCGATGGGCTTCTATCCGCCCGACGCGCTCGTCCACGAGGCGCAGCGGCGCGGGATCGAAGTGCTGGCGCCGGATGTGAACGACAGCGACGTCGAATGCGACATGGACGAAGACGGCAAGCGTGTTCGCATCGGCGTTGGCTATGTCAAGGGCGTGCGCCGCCATGAGGTCGAGCAGCTGGTCGCCGCACGGCAGAAGAGCGGACGCTTCCTAAAGCTGTCCGACCTCGCCTCGCGTGCCGGCGCCGGCGCGGCGTCGCTCGAGCTGCTCGCCTGGTCGGGGGCATGCGACTCGCTCGTCGACGGAGACCGCCGCATCGCCCTATGGCAGCTCGGAGTGGCCGCGCCGGGCAAGGGCGTCCCGGGCGGTGTACAGCTCGCGCTACCGCTTGACCTGCCGGCACCGCCACGGCTAGGCGAGCTCTCCGACTGGGAGTCGATGCTGGCCGACTACTCGACGAGTGGGCTGACCGTCCATAGCCATCCGCTCGAGCTGCTGCGCGATCGGCTCCCGGACGGAGCCGTCAGCAGTCGGGACCTCGACACCGTCCCGCACGGCACGCGCGTGACGACCGGCGGACTGGTCGTCGCTCGCCAGCGCCCGGGGACGGCGAACGGGATCGTGTTCGTGTTGCTCGAGGACGAGCACGGGACGATCAACCTGATCATCCCCGCAAAGATCTACGAGCGCTATCGCCTGACGGTTCGAACAGAACCGCTGATGCTGGTCGATGGAAGGCTCGAGCGGTTCGCCGCTGCGGGTGGCGCGATTAACGTACTGGTCGACAAGGTGTCATCGATCGCCGCGCCCGACCGGCCGCTCGCCGACATCAAGGACTTCTCGCCGCTCGACGAGCAGGTCCGACTCGGGCTCGCCGCCCAGCGAGCCGCCCAGGAGGCGGAGGGGGACGATTTCCGCGCGGTCGCGCCGCCGGTGATGAGCTTCGCGGCGGGCAGGCGCAGGTGATCGCAACAGGCGGCGGTACCCTCTCGTGCGATGCGCACCCTTGTCCTAGATCCGGTCACCTCCGGGCTCGAGGAACTGATGGAGCGCCGACGCCGCTCTGGGCTCGACCGTCTTGATGAGGTCTGGGAGGGCGTCTATCACATGATTCCAGCGCCATCCGGCGGACACGCACGCATCATCCACCAGCTGGCTGTGCTGCTGGACGAGCCCGCCCGCTCTGCGGGACTCGTGCCGGCGATGGGCGAGTTCAACCTCGGAGACAGTGAGGACGACTTTCGTGTGCCTGATGGTGGCCTGCACCGCGAGGAGCCCACAGGCGTGTGGCACGCGACCGCCGCGCTCGTCGTCGAGGTCGTCTCGCCGGGTGACGAGAGCTGGGAGAAGCTTCCGTTCTACGCCGCCCGCGACGTCGACGAGGTCCTCATCGTCGATCCCGAGAAGCAGTCGGTGGACTGGCTCGGTCTCGAGCAGGGCACTTACAAGCCGATCTTTCGCAGCGGACTGATCGAGCTCGCGCCAGACGAGCTTGCCGGGCGGATCGACTGGCCGCCGGCGGCCTGATGCCCGCGTCCACGCGCAGTCCGCGACGTTCCACGGCACCGCGTGGCCCGCGACCGCCGCGATAAGCTGCCCGCGCGATGCTGCCGGCGCTGCTCTTCGCCGCTTTCTGGGTCGTGCTCGGGCTGGGCCTGTTGCTGGTCGCTGTCCGTGGCGGTCCGCGAGGCCTGCGAGCAACACTTCAGACCCAGTCGCGCGGCGGGCGCAAGGCGGTCGGGGTCTCGTTCGTCATCGCTTACGTCGGATTTGGGGTGGCGTTGCCGGTCGGCTTCCTGCTCGGCAACCACGACAACGCCAGCGCCCAGTACTCGGGCCTGAAGCTGACCGCTGCCGAGAAGCACGGCAGAGAGCTGTTCGGCACTCATTGCGCGGTTTGCCACACGCTTGGGGCCGCCAACGCGATCGGAAAAGTGGGCCCGAACCTCGACCAGATCCAGCCGAGCAATTCGCTGGTTCTTCGCACGATCGACTTCGGCTGCCTGCAGAATCCGCCGCCGTCGCAATCGCACGAGACCTGTCTCGGGCAGGGCACGATGCCCGCGGGGATCGTTCAGGGCAAGGACGCGCAGGATGTCGCTGCGTTCGTATCCCGGGTCGCCGGCCAGGGCTAGCGGCATCCGGGCAAGTTGGTACGATCGCGCGCCACACCGCTGAGTTCCCGCCTCATCAGGGGGCGGGGAGCGGGGGACCCATTTTGCCGGGGCTAATCGCCACCCGTGTAGCGCTGCTCTCTTAGCGCGAGCCCGTCAGCTAACCCCGTAAGCAGGACAGAGAGGATTCAGATGGCGGAACCAGGCAGACGCACGGTTGTCATCCGGGGACAGGTTGTCGACCGCTATAGCCCGCGCCACACTGAGCACAGTCACCCCCAGCGGCACCCTCAGAACGGGGTCCGCCCACGCCAGCGGCGTCCGTACGACCTTCCGCGTTCGCGTCCGGATCGGATCGCGATGTGGGCCGTGCTGCTCGGGATCGTCTTGCTGCTCGCAGCCGCCACCAGCTCGCACGCGGCGATCGTGCACGTGGTCGCCGGTCTGCACTAGCGCCCTACGAAGCGCCTCTTACGCCCCTCACTCCGGCCCGTGAGGGGGCGTTTATGTGCGCACGTATAAGGGAAGAGGCCCGTTGATCGCGCGGCGGCAACGGCGTCCCGCCCCTTGTGCGATCGGCACGAGGAGCGTAGACTTATCAACAGTAAGCAGGTCTCCAAAGTGAAGGGTGACCGGCTGAAAGGTTGCTCACAGTTAAGGCCTCCTTGGTGATTGACATGAAAACCCAGATGAGCAGATTCCAAATTCATGACGACCTGACCGCTCCCGAGGGTTCGGTGCCCGTTCTGCGTGGCGCGCTTGCATCGGGCGGGCAGCTGCCCAACTTCCTGGGCGTTCTGGCGGGATCGCCCGCGGCGCTGCGCGCGTACGCTAGGTTCCGCTCAGAGCTCAGGCACGGCAAGCTCGAGCTCGCGACGCTCGAGCGGATCGCGCTGGCGGTCGCGGAGCACCACGGCTCAGAGCCCGGGATCGAGATGCATTCGCGGGCTGCCCGCAGCGCGGGGCTGGATCTCGGTGAGGTCGCCCTTGCCAGGAAGTTCGAGTCAAAGGATCCGCGCGAGGCGGCACTCCTCTCCTACCTGAAGGCACTGGTCGAGGAGAACGGTCGGCTGCCGATGCACCTCCACGAGGAGGCGCGCGAAGCGGGCTGGGACGACGAGCAGATTCTCGAGGCAATCGCCGCCGTCGCGCTCGAGGGATTCACCGCGATGGTGAACGTAGCCGGCGAGGTTCCGGTCGATGGCTCGAGCGAGGCGTCGCGGACGCTCAGGGCGGCGTAACCTTTCGCGCGATGGGCGCCCGAGGCGAATCCGCCAAGGCCGACAACGAACCACACACGGCCCACTGCTGCCCGCTCTATCACGAGGCGGTCGAGCTGGTGGGGCGTAGATGGACGGGCGCAATCCTGCGTGTGCTGATGGACGGACCCTTGCGTTTCTCGGAGATCGCGCAAGCGGTCCCCGAGCTGTCCGATCGGCTGCTCTCCGAACGAATGAAGGAGCTTGAGCGTCGCGGGATCGTCGAACGCAACGTGATCTCCGGTCCTCCGGTGCGGGTCGAGTACGAGCTCTCGCGGATGGGCCACGAGCTCGAACCCGCGCTCTCAGAGCTCCAGCGGTGGGCGAACCGCTGGCTGCGCGCGCGTCAGCCGGCGGCCGTTTAGCTGAGCGTCGCCGACTGCGTTGCAGTGCCGTGACGCCAGGTCAGCGTTGAGCCGCTCAGCCTGAGCGAGTTAGGCGCGATCCCGGAACCTGAGTCGAGCCTGTGGCCGTTGGCGTGGACCTCGGTGTCAGAGCCACGGCCGATGATCGAGTTTACGGTCGAGATCCACGCGACCGACCCGTCGCGCTTGACGACCAGCGAATCGACCGACTGGTATGCCTCGGGTCCGATCGCGCCAGTGATCGCGGCGAAGCTGTGAAGCCGCTTGCCGTCGGAGAGCCTGCTGACGTTCACCGCCGCGCTGCCAGTATCGACTCCGCCTTGCTCGAGCTCGGTCTACGGCTGCGTCCGCGCGAGCGGCAAGCGCGTGCGCCTCGGGAACACCACGTTCTGCATACAGACGCCGTGCGTCAGGACCGTTGCGGTGGCCTGCGGCCTGGTCGCATACGGGCTCGAGCAAGGCGGAGTCGATACTGGCAGCGCG
>Ga0102924_1001746_pt1 | contig 24612 bp, 20 predicted proteins | sample PaiPotPPM11metaG_FD_80116 | JGI IMG/M metagenome (GOLD analysis project Ga0102924, IMG submission 80116) | Iron sulfur acid spring bacterial and archeal communities from Banff, Canada, to study Microbial Dark Matter (Phase II) - Paint Pots PPM... ...
AGGTGCTCAATCAAGCTGGCATGACCGCCAGACTCGACGTGTCCAGTCCCAATAGCGGGCGCGTGTTCATTCCCTCCAAGTTTGACCCTTCCCCCAAGCTGGAGCTCACGCAGGCGGATGTGCGTAATCGCTGGGCCGAAATCTCCATATTCCGAGGTCCTCCGCTGGCCGACCGCCTTTCCGGCCTCCAAGTTGAATACCAGATCCTGGAAATTTTCAGCCAGGACAGCGGCCCGCGCGCCGCAGTCATCAGTTTTTCGGTGGGACAAGGTAGTCAGGACATCGGATTTCGGAACGATGTTTCCGTCCTATTTCATGCCACGGCGAGCCGGCACATCCGCCTGCATCTCACCGACGAGCATGGGCAGCCGACCATGGCGTCCTTGACAATTCGCGCCCAGAGAAACCGGCTGTATCCCAATCCTTCGAAACGGCTGGCACCGGATCTCTTCTTCCAGCCCCAGGTCTATCGCGCGGATGGGGAGAGCATTGAGTTGCCGCCCGGGCTGTATTCCATCACCACCACGGGCGGCCCCGAGTTCATCGCCCACACCCGGGAAATTGCAGTCACCCCCACCGGACCACAAGAGCTGAAGTTTCAACTCGATCGTTGGATTGACCCCTCCAACTTTGGCTGGTACTCGGGAGACCACCACGTCCATGCGGCCGGCTGCTCACACTATCAAAACCCGGCAGAAGGCGTCTTGCCCGGCGACATGATGCGCCAGATCGAAGGCGAGAAACTCAACATCGGTTGCGTCCTGACCTGGGGGCCCGATTACTACTACCAGAAGCAATTTTTCTCCGGCCACGACGATCCCCTCTCGCGCCGGGATGAACTGATGCATTACGATCTCGAGGTTTCAGGCTTCCCTTCCAGCCACGCTGGTCACCTGGTTCTGCTGGGGCTGACCGATCAGGATTACCCGGGAACCAGACGCATCGAAGACTGGCCGACCTGGGATCTGCCCATCTTGAGATGGGCCAAGCACCAAGGCGCGGTGGTGGGCTTCGCTCATTCCGGCTGGGGCCTTCAGGTGGCGGACTCGCATATCCCCAGCTTCGAAATGCCTGGGTTTGATGGCATCGGCGCCAACGAATACATCGCCGACGTTACCGAACCCAATGCCGTGGACTTCATTTCCGCCGGTGATACTCCGTCGGTGTGGGAGCTGAGCATCTGGTATCACACTCTCAACGTCGGCTTCCGCACGCGACTGGCCGGCGAAACCGATTTTCCCTGTATCACCGACGAGCGGGTCGGGCAGGCACGGACGTATGTGAAAGTGCCTGGGAAGCTGACCTATCGCAGTTGGCTCGATGGGCTTAAAGCAGGGCGCAGCTATGTGTCCGACGGCCGGGCCCATCTGATGGACTTCTCGGTGAATTCGACAGCAGTGGGAGCCGGCGATGACGAGGTGGATCTTGCCACGCCGGCTCCCGTGCATGTTCATCTTCGGGTCAGCGCTTTGTTGGACGCCATGCCCCATCCCGAGATCCAGAGCCGCCCGCTTGACCAGAAGCCGTACTGGACGATCGAGCGCGCCCGCATCGGCGCCACGAACAAAGTTCCCGTCGAGCTGGTGGTCACCGGGCGGGTCGCGGCGCGACAGGAGGTCGTGGCCGACGGCACGTTGCGCGATGTCACGTTTGACGTACCCCTCGCGCGCAGCAGTTGGATCGCGGCACGCATTTTGCCGGCAGCACATACCAACCCGATCTTCGTTCTCGTCAACCACGAGCCAATTCGATCCCGAGCCAGTGCCGAATGGTGCCTCCGAGCGGTGCAGCAATGCTGGACGCAAAAATCCCCGCTCATCAAAGCGGCGGAACAGGCTGCGGCGCGCGCTACTTTCACCCACGCCGAGGAGGTATACCGGACCCTGATCGAAGTTTCCGCGCACAGCACCGCCGGCGGGGTGGCCGCTCTCAGCCAGCGCCCGACACCCTGATCCGGCACGGGGCCGGGGTACGCCGCTTCTATGCCGTGGACCGGCGTCGCTGCCAGAACCAATGCATCGCAACGCCTAGCATCCAGGCGGCGTAGACCCCCACGCTTGCCCAGCGGATCTCGTCGGCCCAGACTGAACTGCGTAGCGAGCAGGCCAATTGAAAGGCCCACAAGAAAAACAGCACTGCGACATTGCGAACCGTAATTCGTCCGCGCAACAGAAGCGCGAACGCCAACCCTGACTGCGCCAGCGTCAGCCACCACTCCGTCATCTGCTCTCGGTCAAACGGAATCGTCCCCCAACGGGGCCCGTGCGGGGAGAGGCCGTACACCAACGGCAACAGTCCCAACAGCAGCGACCATTGAATGACGTTCGACGCCACCAGGTTCAACAGGCCGACTGAAGCGCGTCCCGGCCGCGAGGCGAGGTAGTACGACGAGAGTTGCTCTGGAAACTCACTGACCAGAGGCGCGAGCAACTGAATGCTGACGAAGACCGAAATCCCCAGACCACCCGCGAGCGCGATCAAGCCGTCAAGGAATGGCGCAGGCGCAAAGTAAAACGCTGCAATTCCGAGGCTGAACAACACGGTAACCCACAGCGCGCGATGCGGAGATCGCAATAATGCCGCCGGAATCAGGTCCAACTGCTCCGCCTCGCTGTGGTGGCGCACCGCGCCGTTGCGCAGGCGCCACAGGTAGAATGCGTACAACAGGCACAGTACGACCCCATCGATGGCATTCAATTGCAGCCGCAATCCGATCCACAGGCCGTAGGCCAAAACGACACTCCACGCCACCATGGTGCTGCCCGGGACGCGATCCATGGACAAGGCGTAATGCCAGAAAGGTCCGCGCTGTTCGGCCTGCGCCCCCCCTAGGTTGCCGCTCCGGCGATAAGCCGCGGTCATCACCACCAGCGGCCAACCCAAACCGATCAACAGCCGGATCGCCCCGGTCAGCCCCGCGAGCAGCAGCGTCACCTCGCCGCGCCAAGCCAGAACCGCCTCGACAGCAAACTCGGGAAGTGTCTGCACGGCTGCCAACAATGCCAACACCAACCCCGGCGCCACGCTGAACTGCAAAACTTCTGCGCCCCAGGAGACGAGCAGCGCCGCCACCAGCATCACCGGCACTGTCCAAAGCAGAGTTCCCCCGCCGCCCAACCACAGCGGCACGCCAAGAACGATGAACAAGGGGATCAATCGCCCCGCCATAACAGGCAAAGCCAGCGCGGTCGGTGCCACGCATACAGTTGCGGAACTGGGCGACCTGGATGGAAATGCGTCTGGCATTGTTTGAAAAGCTGCGTGCCTGGATGTGCGTCAGGCTTCCGGTTTGGCCACCCCGAGATTCTCAACAAACGTCACACGCCCGTCCACCGAGAGGACCGAATGGTGACCCGCCATTGCCGCATCGTGGGTGGGAAAGTCGCTGCGGAAGTGACCTCCCCGACTCTCCTCGCGCGCCAGGGCGCTGAGAAGGATCGCCGTGGACACGCTCAGTCGATTGTGCCATTGCAGCTCGGCATGGAGCGCGGGACACGTAACTGGCTTCGCCTCTATCTGCCGCCGCCCCATTTTTTCAACCTCCGCCAACGCCCGGCGCAACCCCATCGCGGAACGTACCACTCCGGCTTCGCGCGATAGGGTGGTCCGCAGGCGCTCGACCGCAGCTGTCAGATCCTCGGGCGCTGATACGGCGGCGGTCTGCCCCTGATCGTCAACGGGCCTCGCCGCTGCGGCGGGCATGGCCAGCATGGCTTCACCGGCACGGGCGCCGAACACCAGGCCTTCAAGCAGTGAATTGCTGGCCAGACGGTTCGCTCCGTGAACACCGGTACAGGCGGCCTCACCCGCCGCATAGAGGCCTGGAAACGTGCTGTCCCCGTCCAGTCCCGTCTCGATTCCACCCATGGCGTAATGCGCCGCCGGCCGAATCGGAATCCAATCTTTCGCCAGATCCAGCCCATAACGCGCCAAGGTGTAAAAAATGCGCGGGAAACGCCGTTCCAGTTCCGCGGCAGGAAGCGCGGAGGCATCCAGGAAACAGGTCGTCAACAACGCTGTTTCTTCGTGTTGGACGGCGCCTTGCCGCATTTCCACGACCATGCTGCGCGATACCACATCGCGCGGCGCCAGTTCCCCATCCGGGTGATAACGGCTCATGAAGCGCTCGCCGGCAGGATTACGCAGAACCGCACCCTCCCCACGCAACGCCTCGGAAAGCAAAAAGCGCGGCGCCCCCGAAATGGCCAGTGCGGTGGGATGAAACTGGATGAACTCCATGTCGGCCAGCCGCGCCCCGGCGGCCCATGCCAGCGCAGGACCATCCCCCGTCGCAACCGGAGGATTGGTGGTATCGGCAAACATCTGCCCCAGCCCTCCCGTCGCGATCAGGACAGCCCGGGCCTGCACCCGACGCAGGGCGCCACTGCGCAAGTCGAGGTACTCCACTCCCTGCACCCGCTCCCCCGGCGCCGCTTGCAGCAGGCGAGAGACGAAGGTGTGGGCGCGGATTTCAATCATTCCCTGTCTGTCAACCCGGCGCGCCAGCGTCTCAGCAATCTCGCGGCCGGTGGAATCCCCATGCGCATGCAGCACGCGTGAACGACTGTGGGCGCCTTCCAGCGTCCGCTCCAGAATGGCATTGGAGGCGCGATCAAACTGCGCCCCCCAGGCCAGCAGTTCTTCAATCGCCCGCGGTCCTTCCTCCACCAGCAGTCGTACCGCAACGGCGTTGCACAAGCCGTCACCGGCGGTCAAGGTGTCCTGTTCGTGCAGTTCGACTGTGTCGTCGTCGCCGACGGCGGCGGCGATGCCTCCCTGGGCGTAGCGGGTGGCCGACTCCGTCGCTTCATCCTTGGTCAGAATGAGGACGCGGCCCCCCTCGGCAAGCCGCAGGGCGGCTCGCAAGCCGGCAATGCCGGACCCGACAACCACGTAGTCCGTAAACTCCGTGGAATGGCAAGCGAGGCTCATGTTCCTTCATTGTAAGTCGCCGTGACCACACCCCCGGCCACCACGCCGCACGAACGACCTGCATGCTTTGCTATCATCAGGTCCCGGCAGCCTCCAGCATTCCAGATTCCCTCGTGCGCAAAATCACCGTCGAACTTCACTCCCCCTATACCGTGCTGCTGGAGCGCGGCGCGCTCAGCCATGTCGGCACGTTGGCAAAGAAATATGTGGACGAAGCCGGCAGCGTGATCGTCCTTACGACCAAACCCATCCGCCAGCATTGGGGGGGGGCGCTGGAAGCCAGCCTGCAGCAGGCCGGCCTCAAGGTCACCGTCCTCGAGATGAAGGATGGCGAACGCCACAAGACTTGTGCCACGGTTGAGGATCTGGCCGAAAAAATGGCCGCCGCGGGCGCGGATCGCGGCACCTTGGTGGTGGCATTGGGTGGCGGCGTCGTGGGTGATGTAGGCGCCTTTTTGGCCTCGATCTACATGCGCGGCGTGGATGTTCTGCAGATTCCCACAACGCTCGTCGCCATGATTGACAGTGCGATCGGCGGCAAGACCGGTGTCAATCTGTCGCGCGGCAAGAACCTGGTCGGCACCTACCACCATCCTCGCGCCGTGCTGGTGGATCCACTGGTGCTCGCCACCCTGCCCGACCGGGAGTACCGTTCCGGTTTATGCGAAGCGATCAAATACGGCATCATTCGACACCGCGAACTCTTCGAGTTCATGGAGAAGTACCGCCACGAACTGCACCGTCGCCATCCGGAAAAGCTGGAATGGCTGATCGCCGAGTGTGTTCGTTTAAAGGCTGAGATTGTCGTGGCAGACGAGCGCGAGAGTGACCTGCGCCGCATCCTCAACTTCGGTCACACTCTCGGGCACGCCTTGGAGGCGGCCACCGAATACCGCCAGTTTCTGCACGGCGAGGCGGTGGGTTGGGGAATGGTGGCGGCCTGCCAGATTGCAGCCCTGCTCCGCCGGGTGGATGCGGATGTCAGCCAGCGCATGGTGGATGCGATCATCGGCATTGGATCGCCCCTGCCGCCCATTGAGACGCGCGCCGAGCTCATCCTGCCGCATACCGCCCACGACAAGAAAAGCCGCGCCGGCGTGCTCCACTTCGTCCTGCCCCGGGAGATCGGCCGGGTCGAGATCACGAAACAGGTCCCGGAAGCCGTCGTTCTCCAAGCCTTGCAGCAAACCATCCAGCTCTCGAAAAAGAAATAGAACGCTGGCGCGAGCCGCGTGTCCGACCTGCCAGCCACCAGCTATTTATCGCCGACGTGCAGGGACGCGATGCCGCCGGTCAAACCGCGAAAACGCACCGGGTGGAACCCTTCCTCCTGCATCCAAGTCGCCAACTCAGGACGCGAGGGGAAACGGCCTACCGAAGCCGGCAGATAGCGATAAGGAGCTTGTGAACCGGTGATCCAGCCACCCAGCCGGGGCAGCACGCGCTGAAAATACCAGTCGTAGAGCGGGCCGAGCAACGGGAGTGTGGGCCGCGAAAATTCCAGAATCAGCAGCCGTCCGCCCGGCCGTAACACGCGATGGAATTCGCGCAGGGCGGCGCGATAATCGACCAGATTGCGAAACCCGAAGGCGGTGCTGATGGCGTCCACGCTCTCCGCGGCAAAGGGCAGGCGCATCGCGTCCGCTTCGCACCACTGCACCTGCGCCGCCTGCGGCTTGACCTGCGCACAACGCAGCATGGCGTGGGTGAAATCGGTGCCCAGCACCGGACGCGCGCCCACGGGTCGGGCCGCGGTCAGGGCCAGTGTCAAGTCGCCGGTGCCGCAGCAGACGTCCACGATGCGCGCCATCGGGTTCGCTGTGAATGCACGTAGTTCCCGCACCGCCCGCCAGCGCCAATATCGATCCACTGAAAAAGACAGCAGGTGATTGGCACGGTCGTAACGCCCGGCGATACTGGCGAACATCGCCTGTACGTAGCGTGACGCCTGTGCCGGATCGACTCCGTCGGGACGCGTTCCCGGCGCAGGCGTGCGCTGTGGCGGCTCTGCAGTCGGCCTCACCAAGTTCCGTCCCCCAGGTTCCAGTGTTGCATCACTGTGCCCGCACCCCGACGTAAGTGCGCCGGAAACTGATGGTCCCGGTGTCTGGCGACTTGTCCAGTTGCACATCAATGGAATGCAGCTGCGGTACCGCCGTCAGATCCTGCGGCTGGTAGTAGAGGTGATAGATCGAACGCAGAAGGTCGCCCATGGACCCCAGCTTGCGATCGAAGTCAGCATCGTTCGAGGCCCGCATGCTGAGGCCGCCGGTGGCCCAGACAAAGTCCTTTTTATGGGAGCGCAGCGACTGCCCCACCGCTCCGATCACCGCCCCCAGGTTGAAGTTTCCTATCCCTCCCGCCACGGGCACGGGATTGCCACGACTGTCGACCGGAGACGGCGGCGCCTGGACGCGTTGCGATCCGACCCCCGTCCCGTTCTGCTCCGGCGAAATGGGATCGCGCGGGGCGGGGCCTTTGGGAGCGTTCGGCGCCAGACGAAAGACGGGAATGGCATCGTTACTGGATGCCTCGATCACCGCTCGCGCCAGGGTTCCTCCTTTGCTCGTGGCGTCGCTGATGACCAGGACTGCCCGGGTGCGATTGCGGGGCTGTTGCCGGACGCGGCTGATCGCCAACTGCACCAGCTCGGAGATGTCCGGCCCGCGGCCGGTCGGTCGCAACCTGAGCAGCGTGGATACCAGGCGATTGCGATCGCCGGTGAAGGGTAGCAGCTGGCGTGGCTCCGAACCCGCGGTGAATAGGGCGGCTTGTCCTTCCGCCCCGAGCACCAGATTGGTCAGAACCTCCGCCGAGCGCCGCGCTTGAAAAACTGCCGCGGATTCGGTCGTGTCGACGACCACCGCCAGCGAGAGCGGTCGGGGATCGGCATCGAAGCCGGAAAGGTGCTGCCGTCGTCGGTCGTCGAAGAGCCGGAAGCTCGCCGCCGTCAACCCTGGAATCGGATCCCCTTGACGGTTGAGGACCACGACCGGCACGTCGACCACCGTGACCCCGGTCACGATGGGGCCGACGCCGGGAGTAGCGCTCTGTGGCGCGGCAGGATTCTGCCGGGCCAGTGCGAACGCGCCCCCCAGCAGCCCCACGGACAAAACGATGAGCAACAGCCGGACCGAGCGACGAGCGGGGTTGCCAAGGGTTGGGATCTTCATCCACTTAAAGCTATCCCAGTCTCGGCACCCGAGGAAATCGAAACATTTCCCCTCGCCAGCCGTATCTGATGTTCAGCGCCCTTGTTCCAATGGGGACGCGCCGTTTTGCCGGCTCTGACTTCGCGGTACACTGCGCCAAGAGAGCGGTCGACTCTTCTGTGGAGGGTGCACGATGTATTGCAACCGTTGCGGGACCGAACTTTCGGAACAATCGCGCTTCTGCGCCCATTGTGGCCAGCAGGTCGCTGCCGGTATTCCCAGGCCTCGGCCCGTTGCAGCGTAGCCGCACGGATCGTAAGATCGCCGGCGTCTGCGCCGGCTTTGCCCATCACCTCGACCTCGACCCCACGGTGGTGCGCCTCATCTGGCTGGTTCTCGCCTTCGTCGGCGGCGGCGGCGTCCTCGCCTACGTGGTCGCCTGGATCGTCGTCCCGGAAGAACCCCTCCTGGTGACCACCCCTGCGACCAGCCCGACTCTATAAACGCCCGAGCACGCCGTGCGCCGTGTAGACAGGCACCCTGTCTGTCCCCCAGCGGCTGGCGCAGCAGGCCGACCGGCTGTCGGGTTGTGGGTGTCGGTTGTCGGCAACACCCCTGCCGCCCAAAGTTCTGAGCTCTGTTTTGATCCACCGAGCCATTCTTTGATTGTCTGGCAAGCTCTTCATGACTTGAATACCACCAGCCAAGGAGGCCAGCGATGGAAATCAGACGCAGTGGTTCACACGCTTCCGGCAAAGGACCGGCGGAGTATTTCACCGGCACTGTTCGTGTTGACCCTCTGTTCGAGGCCCACGATCCGGCACGCGCGCTGGGTGTCAGTGTCGCCTTCGAGCCCGGCGCTCGCAGGGCATGGCACGCGCAAATGCAAAAGGGCAGGATCGCCTCCTACCCTTCATCGCCCACTCGATTTTTGTTTTAGCTGCCTGCCGCTCGGCTAGACCTTGCACGTCAAATAGGTTACCCGCCAGTACCGGCTTATTCTTTAGCCGCGCCTTTTCAAGTGGTTACCGCCCAGTACCGCCCCGGTACTGGGCAGCTCCCAACCGGGGGTGTCGTGTTCCTTTCGATGCGTTGGATCGGCGAACGGGCGGCTACGATCGTTGCCGCCTCGCCGCCCGGATCGCGACTCTTATCGCCCTTGCGGTGCCCCACACCATCAGGCCGCACAAGGCCCAGATCACGGCATTTGCAACCATAATCAATGCATAAGATTCCACCCGATCGACCCGGGCCATGTGGTCGAAGGCCATCATCCCCAGGCACGGAGGGCAGAGGGCGAACGCGGTCTCGCCCGCACCCCAGTGCACTACATAGAGGTAGTAAACGGAGACGGCCGGCGGCATGAGCCCGCCAACAACGCCGGCAATCAGTGTCTCCCTGAGGGGAGTGCGGCAGCTACAAATCCAGCGCGTTGATCTCATCGAAATCCTCGTCTCTCCACTTGCGGTGCGCCCCGCGCACTATTCCTGAGACGTTAGCACTTGCGTTTCTAGGGCGCTTGCGTCGAATTTGCCGATTGCTGTTCCGAACGGATGTCCTCGACCAGGCGGCTTGGCAACGTAGCTGATGGAGCCTTCGCTCCAGTGCTGCTTAAAACGGATTCGCCAAAATTGACGCAGCTTCCCCCGACCACCTGATAATTACCGGGATTCGCGGTCCTTGCGTGATTTTCGCCGGCGCGGCTTGCGCTTCCTTCGAGGTTATGTGCACCGTGACCGCATCGAGCGTCTTCGCTCCCGCCGCGAGCGGTTCGACTTTGCCGGGAACGCTCTTATTCTCAGCAAGCTGTCCCTTTGTCATGTCTTTTTGCGGCCCAAATCCGACCTCCTTGCCCTTGTCAACCTGGACGGTAATGTGGCCCAAGGAGTTGCCGTTCTGTCCGCTGACCTCTCGAATAGTCAGCGTGTGCTGATGGTTTGCAACTGGCGGCGGAAGCGGCTTCGGCTTGTCCCATGGCCAATGTCCGTCCGGGTCAACGCCCGACACTGGGTTGTTCAGCATGTACGCGTAGAGGTTGAGGCTCTGCGGGTTGGCGAAGTTGGCGTAGGGGACGCCGGTGGGGTTTTTGGACCAGTCCGGGGCCTGAAGCGGCCGAGCGAGCTGGCGTCGTAGCGGGCGCCGAAGTAGTCGAGTCCTGATTCTAAGTCGCGTTGTTTGCCGGTAAACTGAGCCAACTAAATAATCCCGTAGATCCATGCCCAGACTGCCAGGTAAATGACGAATTCTGCCACTACGATTGCAATCTCTCCCCAGCGAATAACAGCTGCGTTAGATGTCTGGGACATGGCAATCGTAAGCGTACCGTCGTCGCTGTATCCGGGATGTTTCAGAGCTGCAACGCGATTTCTGATCGCCGTAATCACAGCTCCGAAGACCACAATATCAGTGAGGAACTCGCCGTACAGAGCGATCCTTATCCACTCCGGTTTGTCGGGTGTGGCTGGGGGATTCAGTTGAGGAAATCGGTGCCCAATGGCAAGATGCAAAGCGTACATTAGCAGTGCCAACGTGACCCAACTCAGGTTCGCTCTTGATTTCAGGAATGCATTCTTCGCATCTGCCATTCTCATCCACCCCGATTCACCGTTAACTGCAACCGCTTGTCCCTGACGAACACGTCTTATGCTGTTGCTGTGGCTGCTGCTGTTGAGGCTGGGATTGCTGGGGTTTCGGTTGTTCGCCACTCTCTGACATTCGCCGTCCGGCATCGACTGTCGCATCTGTGGCTTTAGATACCGTTTTCGAAATCGCCTCAGTGGCGAAGGTTCTATCGGCTACGGCTTCAATCTTTGGACTTACGGCGCCAGCCGCGGCATCAATTGCAATTGCCTTGACATCACCGGCCTTCTCGCCATTTACGGTCCTTTCAAAGGCTCCGCCAGCAACCCCACCAACTGCACCGATGACAGCCTTTGCGGCTAGACCGGCCTCCGGTCCAGCCGCTCCGACGATTGCACCGGTGACGAGGCCTGCTACAGCAGCGTTTCCGACTTTGTTCCAGTTGACTTTGCCTGTTGTGAAATTTTCAGCACCTGCCTCAATTGCGCCACCGGTGAGTGCTCCGACTGCAGCCCCGGCAAGAACGGTGCACACAGGCCAGCAATGCCCACCCTTGTCGGCTTTAGCTAAGGGATTGTTGCCCTCGTACTGGTAGAGGTTCAGCGACTGAGGGTTGGTGAAATCTGCGTATGGAACGGCGGTCGGTTTTTCCGACCAGTCCGGCGAGAGCCAGCGTCCCATCGTAGATGCATAGTACCTGGCCCCGAAGTAGTCGTTACCGGATTCTGTGTCTCTTTCTTTGCCGGTGAAGTGGTCGGGGTCGATGCTGGGGGCGTTGCTCGATTGATAGCAGTTCTGTTGCGCGCCCCAGACGTCGGAGTTGCACGACTCCACCATCCAGCCGTTCACGTCGCTCTTCTCCCGCTCCGTGACCAGCCAGTCCGAGTGCACGAAGAACGTCGTCGGCGTGGCGTAGGCCGGATCGAGCGGCGTCACCGTGGCGATGTGCCGTCCCAGCGCCCAGACCTCGTCCCGCACCCACTTGCCATTGCCGTCGACCACGGTCAGGTTTCCCCCCGGACATCCCGTCGGCGTTAAACCGATAGGTCGCCGATGCGCTCGTCAGCGAGCTAGAGTTGCAGTACACGCTCTGGTTGCTGCCCGCCAGCACGCGCCAGAGCCGACTCTCCGCATCATAACAATAGGTCAGGCTGGGGATCATTGGTCACGTCCCCCGCCGCGTCATAGCCCCATCCCGGCATCTGGTTGAGGGTATTGAAGGTCAGCGCCTGTTGCGTGCCGTTTCCGAAGAGGACGTTCCAGCGGTTCCCGAAGCGTACCAAGGGCGAGCGGGCAGCATCGCCGTCCTTGGCGCGGCACCCCGCTCAGCCCAGCTCATCCAGGTACTTGAGCGCCGTCCCCGTGTTGTAGATGACCACGGTCTCGTTCGGCTGGATCCAACCGCGCTGGTAAAGCCGGCGCGCGGCGATGATGGCGGCTCCGCCCTCCGGCGCGGCAAAGATGCCCTCCATGGCTGCCAGCTCGCGCACGCCGGTCTTAATGTCATCGTCGTTGACGGCTTCCGCTGTCCCGTGACTCTGCCGAAGAATATCGAGCACCAGGTAGTCGGCGTAGGGCTTGGGTACCCGTAGCCCGGCGGCCAGGGTGACAGGATGGGCAGGCCGCTCACACGTCGGTTTGCCCAAGTCAAAGGCGGTCACCACCGGGGCGCAGCCAGATGCTTGCACCGCCACCATGCGGGGGCGCTTCTCCCCAATCCATCCCAAAGCCTCCATCTCCTCGAACGCCTTCCACATCCCAATCAGCCCAACGCCGCCCCCCGTGGGGTAAAACAGCACATCCGGCACCTTCCAGCCCATCTGTTCGACGACCTCGTAGGCCATCGTCTTCTTGCCTTCGACGCGGTAGGGCTCCTTCATGGTGCTGATGTCGAACCAACCTTCGCGCTCGCGACCTTCCTGGACCCGTAGCGCGCAGTCGCTGATCAGGCCGTCGACGAGGTTGATCGTGGCGCCGTAGTAGCGGTACTCCGCCAGGTTGGCCCGCGGGACGTCCGCCGGGGCGAAAATATGGGCTTCAATCCCCGCCAAGGCACAGTAGGCGGCCAGCGCGCTGCCAGCGTTCCCGGCGGTCGGAATGGCAATTTTCTTTACCCCGAACTGGTGCAGCATGCTGACCGCGCAACCCAGCCCGCGTGCCTTAAAGCTCCCGGTGGGGTTCAATCCCTCGTCCTTCACCCAAAGGTTGGTGGCGCCCATCGAAACTCCCAAGCGGCGTGTCGGCAGCAGCGGCGTCTGACCCTCTCCCAAGGTGAGCGGAGACGTGGCCGGCATGATTTCGCGGTACTTCCACATGCTTGCGGCCGCACCGTCATGCCGTGTTCGCAAGATTTCGGGCGAGAGAGCAGTCCCAACCCGCGCCATGTCGTAGCGCGCATAGAGTGAGCCGCCGTCGGTGGGGCAGACCGTTTGCGGCCGATCCGCCGGCAGCGACTGGTGGCAGCGAGTGCATTCGAGATGAGTCAAGAGAGACATCGTCTTTGATTGTCGTCTGTTGAGGCTTGGTTTGTCAGGCTGCCCTTGCGTCGCGCGACGTAGGACAATGGACGAGGCCGCTCGCGCCCACATCTCGCAGGCCGCCGGCAGACTTTCCCCGCAGTGCGAGGTCAGCCCTGCTGCGTGCGGTTGAACTCCCGGACCATGGTCACCAATGTTCGCGCGAGGCGCGGGATCTCCATCGCCGGGTCTGCGGCCGCTTCGTACTCCAGCGAGACCGAGCCGCGGTACCCGGCATGCTGCATCATGGCGAAAAGGCGTGGCCAGTCCGCCGGCTGTACCTGGCCTGCGGCGTCATGGACCTGGCTCTTCAAGTGAATGTGGGTGGCATAGGGCAGGCATCGTTCAAAGGACGCGTAGGAATCCCGGGGATAGTTGAAGCAGTCGTCGTTAATCCCCAGCCACGGCGAGTGCACGGCTTGCACATAATGCTGGACCTGGTCGGCGGTGGTGGTGACGCCGAAGTCGTTTTCGATGCCGAGCGTGATCCCCTGTCCGCCGGCGTACTCCGCCAACTGCGCCATGCCGTCGACCACTTGGGGGATAACCTCCGCTTCGGCGCGGCCCGGGGGTACGACGCCGCCGAAGATGCGCAGATGGGACGCCCCCATCGCGTTGGTCGCATCCACCCAGCGCCGGGCGTCCTGCAGTTCGCGGGCCCGTCCCTCGGCGGTGGCGGCGGTAAAGCTGGTGCGCGCCGCGAGGCCCGACCAGTGGATCGCATGGCGGTAGGCGAACTGCCGCAGGCGGCGGCGGTACCCGGCGTCCTCCGGCAGCCAGTAGACGGTGAGATCGACCGTGTCCAACCCAATCTCAGCGGCTTGGCGAATGATGTCCTCGTAGGTCATGGTGCGGGCGGTCAGGGCGGCCCGGTAGGAGTAACAACAGATTCCGGCCAGCAACCGTGCTGACCGCGCGCTTGCACTGGTTGCCCCCGGTGCGGCGGCCGAGCCGGCGGTAGCGGCTGCCCGCGGCGCCGCCATGGCCAGGCCTCCCAGTTTCAGGCCGGTTCCCAGCTTCAGTCCCCCATCGATGAACTCGCGTCTCTGCATGCGTCCTCCCACTTACAAGTGTTTGCCGTCAGGCTTTTTGGGTTGTCGCGCGAGGCGCGGGATGGGTGCAGCCCTCGAAGTCGGCGACGTAGGTGTTGCCCTGGTACTGCAAGTCTTGGAGTAAGCCGATCTCCGAGGTGTAGTAGCCCTCGACCGCCATGTGCTTGAGTCGAATAAAGAAATGATGCAGCGGCAACGTGGGGTGCAGTTCCCCTTGGCCCGCCGCGGCCAAGGCCTCCGGTACGTCACTCGCGACGGCCATCGTGGCCAAGCCCTGGCGCCACGCCTGTTGCGTGACGGCGTCACTCTCCGCCAGCACCTGGTCCGCGTACCAACTTACGCGCGCCGCACTGGCCCCGGGTGAATGGGCATCGGCGGGAATGATGAGCTCCAACAGCCTGTCGGCCATCTGCTGCTCGGCCGGCGTAAAGAAACGCAATGCCGCCGGACCGGCTTGGGCGGCCTCCTGTGCTGCCGCCTGCGCGACCCGTATGGCGGCCGGCAGACGCGCGGCCAGCGCTCCGGCCGCCAGCGATTTCAGCGCCTCGCGTCGGTGCATGGTATTCGCGCTCAGAGCGCCCCCATGCGGCGTTGCCGAGCGATGAAATCGGCGGTGCGCAGCGAAAGCGCCATGATAGTCAGGGTGGGATTCTTTTCGCTTGATGTGGGAAACGTGCTGCCGTCGGAAACGAACAGGTTGGGCACCTCATGTGCCTGTCCATAAGGGTTGACCGCCGAGGTGGCCGGATCGCGTCCCATGCGGACCGTTCCCACCTCGTGACTGGCAAAGCCGGAGGGGCCATCGCCAAATTCCTGCAGGCGCAGGCCGGGCATCCGTTCCGTGATCGTCAGAGTGCTCGCATTCATGGCTTTCCAGACGGCACGGTCCTGCTCTCCAAAGCGGAATTGGACGACGGGCAGCGGAATCCCAAACGCGTCTTTCAGGTCGGGATGGACGGTGATGCGGTTCTCCGGACGGGCAAACACCTTGCCGTAGCCGCCCAACTGCAACAGGCCCGGCTGCCATGCGCGGACCTTCTGCTTGTAGCGGGCCCCGTAACCCGGCACCCGCGTGGCGTGGGCGGGGTACTGGTAGCCGATGAAATTGACCTGGTAGGCGTAGCTTCCGACGTCGGGCTGGGCCCAGTCCAGGCGGTGATTGAAGCGCGGGATGTAGGCGTGATCGGTGGCTCCGTCCTCATTGCGCGGGGCGCGCCCCTTGAGCTCGTCCAGGTACAGCAGCAGGCGGTTGGTCAGGTGGCCGTGCAGATGGCGTCCCACCACGCCACTGCCGTTGGCCAGCCCGTCGGGACGACGCGGCGAGCGGGAGTTGAGCAGCAAGCGCGCGGTCTCGACCGTGGCGCAACACAGGACAAAGACCCGGGCCCGGACCTCGCTTTCCTGCCGCGTGAGGCGGTCCACCAGGCTTACCGCGCGAATCTTTCCCGCCTGATCGAGCAGCAATTCACGGGCCAGGGAGTTTTGCCGCAACGTCAGGTTCCCGGGCGCGAACGCCTGCGGCAACAGGTGCCCCGGCGTATTGAAGATGGCGCCCACGTCGCAACCGTCCATGCAGTGGCCACAGTAGTGACACGGCGCCTGGGCCCCGCTTCCCTTCCGCAACAAGGCTTTCCGGACGGGAATCACCGGGATGTCGAGGGCGCGGCAGGAGCGGCGCAAAATCTCCTCGCTGCAGCGGAACGTAATGGGGGGCGCATAGGACTTTCCGGCCGGCAGGATGTCCAGCCCGTCGTCTTGACCGCAGACTCCCATCAACCGTTCGGCGCGGTCGTAGTAAGGGGCCAACTCGTCATAGCCCAGCGGCCAGTCGACCTCCCAACCATTCAGGGAACGCTCGCGGAAATCCTGGGGAGCGTAACGCAGGACCACCGCATTCCAATGCATGGTGCGGCCGCCCAGCACATGCACCTGACTGACGCCTACGCCGGGGTCGGAGTCCTCGTAGCGAATTGCGTCGCGGAGATCGGGGGGGCTAAAGAGCGCCTGCTTCTCGCCCCGCAACCCGCGATATGGTAACTGCCATGGCCACTCGTGCGAGAGCAGGTCGGTCGCCGAGATGCGCTTCCCGGCCTCCACCAACAGGACCTTGGCGCCCGCCTGCGTCAGGGCATGCGTCACCATGCCGCCGGCGGCCTCGGATCCGATGACGCAGACGTCATACACGGGCACACTCATCGCACGCATGGTAACCCACCGGCAACGCGACATGGTCAAGCACCGGCGGGGCGGACGACCCACAGCGCGCGCGAGGAACCAGCGCGGAAGTGATGTCCGCCGGCTCTTACTGCACGGTCAAGGTGACAGTTGCGGTGTGTAGCAGGAGGGGGGCTGAGTTGCTTCCCACATTTCCCTGCAAGGTGATGGTGCTGGTACCGGCGGGCGTTCCGGCGACATGAACCGGTACCGGCCCACCACCCCCGCCGCAGGCAACCGCCAGCGCAAGGAAGACACCGAGTCCCGCCCCGGCCAGGGCGACGCGCCAGTCGCGATGCCGCTGCCATTGCCAGAGGAGCCCCAGCCCTGCCAGCAACAAAGCCCAGAACCAGGGCGTGGTGGGCCGATTGCGGCCCGGCCACAGTCGAGAACTGGCTGTCGTTCTGATGCTGACGGTGACGGTGCTGACCGCGCCGCCGATGCCCACCTGCACTGCGGGACTGGAGATCGTGCACAACGCCAACGCCGGAGCACCGGCACAGGTCAAGTTGACGACATCGTGGAAGCCGTTGATGCCGGTCAAGGTCAGCGTGTACGTGGCCATGTAGCCGGCGCTGACCACCGCGGTGGCGGGCGTCGTGGCCATCGCGTAGTCGGTCAGGACGACGTGTAGCGGCACGACATGCGACACGGAAACGCCGCCCTGCGAGGTGGTGGCCCGGAGTTGGAAGTCCACATGGTCGGAGGCGAGCTTCGACAGGCCGCTCAAGCCAACTTGCATTAAGGACGGGACCGTGGAGGACGGGAGTGTACCGCAGCTTGCGGCGCCGGTGTCTGCGCAAGACAACTGCAGCGGCCCGGAGTAACCATTGATGGAGGTTGAATAAACCACGAAATTGGCAACGTCCAAACCCCGATCCACCAGAAGGGTGGCGTTCAGCGGCTGCAGCGAAAAATCGCCGATCTGAATGGAAAAAGGGATGGCATGCACCACGCCGCCGCCGGAGCCGACAACAGTCCCCTTCACGACGCCGCCCCCGGCAATGCCGGAGAGATGGCTGACCGTAACCGCGGCAGTCTGGCTACCGTTCGCAGTCAGCGCCGGTGGTACGAAGGTGCAGACACCCGGGGACACGTTGTTGCACGTCAACGCCACATCGGGACTGAAGTTTCCAAAACGAAGGAGACTCACATTCCCGGCGGCTGCGTTAGTACCCGTCAAAATCGTCGTTCCAAACGAGGAATAAAAGGTGAAGTCGCTCAGGTCGATGGTCACCGGTGCCGTAGCAACCTGGTCCGCATGGTTGCCGTTCACGTAAACAACGTACCTACCTGTCCCGTTTGCCGCAGCCAGGCCACTGACGGTGAGGGTTGAAGCCTGTCCCACATTCACCGTCGCTGGCTGTGTTCGGCACTGCAGCGGCGGAGCCGATACGCACGTCAGAGCGATCAAGCTGGTAGTGGCGCCACTCAGGCTGGCCGGCGTGACTTGGAAGGTTGCCGTGTCGCCACCGATCACCACCTCCTGCCTTGCCGGTGTCACCGTCAAGTGAAAGCTATTCACAACCAGCGGGAGGGTTGTGCTGTGCGTCAGGCTGCCGCTCACCCCTTGCAGCGTCACCGGTTGCGCACCCAATGCTCCACTAAGTGCCACGTTCAAGGAGACGCTGGAATCGCCAAGCGCTGCACATTGGTTTTGCAGCACGGGAGTGTCGACCGAGCACGTGACGCCGCTTGGTGCGGTACAGGCCATGTTGACGGGATACGGGAAGCACAATCCATCCAATTGGGAGCGAACCGAAACGAATCCCTGCCCAGTGCTGCCGGCCTCGACATAGACGGGCTGCACATTGCTGACCAGGCTGAAATCTTGAACGAATACCGTGGCTTTCGCACTATGCGTTTCGTACCCATTGGTGGCTTGGATCGCGACATGTTGCGCCCCCAACGGCAAGGCCGAAGCATCGAGTTTGACCGTCACGGTGGTGCCCGGGGCTGCCGAACTCGGACTGATCACACAACCTTGTGCCGGAGCGATGCAGGTGTACTGAATCGGGACGGTTTGATCGTTGAACCCCGTGCTACCCAGCGCCAGAGTTGCAGCTGATCCGAGCGGAACGGTCAAGAATTCAGTGTTGAGACTGATCTGGAACCCGGGAAGTTCGGACAAGGGCGCGCTCCACGCTCCTCGTCCGTGGGTCGCCGCCAGCAGTCGGCGCGGATTGCCCGGGATGAACTGGATCTGCAGCACCGCTGCCGCCGGCAGTCCACTTCCCACTGGATGCCACTGTTCCCCGACGCTGCCTCCATCAAGGGCGAGGAAGACGCCGACGTCGGTGGCGGCAAACAGGTTATTGGGCGCTTGCGGATCGACTAAAAGGCTATTCACCGGCACGTCGGGAAGGTTCCCGCTAATGTCGATCCATCCCACGGAAGTAAACTTGGAAACGTGACCCGATGCTGTAGCCGCCAAGCCCAAACCTAGAAGGGAGAAGTAGACGGTGGGATCAGTAGGATGGAGCGCAATGGCGCCTACTGGAACACAGTGCACCGCCCCGTTCGAAAAGCTCCATTGCGGGCTGGCCGCTGTTGCGTTGGTGGTGTACTCCAAGGAGCCGTCGGAGCCCCCCACCCAGATCACGTCCGCGGAGCGCACCGCCACAGCCGTGGCAACGGTGTATGGCCGGTTGCAACTGTTAAAAAACAGATTCGGGCTGATCGGGGACCAGCCGTCACCGGGACTCGCCGGAGCGCTGGGGCCGCGCCACAGCCGTTGCCCTCCCAGAACGACGTGCGCGGGATCACCCGGCACCAGTTGATACGGCGCGTAAAAGGCGGCGGCGTCCTGAATGGTGTTCTGATCCACTACCGTCTGGAACGTCGCGCCTCCATCGTCAGAGCGGCGCAGGTTAATGAACGGATTCTCGGTGAAGTACTGCAGGGGATTACTGGGATTGGTCGCGGTATATCCGCCGGCCCCACCGAAGATCGAGTTCCAAGTGAGGTCAGCACCCGGCAGCGCCTTACCCAGCGCGGTGCCGTTGTCTTGCGACCCACCGAAAAACGTCCCTGGTGTCGTGGTGTCTGGCGAGACGCTGATGAACTGAATGGTGCCAATGCTGGCGTTCAGATCGGACCAGGTGGCGCCGCCATCCGGCGTAGCCCACACCCCTCCGTCGTTGCCGAGATACCAGTGCTGTGCATCTAGCGCCAGCGCGGCATGTTGATCCGGATGGACCACGCCGCCGGAGTAGCTCCGCGTCAGGTTGACCCAGGGCGAGCTGGCGTTGACCGGGTTGGGATTAAACCAGGCATCAATGCCTCCCACCAGTAGCCCGGACGGCCCGAGGGGCGCGGTCACGTACTGGTCATAGACACCCTGACAGTTTTTCCCCACGCAAAAGGGATTGGGCGGGGCTGGAATGGGGACCCATGTTTGTCCGCCATCGGTCGATTGCACCAATCCGGTATCACAGTTCGCGATACTGCCCCCACAGGGCGAAGGTGTCGACAACCTGTCCGTGGTCCCAGCGATCACCGCCCATACCACGCCGTCACGAGCGGCAAGGGAAGCGCGGTAGAAGTTCTCGCCAGAGGGTGAGGTGCCGCCGGCGAATGGTGTGGCCGCTGCACTCCATGTCAGCCCATGGTCCCGCGAGATCTCGAACCCGTGACCGCGCACGGCCGCCAGGTAAAGGCCGGCTTTGGGCTCATAGACCAAGTCGGTGACCGAGGCGCCACCGGTCGCAAAGCCCTGCAAGCTCATCGTCAGCGTCCAAGTCCGTCCGTTGTCAGTTGAACGATAAATCCCCCTGACTTCGGAATCCTGGCCCGACCATTTGGCGCTCGCGGTTGCAGCCAGCAGTGTTTGCGGCTGCACCGCGTCGACCAGCAGGCGCGAGATGGACAGGCCAAGGAACGTTTCCTTGCCATTGTCGGCACCGTTCACCACACTCCACGTGTGTCCTCGTCCGTGGACGTCAAGACTCCCACGCCGTAGTAGCTGTCACCGGAGTTATTGGGTTCCCCGGAACCGACGTAGATCGTAGTCGGCGTGCTGGAGGGGTCCAAGGCGATGCTTCCCACCGCCAAGGTGGGCATGGTGTCGCCGATCGGCGTAAATGTTGGGTGCGCCGACAGGGCGTTGGTCGATTTCCAAAGACCGCCGAAAGCCGTTCCGACATAGAGCGTGTTTCCGGTGGGGTCTTTGACCGTATCCGCGGCGAGAGCGGTGACCCGCCCGGATACCGCACCGTACGGCGCTTCCACCTCGGGTCGCGGTCCCAGCTCACTCCAGATGCCGCTCGTGGGGACGGGGTTTGTGCCTGTGGTGGCGGCGTCGGCGCCGCGTAGCAGTCGACTTCGCCCTGCAACCGCGTCCCACCAATGGGCCGCCGACGAACGCCCGTCATAACTGTGGCGGCCGTTGCTGAACCACTGCTCGCGCAGTTGCGGCTGATCGCCTTCGGTGTTCACGGGTAACTGCTGCCCCGCCATCAGCGCCCCCAGCATCAACCCGCCCGCAGTGACTCGTGCAACACAACCCATCGGCGGGACAGTAACATGCCCGGGCGTGGCTCACAACCGCGCGTCGCGTGTGCCCCCATTCACTGCGACAATGGCCGCGTCTGTTCAACGACCTGTGCACCCTGTGTCAGTTGTCCCCGGCCCATGGAATGGATGTCCTGCCCCGGGGCCTTCGCCCGGAAAAGGCGCTATTTGTTCGTCCCCGCCTGCCGCAAGTAGGCATCGGTTTTCTGCATCCAGTCCTCGCGCGGCGGGTCGAAGATATCGAGATCGACCGTATCTTCAAGCGCCTCGGCCTGATGTGGCACGTTGGCGGGAATGCAGAGCACCTCGCCGCCGCGCACGACGATCTCCTGCCCTTCGATCTGAAACTTCAGGGCACCCTCGAGAACATAGGTCACTTGTTCGTTGACGTGGCTGTGCAACGGCACGACGGCGCCCTTCTGCAACAGGATTCGGGCCACCATCATGCGATCGCCCACCACGAAGTGGCGCTGAAACTGCGGGTTCACCTGTTCGAGCGGCAGCTCGCTCCAACGAATATGTTTCATGAATGGTCTCTGGCGGCGTGCGGGCCGCCCTCCCACTCTAGCGCGGAGGAAGGAAAGACGGGAGGGAAGCAATGCTTCCCTCCCGTTCCTCAGGCAGTCGGGCCGCCTGTGGCGATGGCTGGAGAGGAGCCGACGGCGACTTTTACTCCATCAGCGACCCGGCAGTGGCAATGGGACCGCTTCCCGCGCCAACACCAGCGTCGCGTCATCCGCCAGAGCCCGCATGAAGAGAACCCCGTCCGTGAACATGATCTGCCAGTCGTCATGATCCAAATGTTGACCGCTAGGCGCCAATTCGATGGTGCCGCCTTCCATCGCATAGTGCAGCGTTGCCGTGTGGGAGCCGTCGGATAGCACCAGGGTTCGGGGAGGCACAAACGTCAACCAGCGCCATTGCCGGATGCCTGCCAGATCGGCGTTGCGGGCGAGCAGATTGGCGGCGATGCGCCTCTCCGGTTGTCGCTGCTGAAGGATCCGCCAACGCCCGGAAAGCAACGGGCCCATTCGCATCGAGGACGAGAGTGGCGCCGGGGCAGACGGCATCTTTTGACCGACGCCTGCACAGACCCAGAACAGCGCGGCCGCCGCCAGCGCTCCCCACCCCTCCCGTCGCATGTCACGTAGGATGCACGCTCGCTACGGCGGGGACGTAAGCGGCGCCCTCAGCCGAGTCCGCTCACGTCGTCGGGCTCCGCTCCCCGCCATTTTTCGATCAGCTTCGCGTCCTTCACATGCACGTAGTAAGCGGCCAAATAGGCAATAATCAGCCCCGGTACGCCATCCCGAAATCCCTGTTTCAGCACGTAACTACGGAGGAAGGTGGCGCCAGGTGCAAACGCCAGACGGGCCAGTGAAACCCTCTTTCCGGCTTGAAAGCGCGCTTCCGCGGCGATGTCGGTGTAGCGATTGAGCACGGCCAGATGCTCGTGTAAATTGCGCCGCGTGTAGTGCAGCATGTCGCCGCTCAAAGTCCCCACGCGACCACTGACCTTGGGGGCCTCGTGCGGTGACTCCCCTGCCCAGCGCGTACAACTCCGACGATAGAGGCGCGCCTGGTAATCGGGGTACCAGCCCGAGTGCCGAATCCAGCGATCCAAATACCAAGTACGGCGCGCAATGCGAAAGCCGTCCAGATCGGTGCCTTGCCGCTGGACAGTCTGAATTGCGGCGCGCAACTCCGGGGTCACCCGTTCGTCGGCATCGAGCGTCAGCACCCACTCATGGGAACACAGCGAATCGGCGTGGTTGTGCTTGTCGCCGTAGCCCCGGAAGGGGTAGCTGATGACGCGATCGGTATAGCGCCGCGCGATCTCCACCGTGCGGTCGGTCGAGTCGGAGTCCACGACAACAAGCTCGTCGGCCCAGGCCAGCGACTCGAGCGCTGCACCGATGTTGTCTTCCTCGTTGAACGTGTTGATGCGAGCGCTGAGTTTCAACATGCCGTCGGAGCTGGTGGCGTCCCCTTGCACGTCTCGGGAGGCCGACCCACCGTTGGTATAGTAACGGGGCTGGCTGCTCGAATGAGATGAGATCATCGCTGCGCAGCCGCTCCTGTTGCCTCCGTTTGGTCAGGCCTCACGTCAATTCCATCGTCATGCCCTCGCCGCTCCACGTGGTTCACTGCGATTTCGGCCGCACCTGGCGGGGTGGACAGCAGCAACTCCTGCTGCTGGCTCTTGAATTGCGGCGGCTCGACTGGCAGCAGACCGTCATTGCCCCGGCACCAGCCATCGCTCGTCGTTTCGCCGACGAAGGCTTCCCCACCGCCACGGTGGACCTGGCGGGCGGTGTCCGCGCCCGTCGCGCCAATATTCTTCATGTGCACGATGGCCGTGCGTTGGGGTGGGGACTGTTCTGGCGAGCGCTCACTCCCCCGGCAGCGCTGGTCTTCAGCCGCCGCGTGGCTTTTCCGTTGCACTCGCGCGTGACGCTCTGGAAGTACCGTCACGCCGGACGAATCATTGCGGTATCCGATTACATCCGCGATCAGCTGTTGGCTGCCGGCCTGCCGACCACCCAGGTCACGGTGGTTCGGGACGGCGTGGATCAGGAGCTGCTGCAACCCGCTGCCAACCTTTCTGCGCGTAACGTCACGCGACGAACTTGGCAAGTGCCGGATGCGGCGGTCTGTCTGGTCTCACTCAGCGCGTTGAGTGAGGAGAAAGGGGTTCCGGACCTGGTCGAGGCGCTGGCGTTACTCCCCGATTCAGTCCACCTCCTCCTGGCCGGGGAGGGGGCGTTGCGCTCCCTGATCGAGCAGCGCAGTAGGAAGCTCGGTTTGCAGAACCGAATGCACTGGTCCAACGGCGCGGTCACGCCCACGGCGCTGGTGCAGGCGGGCGATATTTTTGTGATTCCCTCACATCAAGAAGGTCTGGGCTCCTCGGTCCTGTTGGCGCATGCATTACGTCGACCGGTGATCGCGACACGCGTGGGTGGCGTGCCGGAGTTGGTCAGCGATGAAGTCACTGGCCTGCTGGTCGCGCCCGGACAACCGCCTGCGCTCGCTGCAGCCGTACAGCGCCTCATGCGCGATCCGGCGCTCGGCGCCAGCCTGGTCAATCGTGCTTGGGATCAGGTCCAGTCCGAATTCTCCTCTGCTAGAATGGCGGCCTTGACGGACCAAGTGTACCGACGCCAACTCGCTCGATAGAGACGAGCCCGGCTCAGCTCTGCCTCCCGCGACCCCACGGGCTCTCCCCCACCCCGGACGGCAGCTACCCGGCAGCGCGGCCATCGTGAACTTATGGACCGCTTGCTCATCCTCATCTTCGGGCTGGTCACCGGCAGCTTTCTAAACGTGTGTATCTACCGTCTGCCGCAGGGCATCTCGATTGTGCATCCGCGTTCCCGCTGCCCGAACTGCGGTCGTGCGGTTCGCGCCTGGGAAAACATCCCGGTGCTCGGCTTTCTACTCCTCGGCGGGCGCTGCCACGGCTGCCGGGAACCGATCGCTTGGCGGTATCCACTGGTAGAACTCCTCGCCGGGGCGATCTTTTTTATGGCGTACCGGCAGGCCGGCCCCGGCGTTGTCTTTCTCAAGTCCACCTTCCTGCTCTGTTCGTTGCTGGTTCTGGTGGGCACTGACTGGGATTGTCAGATTCTGCCGGATGAAGTCACGTTGGGA
>Ga0102924_1001748_pt1 | contig 24595 bp, 20 predicted proteins | sample PaiPotPPM11metaG_FD_80116 | JGI IMG/M metagenome (GOLD analysis project Ga0102924, IMG submission 80116) | Iron sulfur acid spring bacterial and archeal communities from Banff, Canada, to study Microbial Dark Matter (Phase II) - Paint Pots PPM... ...
GGGCGGGGCTCGAAGCCCGAGCAGCAGTTAGGGAGTTGTTTGGAATGGCTCAGGGCACCGTCAAGTGGTTCAACCCGGACAAGGGCTACGGCTTTATCGCCGTCGACGGTGGCAAGGACGTCTTCGTCCATTTCTCCGCGATCCAGGCGGACGGGTACCGCAGCCTCGAAGAGGGCCAGCGGGTTGAGTTCGAGATCACGCAGAGCGACCGGGGACAGCAGGCCGAGAGGGTTGTCATCGTCTCCTAGAGTCTCTGTTCCGTTCGGAATCCTGGATTAGCCGGGTGACGTCGGTGCGATCGGCCTGGTCCCTCTGGGGTCAGGCCGATTCGTCGTTATCCCCCTGCTACCCTTTCGGCGTGGATCCGCTTGGCATCGAGGGTGCCTGGGTGTACACGCCCCAGGTGCACAGCGACGACAGGGGCAGTTTCGCCGAGGCGTTCCGCGGCGCGGAATTCGCCGCCGACCTTGGTTACCGGCTGGACATCGCGCAGGTCAACTGCTCGGTCTCGCGGCGCGGAGTGATTAGGGGAATTCATTACGCGGACGTGCCGCCGGGACAGGCCAAGTACGTGACCTGCGCGGTCGGCGCGATACTCGACGTGGTCGTGGACCTGCGGACCGACTCGCCGTCGTTCGGCAAGTGGGAAGCGGTCCGGCTGGATGCCGTCACCCGCCGCGCGATGTTCCTCGCTGAGGGCCTCGGACACGCCTTCATGGCGCTGACCGACGGGGCGACCGCGCTTTACCTGTGCTCCACGCCGTACGCGCCGGGACGCGAGCACGGTGTGCATCCGCTCGACCCGGCGATCGGGGTGGCGTGGCCGGCGGACGAGGACGTAACGCCGGTGCTTTCAGAGAAGGACGCGGCCGCGCCCACGCTTGAGGAGGCGCTGCGGGCCGGGCAACTGCCCCGCTACGCGGACTGCGCCGCGTACCAGGACGCGCTCAGGGGCACCCCCAACTAGTCCACGGTCAGCAGGGCGACCGAGATTCCGTTCTCCTGCCATGTCGTCTGCACCGTGTAGCCGAGCGTCTGCAGGTAGAACTCCTCGGCCTGGGGCAGTGCGGAGAACGGGTCAGGGGCCAGGTGGGTGACGAAGACGACCCACAGCCGCGGCATGCCGGTGATGCAGGCCGACGGGTCGATGCAGTCGACCGGCTGCAGGCTGTTCGCCTGGATCTGCGTCTGGGCCTGGAAGACCGGCGGCGGCGCGGCGGCGCCCAGGTAGTAGGCGATGCTGGTGTCGACCTGGTAGTGGTTCAGGTCGCCAATCTGGTAGACCATGCGGTCTCCCGGGCGTGCGTTGGCCTTGACCACGGCCGCGGCCGCCTGGTAGTCGACCGGCGTGCCGTTCGACACGATCTCCGGGTAGGCCCACAGGTTGTGCGCCTCGTTCTGCCTGATGGCCTGCTGGTCGTGTATCCCGAGCAGGCCGACCACCACCACGAGGACGGCCGCCAGGGCGAACCGGGGCGAGACGGCCCCGGTGACCCGCGCAAGCTTGGCCCGCTTGAAGCGCTCGGCCAGGAAAGCGATGCCGAGCCCGGCGCCCACCGACCAGCCCGAGATCGTGAACAGCATGTACCGGAAGGTCCAGTAGGACGTCGGACCGCGCGAGATGAGCCAGACCGCGGCCACGGGGACGATCGCGAACGCCAGGGCGTATACGGCGAAGGACCGGCGGCGCGCGTCCGGCGCCACCACCAGCGCCACCAGGGTGAGCAGCATGACCCCGGCCGCGACGGGCACGGATGCGAACAGTTCCTGCCAGAGGTCGCCGCTGAGGCCGAGGAGGTCGGCGACGTGCGGTGTCGCCTGCGAGCCGATCTGCCAGCCCTGCTGCGAGTGCCCTTCGATCACCAGCGGCGATACCAGGATGGCCCCCGCGATCAGGGCCACCACGAACCGCCGCACGAGCAGCAGTGGCGTGCCCTCGGGCGCGAGCCGCCTGCCAGGCAGGGCCTTACCGCTTTCTTCCGTGCCATCGCCGCCGACGCGCACCGTGCGTTGGAAGAAGTCCCAGAGGACGACGATCAGGTGCCCCGCGGCGACGCACACCGCGATGAGGTTGGCCCCGCCCGCGGCCGCGAGCACCACGGCGTAGATGGCCCAGCGGGACCAGTTCGGCCGCTCCATGGCCCGCAGGAACATGAGGGTGGCGAGCGCGGCGAAGAACGTCGCGAAGGCGTACGGCCTGGCCTCCTGCGCGTAGCGGGACACGCTCGGTATCAGGGCGAAGACGAGCCCGCTGGCGAGTCCCGCGACGCCACCGCCGAGGCGCCGACCGATAAGCGCGACGACCCCGGCGGCGCCGGCCATCGCGATGACCGACGGCAGCCGCATGGCCGTAGCCGAATCGCCGAAGACCGCCATCCACAGGTGCAGCCCGAAGTAGTAGATGCCGAGCACAGCGTCGATGTTGTGCAGCATGGCCCACAGCTGCGGCGCGCTACGGCTCGCGGCTGACCAGGTCGCAAGCTCGTCGCGCCAGAGCTGGGGAACGCCGATCTCGTACAGTCCGAGGGCAGCGGCCACCACGACCGGTCCGGCCCAGGTCAGGTACGCAACGGCGGGACGACGCGCGGTTGGCTGCGCTGGCGCGGCCACATCCGACGCGGGGCGGGCGGTTATCGGGTTCACGACGGTCAGACCCTACTGCACGGAATTCGGACGGTCCACCACAGGTGGCTGTATACGTAGTCGGCGGTGCCCGGCTGCTTGCACGCTTGGCTGGCGGTGGCGACGACGGCGGTCCATGGCGGGCTCTCCGAACGGGTATTGACGACGCGAAAATTGAATCCCACGACGATGGCCAAAAGCAGGGCGAACACGGTGACCGGAGTCCAGGCCGCGACGGACCGTAGCGAAGCGCCCGTCGATGCGGCGCTGGCCGCCGCGTCACCGCTCGGCGCACCGCCGGACTCGCCGGCCGAGGACGCATCGCCTGCCATGCTCCGCGGACGCAGCATGGCGACGATCGCCACGTACAGGAGCAGTGCGGGTGCGACAACGTACCGCGGCTGCACGACGGCGTTGTTGTCGACGATCTCGCCGACGAACAGCACGACGCTGAACACCAGAGCGGTAACCGCGAGCGGCCAGTGCGGCGCGGTCAGCCTCGCGAGCGCGATGACAACAACTGCCACAACGATAGCGCACGCGCCCCAAATCAGGGCCTCATGTACGGCCATATCGGGAATGCTCAGCGGGACCGGTGAACCCCGGTAGTTGGTGCCGGGTCCGCCAAGGGCCTGTTCGCCGAAGATCGCGCGGGGCACGGTCCTGGTCACGTAGTTCCCCAGGATCCACAGCGGGCTGGTGTACAGGTTGGACGACCGGCTGCTCGCTCCGCGCCACTGCAAGCTCCACTGCGTCGCCACGCCCGCCGCCCAGCACACCGCGACGGCTATCGCGGTCTTCGACCGGTCGGCGATCAGCCGCGCCACCACCAGGGGCGCGTAGAAGACCGGCAGGATGCTCGACAGGGTGGCGCCCAGCATGATGACCGGCGCGAACACCTGACCCGGCCGGGTGACCGGCCGCCAGAGCAGCAGCCAGAAGATCCCGTAGAGCATGGGGAACTGCACAGTAGCCTGGTCGTTGTTCACCTGCGTGTAGCCGAGTGGCACGACGCACACGGGCACGGCGACGAGCAGGCGGAGCCATGGGCTGCGCAGGTACGGGCCGCTCGCGATGTACGCGATGAGGCCGAACAGCGCGTACTCCGCGGCGGCGGCGGCCGACATGATCCCCGGCGCCCAGGTGATCGGGAACGCCACCGCGGCGGCGGTGATGGCCCGCGGCACGACGAGGTAGTAGCCGTTCACCTGCGTCGTTATGGTTGTCAGGACCGAATTGTGCAGCGCGTCCTGCAGGAAATTGGCCGCGTCCTCGATCCAGGTCGAGTTCAGCGCGCCGGGTCCCGAGGTACGCGAAAGGCTCACGGCCGCGCCCACGACGACGAACAGGACGCCGCCCACGGCGTGCCGCCAGGTCATCCGACCGCCGCTCGACCGTACAAACAAGTGCGAGCGGAGCCATTCCGGCAGGCTGGAGAGGTGAGACAGGCTCAGGCCGCGCCCGGGCGGCGCCAGCGCATCCGTCTTGGTCTGCCAAGTCATGGAATAAACGGTCCGTCCTTCGTGCACCGCGTGCGGGTGCCGAGAAGCATGGCTTCCAACCATAGCCACTAAACTTTAACGACGAACTTGGACCCTGACCGGCCGTGTTGCTAAACAGCAGGCTGGGCAGATCGTGATCTGGGGCCGAAGCCGCTCAACTTCCGCGGCCAACGGCCGGACCACAAGCCCGGCGTGGACCAAGGTCGGGTAGGGTGTCCGGCGCGGAGAGGCTACGCAATGAATGTCACGTAGTCATCCGTTACAGCTTTCGGGCCTGCTTAAGCTAGTTGCCTTAAACTCGGTGCTCCCCACAAAGGGCTGTAGTCACCACAAGTAGAAGCTGAGGACTCACAATGGGTCGCAACGGACAGATCCTGCGCATCAGCGTCATTGGCACGGGTTACCTGGGCCTCACCCACGCCGTCTGCATGGCGGACCTTGGTCATGAGGTGCTCGCCATCGACGTGGACGCGGAAAAGATCGCCAAGGCGGCGCGCGGCGAGACACCGTTCTTCGAGCCGGGGCTTGAGCCGCTGCTTCGGAAGAACCTGGACGCGGGACGGCTCCGGTTCACCGATTCATTCGCCGAGGTCGGCGAGTTCGCCGACGTGCACTTCGTCTGCGTCGGCACGCCGCAGGTAAAGGACGGCAGCGGGAGCGCCGATCTGAGCTACGTTTTCAGCGCGGCCGAGGCACTGGCGCCCCATCTGACCCGTCCCACCCTGATCGTAGGCAAGTCCACCGTGCCCGTCGGGACGTCACGGGAGCTCATCGCCCGCCTCCACGCGACGGCACCCGCGGGCGACCTGGTCGACTACGCCTTCAACCCCGAGTTCCTCCGCGAGGGCTACGCGGTTCAGGACAGCCTAACGCCGGACCGCATCGTCTTCGGCGTCACGTCGGAGAGCGCGGACGAGCTTATGCGCGCGGTCTATGCGACCCCGCTTGCCTCCGGCATTCCGGGGCTCACCATGGACCTAGAAACTGCGGAACTCGTTAAGGTGGCCGCGAACTCATTCCTCGCGACCAAGATTTCGTTTATCAACGTAATGGCCGAGATGTGCGAAGCCTCCGGCGCCGATGTGATAAAGCTCGCAGACGCGATCGGCATCGACGAGCGGATCGGCCGCAAGTTCCTCTCCCCCGGCCTCGGCTTCGGCGGCGGCTGCCTGCCCAAGGACATCCGCGCGTTCCGCGCCACCGCGCAGGAGAAGGCCGTTGACTCGCTCGTGGACTGGCTGACTACCGTGGACACGGTCAACCTCGGCCGCCGCGAGCGGGTGATCACCCTGGCGCGCGGTGCCCTCGACGGCGACCTGGCCGGCAAGCGGGTCGCCGTGCTCGGCGCCGCGTTCAAGCCAAACAGCGACGACATCCGCGACTCGCCAAGCCTCGCCATTTCCGGCCGCCTCGCCGACGAGGGCGCGGTCGTCGCCGTCCACGACCCCGTCGCCATGCCCAACGCGGCGCGGGTCCGCCCGGATCTCCGGTACGCCGAGTCCGTGCACGATGCGGCGCAGGACGCCGACCTCGTCCTGCACCTCACCGAGTGGACGGACTACCGCGCCATCGACCCGAACGCGCTCCGTTCCGTCGTCGCGAACCCCATCCTGATCGACGGCCGCTGCACCCTCGACGCCGCCGTCTGGCGGGCCGCGGGCTGGACGGTGCTCGTCCCCGGCCGACCGGGCTAACACGACTTCGGCGAGGGCGGAGAGGAACCGGACGATCCCGGCCGGGCCGTCGACCGCCAGGTCGGCGGCTGCGGCCACCTGGGGCGTTTCCGCGCTCGCGCTGGCGACGGCGCAGCCGGGGATCCCGTCGGCGCGCAGCCGACGGATCGCGGCGAAGGCCGTGAGGTCACCGAGGTCGTCGCCGCAGAAGAGCGCCGAGCGGGCGGCGCGTTCCCCGACCAGATCCCGCAGGGCGGTCCCCTTGTCCGCGCCCGGTGGGCGTAGCTCAAGCACCAGCCGGCCCGGTTCGAGCGTGAGCGCCGCGCTGTCCGCGAGCCTGCCGAGCGGCTCGCGCAGGAGCGCGAGCGCCGCCGCCGGGTCCGCGGTGCGCCTCGTGTGCACGGCGAGCGCCGTGCCCTTGTCCTCCACCGTCGTTCCCGGCGGCGCGGCAAGCTCGGCGAGCAGCCCGGGCAGCGCCTCGCGCACGGCCTGGACCCCCGGAGGCACCGGCGGCGCGGTGACCACGCCCGCTTGCCAGCGCTGCGCGCCGTAGTGCCCAAGGACGATGAGGCCAGGCACGCCGGCGAGGCCGCCAAGCGCCACCGCGTCCGCGGCGGGCCTGCCCGTGATGACGGCCACGGTGCCGAGGCGGCGGGCCAGCCTCGCCAGGGCCGCGGCGGCGCCCGGCGCGGCGACCGCCTGGCCGGGATCTTCAACGATCGGGGCCAGCGTCCCGTCGTAGTCGGTGGCGAGCAGCGCGTGCGCCGGGTCGGCGGTCATCGCGGCGAGGCCGGCCTGGCCTTCGCTGGTCCTCGCGGTCGGCAGCGGCAAGGTATTTCCCGCGCTTGGGCTCGCGCTCACCGCTACTTGGTACCCGGGTGCGGCGAACGTATGCGCTGGCGGCGGGACCGCTGCGCGCGCAGCCGCTTGACGAGCACCGGATCGAACTTCAGCGCTTCCGGGCTGTCGATCAGCTCGTTGAGCAGCTGGTAGTACCGGGTGGCGGTGACGCCGAGCACTTCGGCGATCGCCTGCTCCTTGGCGCCGGCGGTGCGCCAGGTTCCGCGCTCGAAGGCGAGGACGCGCAAGTCACGTTCGGACAACGCAGGCAATCCGCTCCCCCTTCCCCCTATCGGACCCTCCCCGCGGGACGAAGAGCCGTGGTTCTCTAAGCTCCGTGATGTGACCCGGTTTCACTGTCTCACGTTCCTGACCGACTACGGGCTGGAAGACGCATTCGTGGCGGTTTGCCACGCGGTGGCCGCCCAGATCGCGCCAGACATCCAGATTACCGACATAACACATCTGGTCCCGCTTGGCGATATCCGCCGCGGCGCCGCGGTCCTTTCGCAGGCAGCCCCGTACTTTCCGGCCGCCGTGCACGTCGCGGTCGTGGACCCAGGAGTGGGAACGGCGCGGCGCGGCGTCGCGGTGGAGGCCGGCGGCTCGCTTTTCGTCGGTCCGGACAACGGCCTGCTGTCCGTCGCCGTGGCCGCGGCGGGCGGTGCCGGGCGCGCCGTCTCGCTCACGAACACGGCGCTGTGGCGAGAGACCACGGCGGCCACGTTCCACGGCCGCGACATCTTCATGCCGGTCGCGGCGCGGCTGGCGACCGGACTCCCACTCGACGCGGCGGGTGATCTGGTCGAGGTGTCCAGCCTCGTCACGTTGCCGTCGCCAGAGTGCCGGATAACCAGCGACGGAGCACGGGTCGAGGTCGTCACCGCGGACCGCTTCGGCAACGTCCAGCTTTCACTGCCCGGCCCCGACGCGCCGCGCGCTGGCCTGATCCCGGGGGCGGCCGTCACGCTCGCGTGGGACGGCGGCGAGGTCACCGTGCCGTTCGTAACGACGTTCGGCGAGGTCACGCCGGGTGAACCGCTCTGTTACGTGGACGCCGGCGGCTGGGTGGCCATCGCGGTCGCCGGCGGCGACGCGGCGCGGCGCTTCGGACTCGAGCCGGGGACAAAAATCACGCTTATCGGGACCTAAGCGCCACAATGCGCCTGCAGCGCGGCGAACGTCATGAAATAGTTAGCGCACCGCACGTTCCGCTGTCGCATGCTGCATGGCAACATTAGGGACGATTTTTCAGCATGTTGTCACATGCCTAAGTCTTCCCTTTTGGTCCGATCTGGAGTACGCGTGACCAACGTGGCTCGTCTGCTGCGTGGCCTGCTGCCTGTCCTGGCGGCGTCTGCCGCCGTGACAGTTGCCGCGCTGCCCGCGGCCGCGCAGGCCACGACGCCACGGGCCACGACGGCAGCGGCCGTCACCCGTGCCAACCAGTGGTGGCTTACCGCGCTGCACGTCTCCACCGCGTTGCGCGCGGCGCCCGAGGCGGGCAAGGGCGTGACGGTTGCTGTGCTCTCTACCGGGGTCGAGGCCGGCCATCCCGACCTGACTGGCACGGTCACCGACGGGCCCGGCTTCGGCAAGACGGGACGCTCGCCGGGCGGCCCGTACTGGGGGGCGGAGGGGACGGCGGTCGCCAGCCTCATCGCGGGGCACGGACACGGCCCCGGCGGCACCGAGGGCATAACGGGGGTCGCACCCGGGGCCAAGATCTTGTCCCTTCAGGTGACCCTGGAGTACAACGACCCGCTGAACTCGCAGGCGGCGCTCACGCGGAACCTGCCGGCCGCCATCGCGGCGGGCATCAGGTACGCGGTCGGTCACGGCGCCAGCGTCATCGCGCTGCCGCTCGACCCCGGCGCGCTCGGTGCGGCGCCCGCGGGAGATCCCGCGGCGGGCGGCAGCGCGGCCGAACGGGCGGCGGTCGGCTTCGCGCTCGCGCACAACGTCATCCTCGTCGCGCCGGCCGGCGACAACGGCGCCGCTACCGACGCGGTTAACTATCCCGCCGCCTACCCGGGTGTCATCGCCGTGGGCGCGACCGCGCGGAACGGCCAGCTCGCGCCGTTTACGAACACGGGCTCCTACGTCGCGCTGACCGCGCCGGGTTCCGGCACCACGCCAGGGTCGGCCGTCTCTGGCGGCCTGACGGCCGATCCCGCGGCCGGCCTGATGGTGGCCGCGCCCGGAGGCGGTTACCAGCCGCTGGCTTCCTCCGACATGTCCGCCGCGCTGACCGCGGGCGTCGCCGCCCTCGTACGGTCCCGCTACCCGTGGCTGACCGGGCCGCAGGTCACGCAGGCGATCGAGCGCGGCGTGACCCCGCCGTCCGGCGGGGCGAGGCGTTCCGACCCGGCCGGGCGGGGGCACGGTCAACTCGACGCCGCGACGGCGGTGACGGCGGCGGCCGCCGTCGCGGCCGCGCACCCGGCGCCCGCGCCGGCCACGTCGCCCGCCGCCGCGTCAGGCGCCGCCCGCGCCGACCAGGCGGCCACGCACCCCGCGGCGGCCGTCAAGTCCGACCCCGGCGGCCTGCTCCGCTCGCTGGTCGTCGACCTGGCGGTCGCCGCGGGGGCCCTGATCGCGTGCTTGGTCGCCGCGATCACGCTGACCAGGCTCCGCCGCCGCGCCCGCGCCGCGGCGGCCGGAGGTAGTGCGACGGTTGTCCGACGGCGCCGCATCGCCGGCCCCGCCCGCCACGCCAAGGGACAGGAGATCGCGCGGACCGCGCCCGTCCCGGCGCGCGTCGTCATCTGGCCGAGCACGCCGGCCCGGCCGGCTTTGGGATCGGCCGGCCCGTCCAAGGCGCCGCCGGCGCTCGGCAGGCACGGCGGCGCCTACCGCAAGGAACGTCCGACCGGGAACCCTCCGTGGCAGCCGGCCACGCCGCCGGGAAATCCCGCCGCACCGCCGAAGATGCTTCCGGCGCAGCCCGTTCTCGAGCCGCCCGTCTTTGAGCCGCCGGCGCTCGAGCCCCCCGTGGTTAAGTCGCCCGTGGTTAAGTCAACCGAGAAGCCGCTCGCCCCGTGGGAAGAGTCACCCGCGGAGTTCGCCACCGCCCCGCCGATCGACGACGCGACCATGTGGGCGATCTCCAACACCGGGCCGATGTACGTTTGGAACCCGGCCGTCACCGGCCCGATCCCCGCCATCCGCGAAGACAGCGCGGAAGACTGAGCGCGAGCTAAAGGCGCGCGCGGGAAATAAGGCGATTCCTAACCGCCCAGGCGCGCCTTGACGTCGGACGCGTACTCGTGCACGTACTCCTGGCCGGATAGGTCACTGATCGCGCGCATCACCTCGTCGGCGATCGTGCGCCGCGCCTTCGCGGGCGGGTCGCCCGCCAGGTGACCGAACTCGAGCGGCTTGCCGATCTTGATGTCGATCCTGGTCGGGCGGGGCAGCGGCGCGCCCGGCGGCAGCATCTTCCTGGTCCCGAGCATGGCCACGGGAAGGACGGGCGCCCCCGTGTTCAGTGCCAGCCAGCCGAGGCCCGCGCGGCCACGGTAGAGCCTGCCGTCGGGTGACCTCGTGCCCTCCGGATAGAACCCGAACAGGTCGCCCGCCCGCAGTATCCCCGCGGCGGCCTCGAGCGTGGCCTGCGCGGACTTCGAGTCGCTGCGGTCGATCTCAAGCTGGTTGGTGGAGCGCAGGTACGCCGCCCAGATCCGGCCGAGCGGCCCCTTCGCCGAGAAGTACTCGGCCTTGGCGGGGAACACCACCGGCCGCGGGATCACCAGTGGCAGGTACATCGAGTCGATGAACGACAGGTGGTTGGACGCGAGGATCGCCGGACCGCTCGCGGGGACGTACTCGAGCCCCGTCACCCTGGGCCGACCGAGCACGTACAGGGCCGGGCCGATGACGACACGCGAAAGCTGATACTGCACTCGGGCGTCCTCTAACTCGGGGGTCTGCCTGCGACGGATGGCCCGGCGAAGGCCCTACCAAAATATCCTGCCCCAGCAGCAGCTACGGAAACTGGACCAGCCCCGAGTTCACCGCGGCGGCAAGGCCGATCGTCAGCGGCACCGCGAACGGCAGCGCGGCGGCGGGCACGACGATACCCGAGTCGTCGGCGAACCACCCGATGACGAGGACCAGCCAGCTGAGCCAGGCCAGCACCCGCGCCAGGGGAACGGCCGCGAACGCGACCGCCAGCGTTCGCAGCCGCAGCGCGGCGGGCCGGCTCAGCGCGGCGCCGGCGAGCACCGCGGCGAGTGGGATCAGCCAGCCGATGACGTTCAGCGTGAGCGATCCCACGTTGGCGCCGACCTTGCGCTGCAGCAGGTCACCGGCCCGGCCGTGGAGCAGGTCGCCGGCGAACGCCGCTATGTCGGACCCTCCGGCCCCAAGCAGGAAATAGCTGGCGACCGCGAACACCAGGAACACGACAAGCCCGCTGACCGCCACGGGTGCCGTCCACCGGCGCCCTAGGCGCACACCGGAAAGCCAGGCGGCGAGCAGCAGCAGGCAGGGGACGAGCGCGATCGTGCCGCCCACCTTCGCGCCGAACCCCGGCCAGCCGGAGGCGACCACGGCGAGCAGCCCCACCGCGGCGACTACCGGGACCGGCCTGCTCTTGCTCACGACGCCACCCAGCCATGCGGCGGCCACCAGCGCGGCGACGCAGTAGACGCCAAGCGCGTCGTTGTTGATGCCGTAGTAGCGGCCACTGACCAGGAGCGAGAGCCCATACGGGGCGTCGAGCTGCAATCGCGAGCCGGCCATCACGTCCACGGCGAGCAGCAGGAGCGTAGCCGCGGCGACGGCACCGAACGGGCCGAACGCGTCCCGCCGCCAGGGTCCGGCGAGCCCGGCCGCCGTCACCACGAGCGTCCAGGCGACCGTCAGCCCGTACAGCGCCCAGGCGGGATGCGCCCAGTACCACCACGGGGCCAGGTTCGCCAGGTACGAGCCGAGCGGAACCGCGGCCGCCGCCACCCCCGCCACGCGCCAGCACTGGGCGCGACGGCGGCGGCGATCCGCCGCACCGCCGAAGAACAGCAAGACGGGCAGACCGAACGCCAGCGCGCCCGCGATCGCGTAACCGATGAAGAACCAGCCGTGGGTGGCGATCCACACCTGCTCGGCGCGGTCGCGCGCCGTCAGGCCGGCGATCGTCGAATCGAGGTCACCGCGGTCGCCGCGGGTGAGGCGCGCCCCCACGATTCCGGCGGGCACCGGGTGGCCGAGCCAGCCGGCCACGGTCGGGGTGAGGTCGGTGAGCGTCACGATGCCCGGCCGCCTGGTGGCCGAGGAGTCGAGCAGCCCCGCGGCGAAGCCCGGGCCGTACACCAGCACCGACATGAGATGCGGGGGGCCGGGCGGCGCCTGGCCATGGTCCGTTCCCGCCGCACCGGGTGCGGCGACGAGAAGCAGGGTGCCCTGGGGTACTTCCGCGGCGATCCGAGCCAGCGGTGCGTCGAGGGCGGAGACACGATTTCGTTCGGAGGCCGTGATCTGTCCCAAGTCGACCACGGTCAGCGGGCAGCGGGCCAGCACCGACGGCGACAGGTCGGCGGGAGACGGCAGGTAAGAGCGAACGGTGCCCGCCGGCGAGGCAAGCGCCAGGGCCGCACCCGGGCCGACGGCGGTCGTGCAGCTCGCGAGCGTGCCGAGCAGGCCCCAGTCGGGTGACTCGTGAAACGGCGCGTTGTCCTGGACGATTGTCGGCATCGCCGTGACGGTGGCGCCGTCGCCCGCCCGGGTCACCGCGGGCAGCGACGTGCACGGGCGCGGGCCCTGGGCGCGGGCGGCCGAGTTCAGCGTCAGCCAGCCGTCGGCGGGGCAGGCGTGCGGCTCCTGCGCGTAGTCCACCAGCGAGCCGACCGAGCCGGCGGCGGCCAGGCGCCACAGTTCCTGTGTGGCCGACGGCGTCACGTCGTTCCAGGTGAGGCCGGAGATGCCGACGATCACCACGTGCCTGGCCGGTGCGGGCGCGGGCGTGACGGCGGCGTGCGCCTGGGGGCCGAGGCCGCCCAAGCCGAGGCCCGAGGCGATCAGGCCCGTGGTCAGCAGCCCCGTGGTTAGCAGCACAGTGGTTAGCAGCCCCGTGGTTAGGAGCACAGTGGTCAGCCATGCGGCCGCCAGCCACCCACGCCTTTTCACGCGTCAACGGTAGCCGCCCCGCGGCGTCAGCCTGCGCAGATGGACTGGTTCGCGGTGCGCGACTGAATGGTGACGTGACTCTGGGTGGGGCTAGTCGACGGGGTCGACTTCGCCGATGGGTGAGTGGCGGGGGCCGGCGTGCTTGACGGGCCGACCATGTGCTGGCCCGCCGACGAGAGCCCCGCGGCGATGCTCGTCTTCGTCCCCGAGCCCGTCCCTGGGATTGGCGACCCGAAGAGTGTGCTGCTCGCGGGCACGTCGTCGCGGAACGAGGCGAAGATCTGGCCGTCTTCCGGCTGCGTCCACAGCACGTTCGCGGTGTCGCCCGGCACTACGTCGCCGCGCGGGAAGTTCGGGATCGTGAAGAACGCGATCTTGTCCGACGGGATACCGCGCAGCGACTCTCCGAGGTTGTAGAGGCCGGTGATGCCGCCGAGCTGGCTGTCGATCGTCAGCGACTTCGTGGCCGCGTCGAGGAATTGGTAGATCGCGATCGGGTCGAGCAACTCGCTCTTCACCCGGCTGACCAGGGACGACATGAACGCCTGCTGACGGCCGATCCGCTCGAGGTCGCTGCCGTCGCCGAGCGTGTACCTGGCCCGGACGTAACCGAGTGCCTGAACCGGGGTCAGCAGGTGCTTGCCCGCGGACAGGTGCAGGTCGGAGTTCGGGTCGTTGATCGGGGTCGGGTTGCACTCGTAGACGCCGCCGAGCGCGGCGACCATGCTCTCGAAGCCGGTGAAGTTAACCGCGATGAAGTGGTTGATGTAGATGCCGGTGTCCTGCTCCAGGGTCTTTACCGTGCAGGCGATGCCCAGCTCGGTGTGGTTACCGTCCAGGTTGCCGAGGGCGAACGCCTCGTTGATCTTGAACTGCGTCGGCGCGGACATCTGACCGTCGCCCATCGCGCAGGACGGGATGTTCACCCACGAGTCGCGCGGTATGGACATCACCTCGGCCCACTGCCGGTCGGCCGGGATGTGGATGATCATCAGGGTGTCCGACTGGTCGGTGACCAGGCCGCTCCCGTACGCCTTGCTCAGTCCTTGCCGCGAGTCTGACCCGAGGACCATGATGTTCTCCGCCTGCGGGTGCAGGTTCACCGGCTGCGCGCCGAGCAGGCCGCGGATGTCGTCCTGCTGCAGGTTCGCGTTGAAGTGCCTGAGCATGACGTAGCCGGTGGTCGTCACGGCGACGAGCAGGAGGGCGAGGCTGGCCGAGCCCCAGATGAGGATCTTCCGCCGCGGCCAGTGCCGCAGCCACCGCCCGACGCTAGACAACGCACTGCGCATACGCCACCCCACCGATCGGTCTCGATCCGCGGACCCGAAAACGATCTTTCCCGTCCCTACGCGCCGTTATGCGTGACTAGCGATATTTATGCGCATCAGTGGGGACAGGGCGGCGGCCGTCTTTGCGGTGCGGCTTACTGCGCGGCGCTGACCTGGCGGAGGAAGTGCGCGTTCGGCGCGGTGGTCTTGCCAAGCAGCAGCTCGAGCGCATGCTGGCTGTCGAGCGCGGCGAGCGCGCGGCGCAGGCTGACGACGGCGGCGTGCTCGGCGGGGTCCATCAGCAGTTCCTCGTGCCTCGTGCCGGAAGGTACCGCGTCGATCGCGGGGAACATCCGCTTCTCCGCGAGATCGCGGCGCAGCCGCAGTTCCATGTTCCCCGTGCCCTTGAACTCTTCGAACAGGACGTTGTCGAGCTGCGAGCCGGTATCGATCAGCGCGGTGGAAAGGATGGTCAGCGAGCCGCCCTCTTCGAGGCAGCGGGCCGCGCCAAGGAACTTGCGCGGCGGCTGGAGCGCCGAGGCGGCGACGCCGCCGGTGAGGGTGCGGCTGCTGGCGGGGGCGGCGAGGTTGTAGGCGCGGCCGAGCCGGGTGAGCGAGTCGAGCATGACGACCACGTCCAGGCCGATCTCCGCGAGCCGCTTGGCGCGTTCGATCGCGAGTTCCGCCGCCTTGATGTGATCGCCTGGCGACTGGTCGAAGGTGGCGGCGATGACCTCGCCGTGCACGGTGCGGCGCAGGTCGGTGACCTCTTCCGGCCGCTCTCCGACGAGCACGAGCATGAGGTGCACTTCGGGGTAGGCGGCGGCGATCGCGTGGGCGATCGTCTTGAGCACGGTGGTCTTGCCTGCCTTGGGGGGCGCGACGATGAGGCCACGCTGGCCCTTGCCGATGGGCGAGACCAGGTCGATGATGCGCGCGGTGCTCGACTGGTCGCCGTCCTCAAGCCGGAACCGCTGGTTGGGGTAGACAGGGGTCAGATCGTCGAAGTTGGGCCGAAGGGCCGCCGCCGCCGGGGTGAGGCCGTTGACCGACTCGACGGTCAGCAGGGTTTGGCCCTGCTGCGCCTTAGCCTGTCTGGCCTTGTTCGATTGCGCTTTATTTGGTTGTGGCTTGTTCGGTTGCGGCTTGTCCGGGGCCTGGCGTAGTCCCGCGGTGCCTTCGATGTGGTCACCGGGGCGGAGCCCGTACTGGCGGACCTGGGCGGGGGAAATAGGGATGTCGCCGGCGGAACGGCAGTAACCCGCCGTCCGCAGGAATCCGCGACCGTCGTCGAGATCGACGACACCTGATATCGCGGTTGTCGTGGTATTTGGTGCTGTGCTGGTGATTTCTTCCGCGATTGCGGTCATGAGATCTCCGTTCGATGGAGGGTGAATTCGCGCAGGCTTAACAGAGCGGCTGGCATGGCCGCTGAACTGCGCCGATGCTGCGTCGATGCTTAGATGTCGGAAGTCCTAGAAGGATTGAAGGAACTTCGCTTGCGCCGGTAGGATTCGGCGCCGGTAATGCTGGCCGGGCCACTCAGATGGGCACCTGGCCGATGCAGCAACTGTAGCGCATAACGCCCAGGAGTGCCAGTTGCATTCCCGGCGGGCTTGAGCCGTTACTAGCTTCGACTAGCCGGCGCGGCTGACTTCCTACCTGGCGAACGGCCGGTAAGAGGTCAGCCGGGCCGCCTGGAGCATGAGGGCCCGGCCCGGTTGACCGCGGCGGAGGTGGCGCTGGGCGCCGCTGGGCGGGGTGCCTGCTCCCGCCGGAGCGTTCAGCAGCATCCACTCGCCGTCGGAGACGACGTCGGTCTCGTCGCCGCGGACGCGGACGGCCGAACCGTCGTCGATGGCGTAGACGGGAAACTCGAGCCGCGCGGCGGCGCGCTCGTACCAGGCCGGAGTCCGGTTGGGGAAGCTGGGAGAGTTCAGGTGCGGCTTGAGGTACCAGTCGAAGAGCCCGATCGGCGACCGCGCCTCGGCGTCGCCGATTATCCGCAGGTCATCCTGCTCGTCGAACGCATTGCCGGTCCGCTCGGACAGTTGCCTGCTGAAGATCATCGAACCGGCGCTGACGCCCACGTAGACCTTGGACTCCAAGATCTCCGCCATCGCGGCCGCGAGACCGTTAACGGCGATGCTGTTCGCGAGGTGGTAGTGGTTGCCGCCCTCGGCGTAGATCACGTCGGCGTGGCGCAGCCGATCGAGGACCACCGGCGCGGGCAGGCCGTTGAGTTCAAGTATGTCGAACTCACGCCAGCGCAAGCCGTGCAGCCGGTCCAGGTCCTCGATGAACCAGCCGTGGTCGCCGGGCGCGGCGACCGAGGCTGTGGGGATAAACACCACCCGGGCCGCCGCGAACCGCTTGCCGACGAGGTCGGCGAGCGCGGATTTGAGCGCCTCGTTCCTGATGCCGGCCGACGTCAGCAGCATTCTTCGCACGGGCTGGAGTCTAGCTCGCCGAGGCCCAACGAACGCGGCGACCTGGGCCCACAACCGTCACATTTGGTGATGGGCACCCGCGGATCACCCATCACCGCATACTCTCGACTTAACTATTTCCAACCTGGCACGCCGCCTGGTTCGACAAAGCAAGGATTGAATAGATGGCCGCAGAAGATTTCGATGGGCTGGCTCGGGATCGGAAGGGACACGCCGAACAGTACGACGTCCTCATCTTGGACGGTTCGCACAAGCACAGCTTGACCAGCGCTCGGAGCCTTGCTCGCGCTGGTCTCCGCGTCGCCGTCGGTGAGAGTATCGGCCAGTATCCTCCGCACCACGAACCACCGTCGTTTCAGTCCCGTTACTGCGCCCGCGCCCTGGTGCTGCCCGACTACGTGACCGAGCCGGCGGCCTACGCGGAGGCCATCCTCGCGTTCGTCCGTGAACACGGCATCAGGGTTATCCTGCCGGTTGGTGACGCCAACATCACCCTGCTGGCGCCGCACCGGGAACGGTTCGCCGAGATCAACTCTTTCCTCGCGGTGGCCTCCGACGCGTCGCTTGAGATCGCTAACGACAAGACCCGCACCCTGGAAGTGGCGTCCAAGCTCGACATCGCGTATCCGAAGTCCGTCCAGGTGCAGTCGGTCGAGGACCTGAGCACCGCCGAGGCGCAGTTCGGTTACCCCTACGTGCTGAAGCCGACGATCTCGTGGACCGGCGCGGTGGCCAACCGGATGGTCCCGCTCGAGGTGATGAACGCGGCGGAGGCCACCGAGGCGACGGAGCGCTTCCTGTCGACGGGCTGTGAAGTCATCGCGCAGCAGCTGGCCACCGGCGCCCGGGAGGGCGTCAGCCTCTTTATCGTGAACGGCGAGCTGTACGGGTACTGCGGCTGCCACGCGCTGCGCACCACTCCGCCGCTCGGCGGCGTCTCGGTCATGCGGCAGAGCATCCCGGTCTCCGAGGAACTGCTCAACGCGGCCGTGAGCCTGGCCACCACCATCGGCGTGGAGGGCCCGTCCGAGGTTGAGTTCCGCCGCGACGCGAGCGGCCGCCCGCTGCTCATGGAGATCAACGCGCGCCTCGCGGGAACGCTGGAGAACGCGATCCACTCGGGGGTCAACTTCCCGCAGATGATCTGGCAGTGGGGCACCGGGCAGCCGATCGACAAGGTCACGTCGTACCAGACGGGCGTGCGGACCCGCTGGCTGGCCGGTGACATGCGCTGGCTGTGGGACGGCGTGATGCAGGCAGGCCGCCCGGACAGCGTGCCGCTGTCACGCGGCCTCGTGACGTTCACCGGGGAGTTCTTCCGTACCCGGCACTACGACTTCGTCGATCCGCGCGACATGCGGCCGGCTTTCGCGGAGGCGTGGGACACGCTGGGAATCGTCAAGAAGCAGTGGGACAACCGGAAGCAGTGGCAAAAGGACCAGAACCAGTCCTAAGAGTCTGCCGATAATCGCACGAAAACGGAGCCCGGCCCCAGTGGGGCCGGGCTCCGTTTTGTCTGGGTCGTTTAAATGCCGCTGCCGAACGCGACCTTGAAGGCGGCCGTCGCGTCCGGTGTGCCACCGCTCGTGTAATTCGGAATGTCCAACGGCAAGGTCCCGCCGCTGTAGTTCCAGTAGATGGCCGGGCCGGAGCCATTGGCTTTGATCCAGTTCGCCATCTGGGTCACAAAGTAGGGGTCGTCGCCTCCCCCACTGTTCGAACCGCTCGAGTCGAGGCCCCACTCGGGCAGGGAGATTTCCTTGCCGTGGGCCTTACCGAAGGCGGCGAGCCAGTTCAGTCCGTAGCCTTGGAATCCCTGCCCGTGGATGGAGTTGGGCGTTACGGCGGTATAGCCGCCACCGTTGACGCCGTTCAGCATGTCCGTCCAGCGGCCGGCGTCGCTGGTCGACGAGCCGATCCCGTCGTACACGTCGAGCGCCACCACGTCGACGTAGTTGTCGCCCGGGTAGAAATTCTCCAGGTTCGCGCCTGGGCAGCTGGAGTTGCTGCTGTCGATCGGGTTCCAGATGAACTTGAAGTTCGCGCCGGCCACGCTGCGCATGCTGGTCACGATGTTCTGGAAAGCGGGAACGAAGTCGCTCGCCCAGCTCGCCAGCCCCGATCCATCCTGGTTGCAGATGGCCCAGCCCATCCAGTCGGCGTTGAATTCCCAGCCGAGCCGGATGTAGGAAGAGCCAAAGCCGGCGGAAACAAGGTTCTGCGCCAGGGTCTTGTAGTAACTGTCGGCGCCGCCGTTCGCGACCTCGTCGAAGTCCGATACGTTGGTGGCGCACTGCGTCGCGGGGGCGCCGCACGGCACCATGGGGACGCCCCACATCATCGTGAATGGGCTGCCCTGCCAGTTTGAAAGCTGCCACGGGTTACTGATATGCGAGAAGTCCGTGGCGTCTATGAAGTCCTCGGCGTACTTAACGGTATTTGAAGAACCAAGCCAGTTGACTGCCGTCTCGCTACCGGAAGGGCTGGATTGGCCGTCATAAAAGCCCAGGCCGACAGCGTTGGCCGACTGGACGCTCGGTGCGCTGCCGGAGGAAGTAGGGCGAGGGGAGTGCGTCGGCCGGGTGCCGCGCCTCACCGTCGGATCCTTCGCGGTGGCCATGGCCACCGGCGCGGGGAGCGTGGGGTAAGAAGCGGCCTGGCCTTGACCGAGAAGACTGCCCAGGGCAACGGCGTTGAACGTGCTCGGGCTAAGCCGGTCGGCCACGGGCGCGACGACCCCGCCGGGGACGAAGACGTAGGAAAAGCCCCCGGCAACTCCGGCCAGCAGCAGCGCTGTCAAGGCCAGGTGATGCCATTTAATGGGGCGACTGCGCGCATTTTCGGGGCGGTCGTGCTTTCCAGACCGTGACCTTCCGAGCACTGTCGCGAACACCTGTCCCAAAGAAGCTATCCGGAGCACACACCAACGCCAGGCTTGCGTCACTCGTCCTTCAGTTGATCCGAAGTGACCATATCGTGATCAGATCCGTGGTCGTTGTCATATCGTGAAAAATTATCCTCGACATCACGCGACGTGTCTGTATTATCCGACTTAATGCTCCCCGATGTCCCCGGTGTCCGTTTGGGCAGATCCGTGGCGGGCGGGGACGCGCCGTCGCTTTGCGAGGCCAGATCTTCTGCTGCCACTTCTGGTGCCGCGGCGGGCGCCTGCCAAGTTTCGATGCCTGGCTCGCCGGCCGCGGACCGCCGGGCCACGATGACCGCTCCGGCCTCGGCCGCGAGCACGACCGTCATCACGCACGGCAGCAGCACGACGCGCACGGACTGCGCCCAGTTGGCCGCGAGGCCGCTCACCGTCAGCACTGCGAAGACCGCGAACGCCGCGACGCCGACTCCGAACCAGGCGGCCAGGCCCGCGCGCTTGGGCAGCCAGACGCTGTGCTCCGGCACCCCCGCGTTCAACGGCACCCGGGCGCCGGCGGGCAGCACGCGGGCCGCGTACCCGGCCGTGACGGCCATGCCGAGCAGCAGCACGCCGCCGAGTGCGAGGGCCGTTACTACCACCGGCCCGCCCCCCGGCCCATCGCTTGACCTGTCCCTTGACCTGTCATGCCAGGCACGGTAGCCCGGCGGCGCGGACGCCGCCGCACAGTTCACGGACACGTAAGAAGAAGAACCGCCGGGCATGCTGATCCGCACGCCCGGCGCGAGGCCGGGAGCGGTGTTTCCCGTTCCCGGCCCGTCACCGGAAGTCCTTTCACCACAACTGCGCGATGTCCGCTCACCAAGCTGGGCGCGAAAGTAGGCAGCGGTGAAAGGACCGGTCGATCGCGCGAATGAGGGCCGCTCATTGGCAGGTGCGAGATCGACCGGGCCAGGGGGTCTAGAAGCGACCCTTAGCACCCATCGGAAGCCCAGGGCGAGGTGCCGTACTGCTGGTACAGCTCCGCGAACACCTGCTTCTGGTTGGCGAGCGACGTCCCCTCCACGTTGTACCCGCTGGCCGGGATGATGCCGTAGGCGTTCCCGTTCGCCGCGGGGTTCTGCAGGTCCGTGGATTCCCGGTAGGCCACGCACGCGGCGAACGACTGCGGAACGCCGGGGATGTCGGAAAGAGAGCTGGACGAGTAGCCGGACGACCCGGTGGAGGTTGTCTGGGTCGTGGCGCTCGCGATGCTCGACGGCGACTGGTGAGACGTCGCGCTCGACGAGGACGAGCTCTGGCTCGCGCTTTGTGTGGCCGCGGTGCTCTGCTGGGTGGACGACCCCGGTGAGACAGACGATCCCTCGGGGAGTTCGACAGTCTGCCTGGTGTAGATCAGGTTGGGGTCGGAGAGCTTGGGGTTCGCGGCCTCAACGGCGGCGAGGCTGGCGCCATGGCTGGCGGCGATTCCTGAAAGGGTGTCGCCCGGCTGAACGAGATAGGCGACGAGTGCAGCTGCTGCAAACAATTCTTTTGGCCTTTCGGCTCTTGGCGGGTCCTGATGACTACCGCCTTGGGTCTGAGGGCTGGTCCTCCCGGCATCACTCCCATTTGGTTTTTCGGCAACAGAAAGCCCTGAACGTTTACGGTGAGGGCTATTGGCGCGATATCTGCGCCGGACAAGCAAGCAGGCTATACGAGGACCGGGATAACGACCAGCTCAGCTCGCCCCTGCTGCCCGATCTCACGGCGTAGCGCATTGCCGATCCTCAGCGCGCGCCGGCTAACCCGCGTCTCCTCGCACGGTCACTGTGCGTTAGCTCACATTCCCCTAATGACCACGGCTTATATACTCTCTGGCACTGATCAATTACCAGGAGTAGCGAGATTTACGCCGCCAGGCGGGCCATTGAAACGCGACCTCAAGGCAACACGGCCGGCCGCCTAATTAAAATGCACGCCAATCCGGCCAGGACAACCAGCGCTTCACCTTCTACCCGTCACCCGGCGAGCCCAACGGGCTCGACTACGGCTACACCACAGGGGTAGAGGGCTGCTGAAGACCGGAGCACCACAACTGCCTCACTGGCCCCTCGGCTGACGTTTGACCGCGGTGCCCATAAGAGGACCACGATTCCGTTCGGGAGCTGAATTCGAGATCTTTCTCCCGAACGGGAGCGTGGTTCTTCCCCTGCCCCCGCCCAGACTCCGGGAGCGGGGCCACCGGGACTGACTTAGAACTTGCCCGCGGCGATGTCGGCGACTGTCACCCGGGAGACCTTGTAGATGGTCGTGGTGTTCGGCGTCTTCCCGACGGTGCCATCGGTGTATTTGAGCGGGACCCCGGTGCTGGCGTTGAGCGTCATCGCTCCCTCGGACTTGCCTTGGCCATTGAAACCAGGGGTCACGTCGCCGACGACGAGCGTGGGCTGCCCGTCGAGGGTGCCATGAGTGACCACGACGCCCGACACCGTCGAGAGCAGGCGAAGCACGCCCGCCCGGACCTGGGGATTGCCCGCCCCGGCCTCGAGCGCGTCGGTGGCGTCGCCCCACACCCAGCTATCGATGTACGCCTTGTCATAGGCGGCGGCCAGCGACTGCCCGGGCGCCGCCTTCACGCCAAGCAGCTGGGCCTTCACCTTGAGCAGCATGGGGGACATCTGCGCGGCCGGTGACTTCCCCGCGTTCGCGGGATCGGGGGCGTTCGCCATCTGTTCCCTGGCGGTCGCGAGGTTGCCGTGCACGGCGTATTCGGCCGCCGCTATCTCCCGGGTGAACAGGCCGTCGCCGAGGTTGTTGTGCGCGGCGATCTGCGCGGGAAGGCCGCTCTCGGTGGGCGCCCAGTAGTAGGGGCCGCCATCGGTATACAGGTCAAAGCCGCCGCCGCTGGCCTGCCCGTCGGTAAACGTCGTGGTGCGGAACACCAGCGTCGCGTCCCCCGGTTGCTTGTGCGCACTGGCCGTGATGTTGTCCGCCAGCAGCACAAGCGGCGAGGACACCGTGGGCGTGGCGGGCGTCGTCACGTGTGCGGAAGCGGCGCCGCCGGCGACCGGCCGCGACGGTGCCGTCGGAGGCTTGGCGGTCGAGGTGGCGATCAGCGTTACCGCCACCGCGGCCGCGGCGATCCCGACGCCCGCCGTGCCGCCGATGGCCAGCATCCGCCGACGGGGACGGGGCTGCCTGGTCAGGGCCGGCCTGTCCTGACCGCTCTCGCTCAGCATGTGGTTCATGAGGATCTCCCGGTGCAGCTCGTGTCGTCCGGGAGGCAGGCCGCGTTCCGCCGGGGCGGCGAACTGTGCCTCCAGATCCGCGTGCTCGGCGTTCATCGACGTGCCTCCTTACCGGACTTGCCGGATATATCGGACTTATTGGATAGACCCGCGATTGCGGGTCTATCCAATAGCTGGTCGGGCATGGTCGCAGGTTCCCGAGAATTTCTATGCATCGTTCCGCGATCGGGCCGGGCTAGCTCCCCGTCGGTCAGCCGGGCCAGCTTGGCGCGGGCGCGGGAGAGCCTTGAGCGGATCGTCCCTACCGGGACGTGCAAGGCCTCGGCCGCGTCGGCGTAGCTGACTCCGGACCAGACGCAGAGGGCGAGGACCTCAAGCTCGGGGCCGGGGAGGTCGGCCAGCGCCCGGTGCAGCGCCTTGATCCTCGCGACGTCGTCCAGCCGACCGGACACGTCGTCCGCGAAGTCGGGCGACTCGTCGGTGACGGCCAGCCGGTCGAGCGCGGTCCGGTGCCGCCTCGCCGTCCGGCGCAGCCCGCGGGCCACGTTGGTCGCGATCCCGAGCAGCCAGGGCCTGAGCGAGCCGCCGTCGGCCAGGATGCTGTCCCGGCCGCGCCAGGCCTCGAGGAAGGTCATCGCCATCACCTCTTCGGCCGTCGACCAGTCGCCGGTCAGCCGGAAGGCGTGGTTGTACACGGACTTGGCGCACGCGTCGAAGACCGCACCGAACGCGTCAGCATCCCCGGCCCGGGCACGCGCACGCAACTGCGCCGTTGGATCGTCCACATTGAGCAACTGGCTCGGCCTGTCCTAGGGTTCCCGTGAGCCGCATCACATTGGAGTCGGGAGTTCCGCAGCGAGAGGTGTACCGAGTTCCGGGTGTGATCACGCCCGGCACGTCCTGGCTTGTACCCCGAAAAACGGTATACCTTCGCTTGGCCGAGCTCAGCCGACGGCACAATCCGGGCGGACGTCGCGGCCGAGGAGGTCGCGGTCGCCGTCCTCGGGCAGCTCCGCGGCATCGGGCTGCAACGGCTCGTCGACTCCCCGGCCATTGACACCGAACGCCTGCGCCGGTCAGTCACCGACCACTGGCGGCGGACGCTGGCCAGCCCTGAGCCCGCGCAGGGCAGTGCTGCGTAAGATTCCGGCATGAGCGCTGACGTCAGTGCGGAGGTCCGCCTAGCGCGGACCGAGGCCGAACGGGATGCCGTGTTCGCGGTGCGTCACCAGGTCTTCGTCGACGAGCAGTCCGTGCCGGAAGAACTCGAATACGACGAACTCGACCTAGCGGCCGACCACTTTCTGGCCCTGCTCGACGGGGTTCCCGCCGGGGCTGGACGACTTGTCGTCATCGGCTCCGCGCCGGACGCCGGCCTGGGTCGGGGAACAAAGGCCACCGGGATAATCGGCCGTCTTGCGGTCGGCCAGGCTGCCCGCGGAATGGGCCTTGGCCAGCTGCTCATGCGCGCAATCGAGCAGCGGGCGGCCGAGTGCGGGCTCGCCGCCGTCGAACTGCACGCGCAGGCGCACGCTCGCGGCTTCTACCAGCAGCTCGGTTATGCCGCTTACGGCGATCCGTTCTCCGAGGCCGGGATCGAACACATCAGCATGCGCAAGGAATTGCCGTGATCGCAGCCCAGTCCCAGTCTCCCTTTCCGGCGCAGAACATGGCCGGGAACTCGAAGTAACAAGCCGTTCGGGATGATCGTCTTAGCGCTGAGGGCGCAGGACGTCGGGGGCCTACCCAGGTGCACAGCGGCTCGGGCACGGCAACCGCACCCGCGCGGCACTATGGAAAGCGGAGCGGGCTGTCTGTTAGTCCTGAACCGGCAGGAGCGTTTCACGGGCAAATCAGGTCAAGAGCCGGTTTACCGGCCACCGCCGACGGACCTTAACCCGAGGAGGAGCACATGACTGCCCCCGTCCAACGATTTGTCCGCCGCCGCCGGGCTGACGGCGTGGTCACGGTCGAGCTCGTCAACGCAAAGTCGATGA